>JAAUYH010257702.1_pt1 | contig 24814 bp, 20 predicted proteins | sample 7278061 | NCBI WGS metagenome assembly JAAUYH01 (sample SAMN14350203, study PRJNA611818) | marine sediment metagenome | isolation source: surface marine sediment (0.6m) | place: French Polynesia: Moorea | collected 2018-08 | reverse complement strand
GTCAGGGGGCCGAACACGCCGAGCCCGGCGTTGTTGATCAAGAGGTCGATATGCAGGTCGGCGGCGCGGGCGATCACGGCCTCGCGCCCCTCGTCGCGGGCCAGATCCGCCCGGACGGTCTCCACCCGGCGGCCCTCCACGGCCAGTTCGCCGCCGAGCGCGGCCAGTTTTGCCTCCTCGCGGCCGGTCAGCAGCAGCGCGGTCTCGCGCGGCAGGGCGCGGGCGAAGCATTCCCCGATGCCGCTGGTCGCGCCTGTGATCAGGGCGAAGTCGTAAGCCATAGCCTCACGAATTCCAGATGATGCGCAAATTGGGTGGCGGCCACGATGCAGGGTCTCTGTGCGTCCTTCGAGACGCCGCCTTCGGCGGCTCCTCAGGATGAGGTAAGTCGAAGGTGGCATTGAGACAAATCCTCATCCCGAGGAGCCCGCGCAAGCGGGCGTCTCGAAGGACGCACAATGGCCGTCCAGCGTTCCGGTTGCCAGTTCGAGAGTTCACGGGGAGAAGCCTGTTGCCGCAATGCGCCAAGTCAATTCCCCCACCCGTCAGCTCATGCCCGAACGATCCGGCCGTCGACGATGTGCACCTGGCGGTGGGTGCGCCCGGCGAGCGCCGGGTCGTGGGTCACGGTGACCACGCTGCGGCCCTGCTCGGCGACCAGGCGCTCGAAGATGTCGAACACGACGGCGCCGTTCTTGGTGTCCAGGTTGCCGGTCGGCTCGTCGGCCAGCACGATCAGCGGGTTGTTGGCGAGCGCACGGGCGATCGCCACGCGCTGGCGCTGACCGCCCGAGAGCTGGTCGGGCATCTTGCGCAGGCAGTCGGCCAAATCGAGATCGTTGAGGATCGACTCGGCGCGGGACAGGGCCTCCGCCGGGCGCAGGTCGCCGGCCTTGCGCATCGGCAGCAGGACGTTCTGCAGGACGTTGAACTCCGGCAGCAGGAAGTGAAACTGGAACACGAAGCCGAGCCGGCGCAGGCGAATCTCAGCGCGATCGGCGTCGTCGAGCTCGGAGGTCTCGCGGCCTTCGAGCCAGATCTCGCCCTCGCTCGGCCGGTCTAACAGGCCCAGCAGATAGAGCAGCGACGACTTGCCCGATCCCGACGGCCCGGTGATGGCGACGAAGTCGGCCGCGCCGATGTCGAGGTCGATATCGCGCACCAGGGTAACCGGCACCTCGCCCTCGAGCGCGCGCGTGACGCCGCGCATCTCGATCACGTTGGCCGCGGGCTGCGCGGCAGCGGCGGTCTGGGTCATGGTCAGGCCGCTCCCCGGATGATCTCGACCGGATCGACCCGCGCGGCCCGGCGCGCCGGCAGGAAGGCGGCGAAGGTCGCGGCGAGGATCGCGATGCCGCCGGCAATCAGGTAATGCCAGACGGAGTAGTAGAGCACGAATCCTTCGGTGCGCACGAAGCCTTCGATCTCGAACTCAATCGTCTCGAGCAGTTGGACCAAACTGTAGCCCAGCAGCCAGCCGAGGAGCGTACCGGCGAGCCCGACGACGAAGCCCTCGAAAACGAAAATCGATTCCACATCGCCGGATTCCAGGCCGAGCGACTTCAGGATCGCGATATCACGAGTCTTCTCCAGGACGACGGTGGAGATGATGTTGAAGATGCCGAAGGCGGCGACCACCAGGATCGCGCTGGTCGTCGAGTACATCACGCCGTTCTGGATCACGAAAAGACCGAAGACATTCTTGTTTGCCTCCTTCCAGGACTCTGTGCGGTAACCGAAGCGCCGCTCGATCCGGCGCGCCAGCTCCTCGGCCTGTTCGACGTCGTCGAGCTTCAGCCTGATACGGTTGACCACGTTCGGCCGGTCCTGCAGCACCTGGACCTTCTTGAGCAGGGCGTAGCCCTGGAAGTTGTCCATCTGCACGATGCCGGTGCTGAACAGCCCGACGACCTTCATCTTGAGGATCACCCCTGCTGGCGAGAGCACGGTCAGGGTATCGCCCATCTCGGCGCCCACCTTCTGGGCCAGGCCGACGCCCAGGATCAGGCCGTTGGCCGTCGTGAAGAGCGCGTCGAGGCTGCCTTCGACGAGATCGCCTTCCAGGTTGGTGACGCGGCGTTCGCGCTCGGGATCGATGCCGAGCACCGTGCCTGAGACGTCCTTCGAGCCGTAGCGCAGGATGATCTCGCCGGTCAGCACCGGCGAGACCGTGACCCCCGGCAGGCGCGACAGCGCCGCGACCTTGGCCTTGCCGTTGCGGATGCCCTGGGGCTCGTCCTTGGGCTTGATGCCGGTCACCCGGATCGCGCCCGGCCCGAAGGCCAGCTCGACCGGCTGCGGCGGCGGCTCGCGGAACTCGTCCTTCATCTCCACGAGCGGCGAGACGTCGATGACCTTGCTGATGAAGTACTGCTGGAAGCCCTGCATCATGGCGGCGATAGCGATGAAGAAACCGACGCCCAGGGAGACGCCGAGCAGCGAGACGATGGTCTGCCGCTTGCGCCGCTTCAGGTGACCCACCGCGATGTCGAACAGCAGCCACATGGTTAGGGTCTGCCAGGGGATAATTCGTGCATTTGGCGGGAGCGGATTTTCGCCAGGGTTAGGAGCGGAAGGCGCCGTGGGGTGATCCCCCACAAACCTTCCGCGACGCGGCCCTGGCGTAAATACGCCCCGTCCCACAGGTATCCGGCGAAATCGGCCCGCTGCCGCGTCGCTCGTCGTTGAATATGCTTGAGCATGTCCTGCCTCCTCGCTCCTAACATCGGGCCGATTTCACTCGGACCAAATGCACGAATTATTCCCAGACAGACCCTCAGAACCGCTTCGAGGTGTCGAGCGTCTCGACCCACTGTTTGTAGTTGTGGACCGAGAACTTCTGGTACTCGACGACGTTGTATTGGTAGGTGCCTTCCTTGACCTGCTGCTCGACGGTCTCGAACTCCTCGACCGTGCAGGGCACGAACTTGACCCTGTCGCCTGGCTGGAACAGGCAGATCGAATCCTCGAACTGCGGGAAGCGCTTCTCGGTGTCCCAGATCGGCACCGGAATGCGCCCGAAGATCTGATAGCCGCCCGGCGTCGCCACCGGATAGATCGCGGTCGAGGCGCCGCCCATGCCGACGGTTCCCTGCGGCGTCCAGGTGCGCGGCGGGTTGTACTTCGGCGCGGTCAGCATGCAGCGCGGGTCGAGCGGCATCATGAAGGGCAGGCCCGGCCAGAAGCCGAGCGAGGCGACCCAGTACTCGGTGCCGGAATGCACCCGCACGAACTGGTCGACGTCGGAAAGCCCGTTGAGCTCGGCGACGAACTCCGGATCGGTCTTCTTCTCGGCGATCTTCTCGATGTAGTCGGCGACGCACTCGCGCGTCCAGGGATCGCAGTAGACCGTGGGGAAGTAGAACAGTCGGCTGTCGAGCTCGATGTCGTCGGAGGGCCCGAGCGAGGCGATCAGCTCGGTCATCTCCCCCTTCAGCATGTCGAAGTTGACCTCCTCGGGCTCGTAGTGGATCAGCATCGAGGCGAAGCAGGGCGCGGTCTCGATGATGCCCTTGGTCTTCTCCTCCTCGATGGCCGTCGCCAGCCCCTGGGCCGTGAAGTTGACCTCGAGGTTCATCTCGTTGCCGAACTCGATCAGCATGTAGCGATCGCCGCCCGGCAGGAACCTCGGTTCTTCGTAGATCATGCCTTCCCCCTTTTGCTGCGGAAGCCGTCCTAACTGGAGACGAGGTCGGCCTTGTGGACCTCGACAAAGCTCGTGTGGATGTCGCCGCCCGCGAAGCTCGGATGTTCGAGCGTGCGCACCAAGAATGGAATATTGGAAACCAGGCCCTCCAGGCGCGAATCTCGAAGCGCCCGGACGGTTCTCTCGATCGCGCCGGCGCGGTCCTCGCCCATGCCGACCACCTTGGCGATCATCGGATCGTAATAGGCGGTGATCTTGTCGCCCTGGCGCACGCCGGAATCGATGCGCAGGCCGTCGCCCTCCTGCGGGAACGCGAGGGTCTCGAGCGTGCCCGGCATGGGCAGGAACATCTTGTCCGGGTTCTCGGCGTAGATCCGGCATTCGATGGCGTGGCCGCACTGGGCGACGCTCTCCTGGGTCAGGTCCGAGAGATCCTCGCCGGCCGCGAGCCGAAGCTGCAGGCCGACGATGTCGAGGCCGGTGGTCATCTCGGTCACCGGGTGCTCGACCTGGATGCGCGTGTTCATCTCCAGAAAGAAGAACTCGAGGCTCTCGGCGTCAACCACGAACTCGACCGTGCCGGCGCCGCGGTAGCGCTCCTGCTTGGCGAGCGCGACGGCCGCCTCGGCCATGGCCCGGCGGGTCTCGGCCGGCAGGCCGGGCGCCGGGGTCTCCTCGATGATCTTCTGGAAGCGGCGCTGGATCGAGCATTCGCGCTCGAACAGGTGGACCCCGTGGCCGTCGCCGAAGCCGAAGACCTGGACCTCGATGTGGCGCGCCTTGCGCAGGTAGCGCTCCAGGAACACGGTGGCGTCGCCGAAGGCGCGCGCGGCCATGCTCTGGGTCGCCTCGACCACCTTGAAGAGCTCGTCCGGGCTCTCGGCCAGACGCATGCCGATGCCGCCGCCGCCGGCCGAGGCCTTGACCAGCAGCGGGTAGCCGACCTCTTCTGCAGCCTCCTCCAGGCCCGCCAGGTCGCCCTCGGGAAAGCGCGGGCTGCCCGGCAGGATCGGCACGCCGGCGGACTTGGCGAGCAGGCGGGCGCGCTCCTTGTCGCCCATGTCCTCGATGGTCGGGGCGCGCGGCCCGACCCAGGTGAGCCCGGCCGCTTCCACCGCCTCGGCGAAGCGGAAGTTCTCCGCGAGGAACCCGTAGCCCGGGTGGATCGCGTCGGCGCCGGCCCGCTTGGCGGTCTCGATGATCACCTCGCCCTTGAGGTAGCTCTCCTGCGGCTTGGGCGGCCCGATGGCGTAGGCCTCGTCCGCCGTTTCCGCGTGCAGCGCGCCGGCGTCCGCCTCGGAATAGACGGCGACGGTGGCGAGGCCGAGATCGCGGCAGCTGCGCATCACGCGGCAGGCAATCTCGCCCCGGTTGGCGACGAGGACCTTCTTCATGCCGGCATCCGGCGCTCAGGCCGCCGTTTCCAGGTAGGGCGTCACGGCATCCCGCACCTTGCGCGCGACCTCCACGGCGTTGGGCGTGTCCGAATGCACGCAGATCGCATCGGCCCTGACTTGGACGTCCACGCCGTTGACCGAAGGCGTCTTGCCCTCGGTGATCGCGCGCAGCGAGCGGCTCGCCGCCTCCTCGGGATCGACCGGCTCGTGCTCGCGCGTGATGATCAGGCCCCCGTCGTCTTTGTAGAAGAGGTCGGCGTAGTACTCGGCGACGAAGTCGTGGCCGCGCGCGGTGTAGACCTGCTCGTGCAGGCAGTTGATCATGCCGAACAGCGGCACCTTGTAGACGTCTGCCGCGTCGCAGACCGCGTGGGCCACGTGCTCCATGCGCGCGGCCATGCCGTAGAGCGAGCCGTGCGGCTTGATGTGGTTGAGCGGCATGCCCTCGGCGTCGAGGAAGCCCTTGAGCGCGCCGATCTGATAGATCAGGCAGTTGGCGAGCTCCTCGCGCTCCATCTTCATCTCGCGCCGACCGAAGCCCTGCAAGTCGGGCAACGAGGGGTGGGCGCCCACCTTGACGCCGTTCTGCTTGGCCAGGCGCACGGTCGCGCGCATGTGGTTGTAGTCGGAGCCGTGGAAGCCGCAGGCCACGTTGGCCACCGTGATGAGGGGCATCATGCCTTCGTCGTCGCCCATCTTGTAGAGCCCGAAGCTCTCGCCCATGTCGCAGTTGATCACCGTCATGCCCGTTCTCCTTCTCTCGTCTCTTTGCGGCCGTCAGGCCGCCGTCGCGACGGTCTCGGGTGTGAGCTCGACCGCCTTGCCGCCGGCCTCGGCCGACTCGACGATCGCCTGCATCACCGCCACGTTGTGAATCGCTTGCTCCGGCGTCACGCGGTAAGTCGCCCGGCCGGCGCAGGCCTCCGCGAACTCCTCGAGCTCGGCCCTCAGGGTGTCGACCGGCGTCAGCGCCTGCGCCACCGGCTGCTCGCCGGGGAGCTGTAACTCGAGCCGGATGCCGTCGATGCCGGCGAAGGCGTTGGCCTTGGTGCCGTAAACGTTGAGGAACGAGGTATAGGGGCAGGCGAAGAGGCCGCCCAGATAGGCCGTCGCGCCGGAGCCCAGCTCGAAAAGCGCGCTGGTGGTGTCGTCGATGTCGACCGGCGCCGCGCGCCGCTTGGCCTGGCCCATGACCCGCACGATGGGACCGCCGAGCCAGGCGACCAGATCGATCAGATGGACGCTCAGGCCCGCCAGGGCGCCGCCGGGGCTCTCGACCCGGTTGGCCCGCCAGCGCTCGGGCGTGTAGCCGAGCGCACCTGGCACCGAGAAGTTGGCCTCGATGTGCAGCAGGGTGCCGAAGTCGCCCGCCTCCATCATCGCCTTGAGCCGCTGCGCCGCGGCGTTGAAGCGCCGGTTCTGACCCACCGCCAGCACGACGCCGGCCTCGCGGCAGGCCCGGGCCGCGCGCCGACCGCTCTCTGCGGTCAGGGTGAAGGGCTTCTCCACGAAGACCTGCTTGCCGGCCGCCGCCGCCTGCATCACGTGCTCAGCGTGCAGGGAGTGGGGCGTGGTCAGGATCACCGCCTCGACCTCGGGATCGGCGAGCACCGCCTCGTAGCTCTCGTGCTGGGCCGTGCCGAACTTCTCGGCGAAGGCGGCGCGCTTGTCGGCCGAGCGCGAATAGCAGGTGACGACGCCGATCTTGTCGCTCTTGCCCTGGATCGCCGCGGCCAGCTCGTCCGACCACCAACCCAGTCCTATCGAGGCGGCTTTCAGCATCGCGTCAGTCCTGAAGCTTGGCGATGTAGCGCTGGCGGAACTGGTCGGCGATCACCGCCAGGATCAGCAGCACGCCGATCACCACCGTCTGCAGGTAGGATTCGATGCGCGCCAGGTTCATGCCGTTCTGGATCAGGCCGATGAAGATCGCGCCGAGCACCACGTTCTCGACCCGACCGACGCCGCCGCGCAGGCTGACGCCCGCGATGACGCAGGCCGCGATCGATTCGAGCGGCATGGAGGCGCCGATGTTGGCCTCGCCGGTCTCGAGCCGCGCGGTCAGCAGCAGGCCGCTGATCGCGGCCATGGCACCGCACAGCGTATAGGCCAGGAACAGCGTCAGCTTGGTGTTGATACCCGACAGGGCCGAGGCCTTGATGTTGCCGCCGACGGCGTAGAAGTAGCGCCCGAGCCGGGTCCAGTTGAGCAGAACGAACATCACCACGATCAAGAGGGCGGTCACGTAGATCGGCGTCGGGATACCCAGGTACTGGCCGAAGCCGAACATGGTGCCGAAGGCGTCGGGCATGCCGTAGACCGGCACGCCGCCGGTCATGTAGAGCGCGATGCCGAAGCCGACCGAGGCCATGCCCAGGGTCATCATGAAGGGCGAGACGTTGAAGATCGCCACGCCGATGCCGTTGACCACGCCGACCAGAGTGCCCGCGGCGAAGCCCGCCAGAACGCCGGCGAAGATGGCCAGCGCCACGGCGTCGGGCGCGGCGGCGTAGACGCCGGCCATGGCCGTCGCCGAGACCACCGAGGTGAGCGCCAGGATGGTGCCGACCGAGAGGTCGAAGCCGCCGGTCAGGAGCGCCAGCATCTGGCCCATGGCCACCAGGCTCAGGTAGGTGGACTGGCGCAGCACGTTCATGATGTTGCGGCCGGTCAGGAAATTGTCCGACATGAGCGCGAAGACGACGACCGCGATCAGCAGCAGGAAGGGCAGCACCCCGAGGCGCACGAAGAGGGTCTGCGCCCAGTTCGCGGAGGCGGCGGCCTGATGGCTCGGCTTCTTCTCCGCGAGGCTCATGCCGCCTCCTTCTCAAAGAAATGACCGAGCACCGCGCTCTCCGTGATGGCCGCGCCCTCGAGCTCGGCGCGCAGCTGGCCGCGGTACATGACGTAGGCCCGGTGGCTCAAATGCAGGATCTCCGGCAGATCTGACGAGATCAGCAGCACCGCCGCGCCGCCCTCGCAGAGGTCGCGGATGAACTGGTAGATCGCCACGCGCGTGCCGACGTCGACGCCGACGGTCGGCTCGTCGAACACGAAGAGCTTGACGTCGCGCGTCAGGCTCTTGGCGAGCAGCACCTTCTGCTGGTTGCCGCCGGAAAAGTGATCGACCGCGCGCTCGATGCTGCGCGGCTGCAAGTTGAGCCGATCAGCGATGTCGCCGACGATGCGCCGCTCGGCGGCGCGCTTTAAGATAGGCCCGCCCGAAAAGCGGTCCAAATGCAGCGACGGTAAGGCGGTGTTCTCGCGCACGCTGCGCATCATCACGAGGCCCTCGTCGCGCCGGTCGGGCGGCACGTAGAAGAAGCCGCGATCGAGCATGCGCCGCGGCGAGAGGCCGGTGGTGTCCTCGCCGTCGAAGGTCACCCGACCGCCGGCCAGGGGCTCGATCCCGAAACAGGCGCGCGCCACCTCCGACTTGCCCGAGCCGACCAGCCCGGCGAGGCCCACGATCTCGCCGCGTCGGACGTGGATCGAGACATCGCGGATGTTGTCGTCGACGGAGGTCAGATGTTCGGCGCGCAGGATCTCGTCGCCCGGCTGGTAGCGGATCTGCGGGAAGATCTGGTCGATGACGCGGCCGGTCATGAGCTCGACCAGGCGCTCGTCGGTGACGTCCTTGGCGCCCACGGTGTCGACGTAGCGGCCGTCGCGCAGCACCGTGATGCGGTCGCCGATGCGGCGGATCTCGCTCATGCGGTGGGTGATGTAGATGACGCCGACGCCCTGGCGCTTGGCCTGCTCGATCAGGGCGAAGAGCCGGTCGGTCTCGCGTTCGGTGAGCGAGGAGGTCGGCTCGTCCAGGATCAGCACCGAGAGGTCGGAGCGGAAGGCCTTGGCGATCTCGACCATCTGCTGTTCGGCGCGCGAGAGGTACATCACGCGCTGGGTCGGCTTCAGGGGAAAGCCGAGGCGCTCCAGGATCTCCTCGGCGCGGGCGTGCAGCGCGCGCTTGTTGAGCAGGCCGCCGCCGGTGAGCTCCGCGCCGAGGAAGAGGTTCTCCTCGACGGTGAGCTGCGGCACCAGGGAAAACTCCTGGAACACCGCGCTGATGCCGCGCTCGCGCGCGTCGTGCACGGAGTTGAGCTCGATGGCCTCGCCGCGGAAGCGGATCGTGCCCTCGTCGGGCGGCAACGCGCCGGCGACGATCGAGATAAGGGTGGACTTGCCGGCGCCGTTCTCGCCGAACAGCACGTGCACCTCGCCCGCCCTCAGGTCGAAGTGCATATCGTCGAGCGCCAGGACGCCCGGGAAGCGCCGGGTGATGCCCTGCAAGGCGAGCAGGGGCGAGCCTTCGTTTGCCGAAGGCCCGGCCCCTGCCGTTGCTGCGTCAACCACCTCGCGTGGCCCGGTTCGGGCTGCTAGTCCACCGAGAAGGTCGGCTTGAAGTCGTCCGGCGCCAGGGACGACTCATAGTGGAAGGAATCGATGTTCGTGGAGTCGATCACGTAGAGCGCCGGGCCGGCGTGCTTGGTGTAGTCCTTGCCTTCGAGGATGCGCACGGCCTGGTCGATCGCCACGCGCCCCTGGATCACCGCGGAGTCCGTGGGCGCCGCCAGGACCCGCCCGCGCTTGATGTTCTGATAGACGCCGGGCGTGAAGTAGTAGGCCAGGACCTTGACCTTGTCGGACAGGCCGCGGTCGCGCAGTAGCTGCACGGCCGCTTCCGTGGTCGGCGAGGTGCCGACGATGTAGTTGATGTCCGGATAGGCCTCGAGCGTATCCTCGACCAGCTTGAGCTGGATCTCCTTGCCGGTGTCACCGTACTTGGTGTCGACGATCTCGATGTCGGCGCCGGAGACGGCTTCGACGAAGCCCTCGTTACCGGCTTCGACCCAGCCCGCGCCCGGAGGGCCGGGGAACCAGGCGACCTTGACCTTGCCGCTGCCCTTGGGATGCAGCTTGGCGATGTATTCGCCGGCCTTGTAGCCCATCTCGCCGAAGGAGACGAGCGACTTGGCCGAAAGCTCGGGCGAGGACATGCCGTTGATCACGTCGATCACCGGCGTGCCCTTGCCGCGGATCTCCTTCACCAGATTGTTCAGGCCGTCGAAGGAGATCGCGCCGATCACCACCGCATCGGCGCCGGCCGCCACGCAGTCCTCGATCTGCGAGATCTGCTTGTTCAGGTTGGTGTAGCCGCCCGCCTCGACCAGGTTCATCTTGACCCCGAGGCGCTTGGACTCGGCGACCACGCCGTAGTCGACGGCCATCCAGTAGGCGTCCTTCATGTGCGGGAAGGAGACGCAGATGTCCCACTTCTTCTCAGCCTTCTCGAGCGGCATGTAGTCGACGGTGGTCCGCGGGCTCTTCATGTCGAAGGGCGGATCCCAGACCTCGATCGAGAAGGGATACCACTTGTCCTGGGCCACGGCCCCGCCGGCGGCGAAACCCAGAGCCAACGCGCTCGCCGTGGCGACGAGCGATCTCCTGATCGTCCTGTTCATGACAGCTCTCCCTGCTGACCCTTTGTCCCTCGTGCCTCCCGCAATCGGAGGCGGTGGGCCTTGTTGGCCGGTGCCGCGAAAAAACCAGCGGCCCCGTGTGGTCAATATGGTCGCGTCGGCGGATCACATTGTAAAATAGGAAATGCTGCAGACTGATATCGAAAAATCTGATATCTCTGCCAGATAGAAGGGAGCGGGCTTCGCGAGATTCCGGGGCCCAAGAACCCGTTTGACGAGCATCGGCTATCGGAAAATGCGATGACCCTCTCGCTGCGCCAGGTCCGCTACTTCATCGCCGCCGCCGAGACCGGCCAGGTGTCTCAGGCCGCGATCGACCTCAACGTCTCGCAGTCGGCCGTGACCGCCGCGATCAAGGGCCTCGAAGGAACCCTGGAGACCCGGCTGTTCGAGCGCCACTCGACCGGCGTCAGCCTGACCTACGAGGGCCATCAGTTCCTGCAGCACGCGCGCAACATCGTGGCCGCGGTCAACCAGGCGACGCGGGCGCCGCGCAGCGCCCGCGAGAATGCCGCCGGTCGAATCCGCGCCGGCGTGACCTACACGGTCGCGGGCTACTTTCTGCCGCCGCACCTGGCGCGCTTTGCCCGGACCTTCCCGGAGATCTCGGTGGACCTCTACGAATCCTCGCGCGAGGAGATCGAGGCGGGGCTGGTCGCGGGCGATCTCGACCTCGGCCTGCTGCTGGTCTCGAACCTGCAGGACCGCGCCCACCTCGATTCCGAGACCCTGCTGCGCTCGCGCCGGCGACTTTGGCTGCCGACCGACCATCCGCTGCTCCGCGCCGACAGCGTCTCGCTCAAGGAGGTCGCCGAGGAGCCCTACGTCATGCTCACGGTCGACGAGGCGCGCCAAACGGCGCTGCGTTACTGGGAGAAGACGCCCTACCGGCCGCGCGAGATCTTCCGCACCTCCTCTGTCGAGGCGGTGCGTTCCATGGTCGCGACCGGCATGGGCGTGACCGTGCTGTCGGACATGGTCTACCGGCCTTGGTCGCTCGAGGGCCAGCGCATCGAGACCCGCAACCTGGTCGACCAGGTCCCCTCCATGGACGTCGGCCTGGCCTGGAAGCATGGCACCACCTTGAGCGCCGCCGCCCAAGCCTTCTACGAGTTCCTCAGCCTGACCTTCAGCGGCGCGGGGCAGGGCTTCATCGAGTGAGGGCCGGCGGCGGGCCGCCGCGCGCGAGCGAGCGATTCGAATGACACGGATGAACACAGATACATACATAAAGGGAGCGCTCGCTGATCTGTGTTTATCTGTGTCCATCTGTGTCAAAAAAGGCCGTTAGGACGAACTCACCCTTCTTTGTCATCCTCGGGCGGAGCGGAGCGGAGACCCGGGGATCCATGGAACGTCCCGCGCCAGGCCTCTCCATAGATCCTCGGATCGGCGCGCCTCTGGGAGGCGCTTGTCCGAGGATGACATCCCAGGTACTTAGGAGCGCGCCGTCTCGAACGGATGCTCCTTGACCACGATGCGCTGGCGCTTGGAGACGTGCGCCAGGGAGTCGGCGGCGACGCATTGGCCCTGCTCGGTGGCGTAGGACTCCAGCATGGCCGTCTCGCTCTCGAACCAGAGCTCGGAGAAGCCGTCGTAGTCGCCCTCCTCGTCGGAGGCGACGATGTTGGCCTGATAGCGGTGCAGGCCCGGCAACTTCAGGGCCAGAGGCACGTGGTCGTCCAAGTACCAGCGGGCGAACTCCTCCCGGCTCATGTCCTCGCGCCGCTTCAGCAGCACCACCGCCTTGATCATCGCCACTCTCCTCGCGCTATCGCTCGATGCCGCAGCCCCGCAGCACGAACTTGGTGATGGTCTCGGCCGCCGTCTCGTAGTCGGCGTCGGTGAGCTCGTCCCGCCCTAGCAGTGCCTTCACCTGCACCTCGAAGTCGGCATAGTGCTGGGTCGCGGCCCAGATGATCGAGAAAAAGTGCACCGGATCGATCGGCTCCATCTTGCCCTGGGCGGCCCAGGCCTCGAGCACCGGTGCCTTGTCGTCCACCAGCCGGCGCAGCTCGCCTTCCAGGAACTCCCGGATGTGCCGGGCCCCGCGAATCACCTCGTTGGCGAAGACCCGCGAGGCGTGGGGCCGGGTCTTGGAGTACATGACCTTGGCGTGGATGAAATGGCCGAGCGCCTCGGCCGGCTCGCGCTCGGCCGTGATGTAGTCCAGCTCGCCGAGCCAGAGGTCGAGGATGTCGTCGAGCACCGCGCGGTAGAGCGCCTCCTTGGTACCGAAGTAGTAATGCACGTTGGCCTTGGGCAGGCCGGCGCGGTCGGCGATCGCCGCCGTGGTCGCGCCGCGGTAGCCCTGCTCGGCGAAGACCTGCTCGGCCGCGCGCATGATCTGCGCCTGGTTGCGCAGGCGGATCTGGCCGGGCCGGGCCGGCTCGTCCGGTGCTTCCGGGGGCACCTTGGCCGTGGTCGCTTCGGGCATGTCATCGGTCCCGGCGAGGCAGAAAGCTGACCGCTTGGTCAAATTTAATTGACCGTTTGGTCAAGCCAACGCTACAGTTTTCGGCAATAGGGATGCAAGCCGCCCCGCGGCAGTGCTTGCGCCGAGAAGCCAACAAGAAACGAATAGGGATCAGGCCAAAGGGGATCTGGGATGAGTCAGCACCCGGACATCGCGGGCGGCCGGCTGGACGCGCAGAGCTACGCCGAGAACTTCGCCGACATCCACCCGCCGCTCGACCGCAAGGGCGCGCTGATCGAGTCGAGCCGCTGCTACTTCTGCCACGACGCGCCCTGCATCGAGGCCTGCCCGACCGGCATCGACATCCCGAGCTTCATCCGCAAGATTTCGACCGACAACGTGCGCGGCGCGGCGCTCGACATCCTCTCGGAGAACATCATGGGCGGCGCCTGCGCGCGCGTCTGCCCGACCGAGGTGCTCTGCCAAGAGGCTTGCGTGCGCAACACCCAGGAGCACAAGCCGGTGCAGATCGGCCTGCTGCAGCGCTACGCCACCGACCGCTTGCTCGATCTGGGCATCCAGCCCTTCGAGCGCGCCGCGCCGAGCGGCAAGAAGGTCGCCGTGGTCGGCGCCGGCCCGGCAGGCCTCGCCTGCGCCCATCGGCTCTCGATGCTGGGCCACGACGTGGTCGTGTTCGAGGCGCGCGACAAGCCGGGCGGCCTCAACGAGTACGGCATCGCCGCCTACAAGGTGCCGGAGAATTTCGCCCAGCGCGAAGTGGACTTCATCCTGGCCCTGGGCGGCATCGAGATCCGCCCCGGCCAGGCGCTCGGCCATGACATCAGCCTGACGCAGCTGCGCCGCGACTACGACGCCGTGTTCCTCGGCACGGGTCTCGGCGGCGTGCGCGCGCTGGAGCTGGAGGGCGAGGACCTGGAGGGCGTGCTCTCCGCGGTCGACTACATCGCCGAGCTGCGCCAGGCGGGCGAGCTGGCCGCGCTGCCGGTCGGCCGCAAGGTCGTCGTGGTCGGCGGCGGCAACACGGCGATCGACATCGCCGTGCAGTCCAAGCGCCTGGGCGCCGAGGACGTGACCATCGTCTACCGCCGCGGCCCGGCGCAGATGTCGGCGACACACCACGAGCAGGACTTCGCCCAGACCAACGGCGTCAAGATCAAGCATTGGGCCCAACCGGCCGCCCTCACCGGCGCGAACGGCCAGGTCGCCAGCATCACCTTCGAGTACACCCAGCTCGACGACGGCGGCCGGCTGATGGGCACCGGCGACCGCTTCACGCTGGAGGCCGACATGGTGTTCAAGGCGATCGGCCAGACGCTGTTGCCCCTGCCAAACGCCGAGGGCTCGGCGGAGGTCTTGCAGCTCGACGGCGGCCGCATCGCCGTCAATGACGAGCGCCAGACTTCTCTGCCCGACGTCTGGGCCGGCGGCGACTGCATTGCCCAGGGCGAAGACTTGACCGTGAGCGCGGTGCAGGACGGCAAGCTGGCCGCGCACGCGATCGACCGACACTTGAGATCCTGAAACGGAGGAGGCGCAAATGGCTGACCTTCGCTGCGACATCGCCGGCGTCAAATCGCCGAACCCCTTCTGGCTCGCCTCGGCGCCGCCGACCGACAAGGAATACAACGTGGTGCGCGCCCTCAAGGCGGGCTGGGGCGGCGTGGTCTGGAAGACCCTGGGCGAGGACCCGCCGATCGTGAACACCTGCTCGCGCTACGGCGCGGTCAGCTACAACGGCACCCGGGTCATGGGCTTCAACAACATCGAGCTGATCACCGACCGGCCGCTCGAGGTCAATCTGCGCGAGATCAAGCAGGTCAAGCGCGACTGGCCGGACCGGGCCATGGTGGTCTCGCTCATGGTGCCCTGCGAGGAGGAGAGCTGGAAGGCGATCCTGGCCAAAGTCGAGGACACCGGCGCCGACGCCGTGGAGCTCAACTTCGGCTGCCCGCACGGCATGTCCGAGCGCGGCATGGGCTCGGCGGTGGGCCAGGTTCCGGACTACGTCGAGATGGTCGCGCGCTGGTGCAAGGCCAACACGCGCATGCCGGTCTTCGTCAAGCTGACGCCCAACATCACCAACATCCTGGCGCCGGCGCGCGCGGCCAAGACCGGCGGCGCCGACGCGGTGTCGCTGATCAACACCATCAACTCGATCGTCTCGATCGACCTCGACGTCATGGCGCCGACGCCGACCGTCGCCGGCAAGGGCAGCCACGGGGGCTACTGCGGGCCCGCGGTCAAACCGATCGCGCTCAACATGGTGGCCGAGATCGCCCGCGATCCGGAGTGCAAGGGCCTGCCGATCTCCGGCATCGGCGGGATCAGCAACTGGCGCGACGCCGCCGAGTTCATCGCCGTCAACGCCGGCTCGGTGCAGGTCTGCACCGCGGTCATGCACAAGGGCTTCAAGATCGTCGAGGACATGATCGACGGCCTCGGCTACTGGATGGACGAGAAGGGCTACAAGACACTGGACGACTTCCGCGGCGCCGCCGTGCCGAACGTCACCGACTGGCAGTACCTGGATCTGAACTACGAGACCAAGGCGCGGATCGATCACGATCTCTGCATCCAGTGCGGCCTCTGCCACATCGCCTGCGAGGACACCTCGCACCAGGCGATCACCAAGACCAAGGACAACGGCACCCGTCGCTACGAGGTAATCGATGAGGAATGCGTCGGCTGCAACCTCTGCCAGCACGTCTGCCCGGTCGAGGGCTGCATCACCATGGTCGAGATTGACAACGGCAAGGGCTACATGAACTGGACCCAGGATCCGCGCAATCCCATGAACCAGAAGGCAGCGGAGTGATCCAGGGGACCTGGGAGTCTTTCCAATAGACTCAATCCGGCAGGCGGGACCTATAATCTGAGACGTGGCCTGGAGGGCCGAAAATGACCTCCGGGGCGACCGGCCGACAGGAGGGAGTCCAGCCCATGAAGACGCGCGCGCTCGGGAGACCGTCTGAAACCTCCGCCTGCGGCAAGATACTCTGGCAAGGCCTCTCCGCCCTCGTCGGCGCCGTCTTTCTCTCGGTGCTCGCAGCGCCGTCGCTGGCCTTCGAGGTACCGCCGCTTTCGGAGCAGGAGAAGAAGGAGCTCAAGGCCGCATTCGATACCGTGGTCAACAAGCGCAAGGGCCCCTTCGCCAAGAACACCTGCGTTTGCGACGACGGCCGCGAAGAGCCCGTGCTGAGGCCGGACGGTACGATCAGCAACGTCTGCGGCCCGAAGACCCAGTTCTGCACCGCTTTCAAGGCGCCCTGGGCGGATGACCTGGCGAAGCACGACGTCTTCGTCGGCAATTTCTTCTCCCGGGATCTCTACTTCTGGGACAGGGTAGAGGACCATCACGACCTGGTGCGCGGTTTCATCCTCGAGAAGTTCTTCGTCGATACCAACCCCGAGCACCGGCTGGCGACCTCCCGCACCCTCAGCGGCGTCTCCGGGTCGGAGTACGAGAACCCGGCCGCGATCAAGTTCTACCAACGCTACATCGCGAGCTCCGATTTCAACGACTTCCGCCACTTCATCCTGGCCTACGAGCTGCAGAAGCGCTTCTTCGCGCGCGGCGACTTCGGCAAGATGCAGGAAGTGCGCAACATGGCGACCCGAATCCAGGGTCGCGACGCCAAGTTCAAGCCGCTGCGCGATGCCGTTCACAATCAGGTCTCGGCCGCCTTGATCCCGCGGCTCAGCGCCTATCGGGACAAGATGAAAGCGGGCAAGACCCGAGACATGCTCGACGAGCTGATCGCGGAGATCGACCAGCTCACCTCGCTGGGCGAGGAGGCGATCCAGCCGCAGCTCGCCGAGATCGAGGACGAGGCGCTGCGCGCGAAGCTGTCAGCCTATCTCGAGGGCGCCAAGGAGGACCCGATCGAGGCCGTCGCCGCGCTCGGCGACCTGATGGCGGCGTCCCGCCGCGCCGTCGCGGAGAAAAAGGTGTCGCCGGCCGACGCCGTTCGCCTCGTCGATCTCAACGTGATGAGCGCGGTGGTGCTGCAAAGCCGCGGCTCCAAGCTCCTGGACTCGGGCGAGCTCAAGACCGTCGAGCAGCATCTGCGGCTGATGGAGGCCCTCACCGACGCCTCCTACGGCGTGGGTTTGCTGTCGGCGCGCGAGCGCGACGCCGCCTCGGAGAACCTGATCGAGGCCCTCGCCTCGCCGACGATCGAGCGCACGGAGCTGCTCCGGCGGCTCGCGCGGGCCGAGCGCAGCGTCGAATGGGCGCAGGCCGGCGCCTTCCTCGCCTTTTCCGAAGTCTGGGCGCAGTGGGTCTACCTCATGCCCAAGGTCAACGGCATCATCGACGACGTCCTGCGCGGCTCGCCTTTGCTCCTGTTCGCCCAGGTCGACCAGAGGTTGGACGAGTTCGCAAAGGGCGAAGCCGGTGTCAGCCACGAGGTGCTCGGCAAGACCGTCACGCGGGGCCTGCGCGCCCTCAATCCCGGGCTCGCCATCGGCAAACTCCTGCTGGACCCGGAGGCGGGCAGCTACTCCCGCGAAGATATCGTCGCCCTGACCAGCACGCCGCCCGACCTGCAGCCGACCGCCGGCATCATCACGCTGGGCGAGGGCAACGTGGTCTCGCACGTGCAGCTGCTCGCGCGCGCGCTCGGCATCCCGAACACCGTCGTGACCCTGACAGAGGCCGAAGCGCTGAAGCCGCTCGTCGGCAAAGACGTCTTCTACGTCGTCACGCCCGGTGACCGGGTCATCGTCAAAGACGCGGCGGCCATGACCGACGAGGACCGGACCCTGATCGCGGAGTACACGCGGAATTCCTCGCGCCAAGACGACGGCGCGCTCGGCCAGGGCAGCGGCAAGCTGCACATCGACAAGGAGCGGCTCGACCTGAGCGTCACCCTGCCGGAGGACCTGGCCGACGTCGGGCGCAAGGACTCCGGCATCCAGGTCGGCCCCAAGGCGGCCTTCCTCGGCGAGCTCAAGACCATGTTCCCGGACAAGGTCGCGCGCGGCGTGGTCGTCCCGTTTGGCGTCTACTACGAGCACTACAAGAACGCCGCGGTGTCAGTGCCGGCGGAGCTCGAGGGCAAGGGCATCGCCGAGCCCGGCGAGCCGCTGCCCCAGTTCGTCGAGCGCAGCTACGACGACTTCTTCGGGAAGATGATCCCCGCCGGCACCGACGAAAAACAGCTGACGGATTGGATCGCGCCGCGCCTGGCGGTGATCCGCCATTCGATCCAGGAAAAGCCGCTCGATCCGAAGATCAGGGACGAGATCCGCGACCAGCTCGATCGCTTGGGCCTGCTGCGGCCCGAGGACAAGACGCAGACCGTGGGCTGCTTCGTGCGCAGCGACACCAACGTCGAAGACCTGGAGAGCTTCAACGGCGCCGGGCTCAACCTGACGATCTTCAATCTCAGGTCCCTGGAGGACATCTACGCGGGCGTCAAGGAGGTCTGGGCCTCGCCCTTCACCTACCGCTCCTTCTCCTGGCGCCAGACCCTGATCGACGAGCCGCTCTGGGTCCTGCCGTCGATCATCATCCTCGAATCGATCGCCTCGGATAAGTCGGGCGTGGCGGTCACCGCCGACATCAACACCGGCGATCCGGAGAAGGTGCTGGTCGCCACCTCCGAGGGCGTCGGCGGCGCCGTCGACGGCACCCCGGCCGAGACGCTGCTCTGGTCGAAGGACGGCGTCGAGCTGGTGACCATGTTCAAGTCGCCCTTCCGGCAGTTGCTCAAGCCCGAGGGCGGCATCGAGGTGATCCGCTCGACCGGCAGCGAGCATGTCTTGACCGAGCAGGAGCTCGACGAGCTGGTCAAAACCGCTCTGGCCATCGAGAAGGGTCTGGAGCCCTCACTCGACGCCAACGGCAGGGCTCGGCCCTGGGACATCGAATACGGCTTCACCGACGGCAAGCTGTGGCTCTTCCAGTCGCGCCCCTTCGTCGGCAGCGACGAGGTCGCCAATCTCTCGGCGCTCGCCGTGCTCGACGAGGGGACCGGCAAGATCGAGGGCAGCGTCGCTCTGACGGACGTGGTGCAATGATGGGCGGACATAAGACACTGCTATCGCTCGCCGCGGCGGCGGCACTTCAGCTTTCCTGCGCTGTTCCTGCCGCGGCCCAGAATATCGTCTGGGACGGATCGGAGCCCGCGCCGGGCATCTACTTTTATTGGTACGAGCCTTCCTTCTACGCCGGCTTCGCGCCGCGGACCCAGGATCCCTCGCGGGTCCACATCGAGCTGTCCCGGGGCAACCAGGTCCGTCTCACCATCGTGCTGGGCCCGGAACAGATCGACGCCTATCTCGAAGACCTGATCCAGCGCCAGGCCACCTACCAGGATCTGGCGGACAAGCAGATCATCAAGCTCACCACCAACCTCAACTACGACCGCTTCGCGGAGAAGCTCAGCGAGCAGGCTGTCGCCAAACTCGCGGGCGAACGTGCGAGCCTCGGCGAAGAGGCTTACCGCGAGAAATCCGTCGAGGTGATGAGCCGGCTGAACCCGGGACGGATCTTCCGCATCCGCATGCCGGTGGACGGCCTGATCAAGAACTGGCACGCGCTCTTGGCAGGTCTCGGTGTGGCGGATCTGGAGGCGGTCGAGGTCAAGCTCGACGCGGCCAACGCGATCCTGCCGGGACGGCTCAATCTCTACGAGCTGTCGCCGGAGATCGAGGCGTCGCTCGTCAAGGCGGCCGAGCTGGCCCGCGCCGGCGGCGCCGACGCCGGCCCGTTCCGCGATCAGGCGCTGGCTTTCCTGGCCGAGGCCTCGAAGGGCCACTATCCGGTTCGCGACGGCCACGTCGAGGCCGTCGAGTTCACCGCGATCTATCCCGCGGGCACCGCCGACGATACGCTCAGCTACAAGGGCGGACGGCTCCCCAACTTCGGCGTGACCGGCATCTGGCCGTTGATGCCGCGCGATCAGGGCCGAGGGATCACCGGCATGGTCGACTACCTGTCCACGAATCCGGGCTACGGGTTCATTTCCATGCTCGCCTACCAGTACGCGGGCGGCGTCGCCTACAACGCCTTCCACAACGCCGGCATCCGCACCCCCGTCGGCACGCACTACCTGCCGGCCGAGTGGCGTAAAGTGCCCGGAGAGCTCGATCCGAAGAAGGACTATCAGCAGCTTTGGATCATCAGCCGCGGGCCGGCTTCGCACGGTTGCACGCGCCTCGATTCCGGCCAGATGAGCGAGATGAGGAACGCCCTGCCGTCGGCCTCCGAAGCCATGGCGGGCATTCCCAACTTCCGCAACTTGCCGCAGTGTTTCGACGTCTTCGACATCGACGGCGACGGCCAGGCCGAGGTGATGGGCGTGCAGTACTACCTGGCCTACCAGAGCAAGGGCCACAAGCCGGTCAGGGCGCGCGCGCCCAACAAGCGCGAGCCCTTCTACGCCTGGCTCTACGGCGACAACATCGCCTACAACGCCGACGGCAGCGCCGTGATCAAGGAGGTGCCCGTCTGCCGCTTCATCGGGCTCAAGAAGGCCGTCGAGGCGAAGACCCTCAAGGACGTGCCGCTCTACGAAGCCGCCTTCGAAACCGGGCCGATCCAGTTCTATCAGATCAAGAAGGTGTCGTTCGAGACGCGCCCGGGCTTTGAGTTCAACCGTGAACTGCGCAAGGTCGGGGTCGGCCACGACCTCGACCGCGCCGCGCTGTTTCTGGAGTGAGCCTTGGAATTCCACAGCCGGGCCCGAGAAAGACGGCTCGCCGCCTCTTGTAGCCGCTGGCCCTTTACATATATAACGCGAATCTACCCCATCATCCGGTTAAGGAGTCCACACGGGAATGCGTGTGACCGCCCACCTCCGCGCGCGTTTTCTCCCCGCGCTCGTTCTCTCGTCCCTAGCGCTTTCTCCAGTTCCGGCCCTCTCCGACAGTCTAGACGAAGGCGTGTCCGAGCTTTATAGCCACGACATCCCCTACGGCACCCTCTATCAGCGCTACGAGCCCACCTTTTACACGGGCTTCGTCCCGCGCGGCCGGGACCCGGAGAGAATTCACGTTCACTTGGGCCGGGGCAATCAGACCCGCGTGACCGTGGTTCTGTCGGATGACATCCTGCGCGATTACGCCGCGGACCTGCTGACTCGCTACAATACCTACCGCGACTTGATCGATCGTGGTGAGATCGTCCTGACCCAGAACGCGGCCTTCGAAGACTTCGAGGCGACCATCTGGGATCTAGACGTCGAGGGCCTGGTCGCCGACGAGGCCGGGATGTCGGAGGAAGCGATCCGCACGCGCAACCTCGCGCTCATGGAGCGCCTCAACCCGGGCCGGGTGTTCCGCATCTCCATGCCGATCGACGAGGTCGTGCGGCGTTGGGCGGCCCATGTGGATGGCGCCGACCTGAAGGGCATGGACCGCAAGCGGCAGATCGAGCTCGTCAACCTGATGCTGCCGACGCGGCTCTACGTCGGCGAGCTGGATGCGGGCGTCTCCGAGGACCTGAAGGCGCTCGTCGCCCTGGCCGGCGAGGCCGCGTCCCTGCCGGAGGCCGAGGCCGTCGAACGCCTGCGCCCCGCTTTCGTCGGTCTCTTCGAGCGGGTCACCAAGGGCCACTATCCGCTGGCCGGCGACCGCCTCGCTTTCGTCGAGTTCACGGCGATCTATCCGGTGGGCAGCTTCAACCAGTACACCGAATACCGCGGCCAGCGCATCCCGATGTATCCGACGCCCGGCCGGCGGGCGTTGACCACCCACCAGCGGACCAAGACGCCGGACCACATCCCCACCGTGGCGGCCTACAGCTACTCGCCCTGGCTGCCCTACATGCACGTCGGCAAGACCCTGCACAATTCCTTCCATACGCTCTGGTGGCGCATGCAGCCGGCGAAGGCGAGCTTCCTGCCGACGGAGCTGCGCGACGGCGAGGCGCGGAGCCGCGAAGGCAAGCCTTACAACTACCTCTGGCTCTTGTCGCGCGGGCCGATGTCGCACGGCTGCACCCACGTCACGACCGGCCACATCAACGAGCTGCGCCAGTTGCTGCCGGCGCAGACCGAGCAACTCTTCGACGTCGAGGTCTTCCTCAACCGGTCCTACCTCTTCGACGTCTTCGACATAGACGGCGACTTCGAACCGGAGGTCATGGGGGTGAAGTACTTCGTGGCATATTCGCTGCGCAACAAGGCGCCCAACAAGCTGCGCGCGCCGACGAACCGCGAGGCCTTCTACGCCTGGCTCTACGGCGGCGCGTTGAAGTACGACGCCGAGGGCCGGGGCTATTTTACCGGCGTGATGGACGCCAAGTTCGACGGACCGACGGCCGTCAAAGGCACCGAGTACGAGCGGATCGAGCTCTACGAGGCGGAGTACGAGCCGGAGCGGTTTCAGTTCTACGCCCGCAAGCCGATCTCTTTCGTGCGCGAGCTGCGCAAGGTCGGCGCCGACCATCCTTTCGCCGGGGCGAGTTGACGGGTCGTCCTTCGCATCGTCATTGCGAGCCCGCCTCGGCCGGCGCGGCAATCCAGAGTCTGCGCCGAGGCGGCATCAGCCTGGATTGCTTCGCTCCGCTCGCAATGACGGCGTACGCGGCCACGGGCTTGCGTCTGCGCAGTTGCACATAACGGACGGAGAAGCGGTGGGCCCGAGACTTTACGGCAAGACCACGCGCTCGCCTTCCATCCCGAACTGCTCGATGACGGGGCCGGGATCGCCGATCGGATCGGCCGCCTCGATGTCGCCCTCGGCGGTCAAGCGTAGCGTGATCCTTGCGGAGATCGTATTCGCCGCGGAGTCGAAGCTGACCTTGTAGTCTGCACGGGCGAAGCCGCGCCGGCGCTCGGCCTGCGGCCGCGTGAAGGCGAGCACCATGGCGTCGATGCCGAGTCCATCGGAGCCACTCTCGGCGCACTTCCACACCCCTTGGCCGATCGGGAAGGGTTCGAAGACGCCGGGGAATCGTCGCTGCGCCCCCGAATCGCGGACCAGATAGATCCCGCCCGGAAGGAAGCTGACGATCTGCCGCGAGGCGAAGACCCCCTCGATGTCGGTGATGCTCACGACATAGGTGCCGACGATACCGTTGCAGGGATCCGCAGCGGCTTGCTGCGCCGTCCCGGCTCTGGATCCGGCCATCAGAAGCAAGCATACGAGAAGCCACAGCGTAAAGCCGCCCATTGTCTTGCCGGCGAGCTTTTGGTGCATGTTCGAGCGCCTCGGTCTGTTTCAGTCCCGTCTCGACAAGACGTCTGGTTAACCTAACAACTATCACTCCACTTCAAAGATATCCCTTCTCCTCTTGGCCTCAAGGGCCTAGTCCTCTCAGAGCAGGCTTTTCGGGACCGCCGAATTTGGCGATGATAGCGGTTGGATAGGGGTGACCCGAAACGCCCGGGCGAGAGCCGCACCGGGCGAGAAACAATGCCGGCTCGCCGCGAGAGCCGGCGCGGTGGATCAGACAGGGAGAGCGACTTCCATGGCCGTGAAGAACCTGAGCGTTGATGGTGAGCGCCTCTGGCAGAGCCTGATGGAGATGGCCAAGATCGGCCCGGGCGTGGCGGGCGGCAACTGCCGCCTGGCGCTGAGCGACTTCGACAAGGAGGGCCGCGACCTTTTCGTGCGCTGGTGCGAGGAAGCGGGCTGCTCGATCACCGTCGACAAGATGGGCAACATCTTCGCGCGCCGGCCCGGCAAGGACCCGAGCCTGCCGGCGGTGGCGACCGGCAGCCATCTCGACACCCAGCCCACGGGCGGCAAGTTCGACGGCGTCTTCGGCGTGCTCGCCGGGCTCGAGGTGATCCGCACGCTCAATGACAACGGCATCGAGACCAACGCGCCGATCGAGGTCTCGGTCTGGACCAACGAGGAGGGCTCGCGCTTCGCCCCGGCAATGATCGCCTCGGGCGTCTTCGCCGGCGTCTTCGACCTGGACTACGGCCACTCGCGCGAAGACGGCGAGGGCAAGACCATCGGCGAAGAGCTGGAGCGTATCGGCTATCTGGGCGATCAGACGCCGGGCGATCATCCGATCGGCGCCTTCTTCGAGGCCCACATCGAGCAGGGCCCGATCCTCGAGGCCGAGGAGAAGACAATCGGCGTGGTCACCGGTGCCCAAGGCCAGCGCTGGTTCGAGGTCTGGCTGCAGGGCGCCGAATCGCACGCCGGCACGACGCCCATGAACCGGCGCCACGACGCGCTCTTGGCCGCGTCCAAGCTGGTGGTCGAGATCAACAAGATCGCGCTCGAAAACGCGCCGCACGCGGTCACCACGGTGGGCATGCTGGACTCGAGCCCGAACTCGCGCAACACCATCCCCGGCCACGTGTTCTTGACGGTCGACCTGCGCCATCCGGAGGACGAGACCCTGACGGCCATGGCCGAGGCGCTGCGCGCGCGCTGCCGGGAGATCTGCGAGTCCGACGGCATCGAGCCCAAGATCGAGGAGATCTGGTACTCGCCGCCGATTGTGTTCAACGAGGACTGCGTCGGCGCCGTGCGCAAGGCGGCCAGCGAGGCCGGCTACGGCAACATGGACATCATCTCGGGCGCCGGCCACGACGCCTGTTACATCAGTCGTGTCGCGCCCACGGGCATGATCTTCGTGCCCTGCGAGGACGGCATCAGCCACAACGAGAGCGAAAGCGCCACGCCCGACGACTTGGCCGCCGGCTGCAACGTCCTGCTCTACGCCATGCTCGACAGGGCGACGGTGTAGGCTTGGCGCGCTCTCGTCTCGCCCGTGCTGCAATATTGCTGTGCGTCCTTCGAGACGCGCCCTATCGGGCGCTCCTCAGGATGAGGTAGGCTATTTGATGGCATTGAGGACGAACCTCATCCTGAGGAGCCGCCCCAGGCGGCGTCTCGAAGGACGCAGGGCGGTGATCCAGGAAGGCCCTGGCGATTCGAG
>JAAUYH010118643.1_pt1 | contig 24824 bp, 18 predicted proteins | sample 7278061 | NCBI WGS metagenome assembly JAAUYH01 (sample SAMN14350203, study PRJNA611818) | marine sediment metagenome | isolation source: surface marine sediment (0.6m) | place: French Polynesia: Moorea | collected 2018-08 | reverse complement strand
TCAATGACGTAATAACGGCCGTCTTCTCGTTTTCTGTTTGGAAATTTTTCAGCGACATCGGTGACCTCATCCAAATATATATCATGCAGTACTATTGGAATATTGTCCTTGCTCAAGACCAGATCCTGCTCAATATAATCGGGTTGCATTGCATAGGCCATGGCCTTGGCCGCTATCGTGTGTTCAGGCAGGTATCCTGAAGCTCCACGATGTGCTATGACAATTTTATCTGATTTTAGCTTCGGTTTCATCGGCTCTATAGCTTTTTTCTGACATCCTAGTAATAAAACTACAATTAAAACTATTGATAAACGCATTTTATAATTTTAAGTATTGTAAATTTAGTAGTTTCGCTATTGAATCATGTGTTATGAAGCTATTATTGAAAATATTATTTGCTTTGTTCGTGATCACTTTGGTGGTTGGGTTCTACCTGAAGTATTTTACTGATTTTGAAAAGGCAGATGTCGTTATAGGTTTAGACATCTTATTCCTTTCCTTTGTTTTAATGCCCTTATTCATATTCCATCGCCATCGTCTAGGGAAGTATAAAAAGTATATTCTTGACGGAAGTAAAAAGAATCCCTTTAAGATTGACGAGGACAAAATGGTTTAGTCATTAGGCTCGTCATTCTGAACTTGTTTCAGAATCACATAAATAATTTAGAACATTACATAAAAAGACCTGAAATTACTTAGGGGTGACGTAGAGCATCAATTCAAATTCCTTTTTTGGATAAAAAAGCGTTTGATCAATTCCGCACATTCCTCTTCCAAAATACCACCGACGATCTTCGTCTTAGGATGTAATTGTGTTTTATAGTTTTGAAATCCACGTTGAGGGTCATGGGCTCCAAAAACAATTTTTCCGATTTGTGTCCAGTAACTGGCACCTGCGCACATCTGGCAGGGTTCTAGTGTAACGTACAGCGTACAATCTTTTAAGTATTTACCTCCTAAATAATCTGATGCTGCTGTAAATGCTTGCATTTCTGCATGCGCTGTGACGTCGTTGAGTAGTTCGGTGAGGTTATGTGCCCTTGCGATGACCTGGTCATTTATGACAATAACTGCTCCTATTGGTACTTCATTTTTTTCAAAGGCCGTTTCTGCCTCTTGCAAAGCGCGTTTCATGAAATAGCTGTCGTCAAAAGGATGCTCCATATAAAATCAGCTTTATACTTACGAGTAATTCTATGGCCAAAAATACAATATCATCTTGTACATTTGTGACATGTCTGAAAATTTATTGGATACTATTTCTGATCCTCTTGACTTACGTCAACTACCCCTAGTACAACTTCCTAAACTCGCCGAAGAACTACGTGAGTTTATTATCAATATCGTGGCGACCAAAGAAGGCCATTTAGGAGCTAGTCTGGGCGTCGTTGAACTCACCATTGCACTACATTATATATTCGACACCCCCAATGACCTGTTGGTCTGGGATGTAGGCCACCAAGCCTATGGACATAAAATTTTAACCGGACGAAAAGAGATTTTCGACACAAACAGGCAACTCGATGGTATTTCTGGTTTTCCAAAACGAAATGAAAGCCAATATGACGCCTTCGGAGTAGGACATTCATCTACCTCCATCTCGGCTGCTCTGGGCATGGCTATCGCCTCAGCTTTGAAAGGGGAGACAGAAAAGCAACATATCGCCGTGATTGGTGACGCCTCTATCGCCAGTGGTATGGCCTTCGAAGGGTTAAACCACGCCGGAGTCTCTAAGGCCAACCTCCTCATTATTCTCAATGATAATGCCATGGGCATTGACCCAAGCGTAGGGGCTCTGAAAGAGTACCTCACGAACATCAAAAAAGATAAACGCGTTCGCAAGCACAACATTATTGAAGCCTTAAATTTCGAGTATTCCGGGCCTATTGATGGACATGATTTGAACGCACTCCTTGCGGAATTAAACCGACTAAAAACTATAAAAGGGCCAAAATTCTTACACGTCATTACCACCAAGGGAAAAGGTTTGCAAAAAGCCGAAGAAGACCAGGTGAAATACCATGCTCCAGGAAAATTCGATGCGAAAACAGGGGAATTGGTTCCGAAAGCTGCTAAACAACAACCTCCAAAATACCAGGATGTGTTTGGGATCACTCTTGTTGAACTGGCCAGGCAAAACGAAAAGATCATAGGTATTACCCCCGCGATGCCTACAGGCAGTTCATTGAAATTTATGTTAGATGAACTACCCGACAGGGCATTTGATGTAGGTATCGCCGAACAGCATGCCGTGACCTTCGCAGCAGGTATGGCCACACAGGGAATGATACCCTATTGTAATGTCTACTCCACCTTTTTACAGCGCGCGTATGACCAGGTCATCCATGACGTAGCACTGCAAAAATTACCGGTGATATTTTGTTTGGATCGCTCAGGAATCGTTGGGCAAGATGGAGCCACACACCACGGAGTTTTTGATTTGGCATACCTCCGTTGCATCCCAAATTTAATGGTTTTTGCTCCTATGAACGAAGTCGAACTCCGAAACATAATGTACACAGCGCAGCTGGGCCTGGAGCAACCGATCGCTATTCGCTATCCTCGCGGACGGGGAGTCATAATCGATTGGCAACAACCATTTAAACAATTGGAAATCGGCAGAGGAACCACCATAAAGGAAGGAAGTCATCTGGCTATTTTAAGTATTGGCCATATTGGAAATAAGATTGTAGACATCTGTGAGTCCTTCCCCGAAAGGGATAAAATCGCACATTACAACATGCGTTTTGTAAAACCGCTCGATGAACGACTACTCCATACCATTTTTGATAAATTTGATAAAGTAATGACCATCGAAGATGGCACAATAGTAGGTGGCTTTGGAAGTGCTATCCTGGAATTCGCACATGAGCATAAGTACCATACGAACATTAAAAGATTGGGCGTGCCAGATGTATTCGTCGAACACGGATCAATAGAAGAATTATTCGACTCCATTGGATTAAGCAATGAGAAAATAAAAAATACACTAGATTTGCTGCTTTAAAATTGTTTCTCTGATGAGGTTGGCAATCTTTCTTCTTTTCACATTTTTAGGTTTCGAGGCTTTTTCCCAAGAGCAACTTGTGATACCTAAGAAAGGAATTGATACAGTAACAGCTGCCACAAAGATTACCCCCCTTGAAATTAGAAAAAGCTATCCCTTTGCCCGTTTTTCAGCTACCGATTCTTTGCTTTTCAAGCTAGATTCTTTGGCCAGGCCTTTTTACACTATTGAATACGACCCGATACAGAAAGATCTCAACTACACTCCTAAATACCGAATTTTTGTAAATGAACTTAACGGTGACACCACGTATATTCCATTACCTAAGGCAAAAGGTTTAATTGCATACACTCCGAAACTCAAAATTGACACACTGAAAATTATTGATCCTATTAAGCCCGCGGTTATCGATACCTTAAAAAAAGCTGCCGATCCGGTCTGGTGGGCCTATAAAAATAGTTTTGCCTTTGATATAAGTGAAGCTGCTTTCGTGAACTGGAATGCCGGCGGTAATAATTCTATTTCCGGATTGTTGAAACTGTCCTTCGAACGCGAATATAAACGGTTATATGTACTTTGGAAAAATGAAGTGAAAATACGCTATGGCCTCAATAGTCAAGAGGATCAAAAACTAAGAAAAACTGATGACCAACTCTATGTCAATTCAACTTTTGGATATAGAACGGACACTATTTCAAACTGGTATTATTCAGTAAAATTTAATTTTAGAACCCAATTTACTGACGGTTTTAATTATCCGAATACCGATGACCCTATTTCCCGATTCTTTGCCCCGGCCTATTTATTTCTGGGAGCCGGAGCTCAATATGAGTTGAAAAAGGAACAGTTTTTCGTCTACCTGTCTCCTGTGACTTTAAAATCAACGATTGTTGCTGATCGTAGTTTGTCGGATGAGGGAGCCTTTGGCGTCGACCCGGGGAAACGATCTCGCAATGAATTTGGTTTTTTAGTGCAAAGTTCCTGGGACACAAAACTGGTCAAGAATGTCATCATGAAAAACGACCTCACCTTATATTCAGATTATTTGCGAAAATTTGGCAATACCGATATTCGATATGACCTGGCTTTAGAATTTATCATAAATAAATATATCAAGGCAAACCTGAGTGCCCATATTATTTATGATGACGATATCAAATACAAAGAAGATATCGACAACGATGGTGTTTTGGATGTTCTGGGCCCGAGAATTCAGTTAAAACAATTGTTAGGGATTGGAGTCGCGTTTAATTTTTAATCCCTAAAAATTATTTCACTGTTATTTTAGTAAGATCTTCTTGTTATACAAATACTTCTCACTTTCTACATTTAAGATATAAGCTCCTTTGGGGAGGTTTGACAGGTTCAATTCAACGGTGCCAAATATACTTTTGCTTTCGTTGTATACTTCCTTTCCGCTCAGGTCAAAAACCGATACGCTTGCAGCTCCGAAATCTATTGTTGAGTTCATCTTTATTTCACCCTCAGAAGGTATTGGATACAGTTGAATTCGATTATCATTTGATGCGATTTCTTCAATGCTCAAAGATTGCGATGTAAACTGCCCTGTAAAAAATCCGCGACCATAAGTTGACGCAAGTACTGTATTATCAGAAGTGCGTAAATCAAAACTTGTCACTTTAACATTTTGCATGCCGTTTTGGGATTGTACCCAGTTTGGATTTGCGCTTTTGAAATTACCCGTTCTCCACACCCCTAAATCGGTACCTATAATGACTTCATCATTCAATAGCGGATTCATTACTATGGCCTTGACAGGAATATCTGGAAAATCACCTTCTTTACTTTGCCAGGTAGCTCCCCCGTTCTGGGTAAACCAAATATTATCAACCCCATAATTATGAAATGTTACCATGATTTCATTCTCATTGGCTCCAAAACTTACTGCAGAAATACTCCCCATAAAACCAGAACCTGTGATATCTGACCAAACCGGAAAGGATGCATTGGCATTTTCGATTTTTAATAAACTTCCGGTAATTGTTCCCACCAAAAGGGTTGTGCTCGAAGTAGTATACGGCGAAACTTTAAAGGCGGTAGGGCTACTTGTTAAAAGAGCATTCGATAAATCTGTTCTCGTTTGTGTAGCTTGATCGACATCCGTAAATCTTGAAATTGTTATTTGATTGCCTGTCGAGGCATTTGAAAAGAGAATATCAAGGTTATCATCCAATTCTGCAGCGTTGATAAAATCCCCCTCTCCATCGTTAGACACAATTGTAGAGGTAGCACTAGGTAGCGGTAAAGAAAGTTTTCTATAATTATTAAATGGTAAAGATGTTACCACATAATCTCCGTCTTTATCGATAAAGCAATAGGCACCATCTCCACCGGTAATCTCTTCTGCGTTATTAATTCCTGAGTTCCCATCGTCTACAAAATTAGAACCATTATCTTGTGTGCCCCCTAATAGCTGGTCATTCGTAGCATCCTGACCAATGGCTCCCCAGTAGAATTGTGTCGTGTTGTAGTTACTTGGAATGCCAACAATAGCATTTCTGGAAGCTCCTGCCGCGGCAAAAGAGTTGGCATAATAAACACCGCCATCTGTGGCTATGATACCTCGATCAAAATTAGAGGGATCAAAAGATAGCTCATGGATGTCTGCATGAACTATAGGTACATTCAAAATTGGATTATTAAACCATTGAGATATTTTTGTCCAACTGCTTCCTCCGTCTGTGCTGCGAAAAGAATTGATGCCTCCTACATAAACGATTTCATCATTACTTGGGTCTGCTTCTAACATTAAATCATAAAATGCCTGTCCTCTAGTAAAATCACTCCCGTCTACGGTCACATCGTCATCCACCGGTAAAGACAAAGTCTCTATCGTGGAAAAACCATTTGTAGTTCTTAAAATGGTGACTGGATCTTCATCTGCCAACACATAAATTTTATTCGGGTTTGACCCAGACACTTCAATTTCGGTTCTTGCGGCATTAGGCACAACATGCCTTTGAGTAAATGTTGTTCCATTTGATGATGAAAATATCGTTCCTCCTCCATCACCGAAACTGGAGCTGCTAGTAGTAGACAGCCAAATAGTATTATCTGATGAAATTTCTAAATCATTTGGTTCAAAAGGATTTCCACCTGTTGTTGCAGGTAAATCTATTCTGGTCCATGTGGTACCCCCATTTGTAGACTTGTACAAACCATATTCGGTGCTATTACCTAACAGCGTTCCCGGAGCTTCGCGATAAATTGCGTCGGCTACTGCAGCATAGATCTCGGTAGTACCACCATTATTTCGTGTAACGATATCATTAATATGAAAGATCCCTGGAACCAAGGTAACACCTACCGGCAAAGAAGTTACAACAGATTCTATAGTAGCCGTAACGGTACCCGAACTAAGTTCATCGAGAATGGGGGCGCCGTCTGACTTTGAGATCATAACCGAAGGAATAGTAATCGAGAGATCGTCTCCTGCCATTACAAAGGGATTCCCCTCAACATTATTGATCATAATCACCGCGGTTGCACCGGCATCCTGGGCATTTTTTACTTTTACGGTAAAGTTGCAATTCGCTCTTTCAATGACAGCAATATTACCGCTTATTGCGCCTCCATTGACCAGGGGGTTACATCCTTGGGTAGGTCTCGCCGTTCCGTCATTCACTAAAACCAAATTACCGCTGATATCACTAGTTATTCCAGGGCCAAATCCTGCTTGGACTGCATTCAGAGCTCCCTGGATAGTGGCTGGAGAATTGATAGTAACTCTGGAATCTCCGTTAAAAACAGACTGCCCATCGGGCCCTCCAAAGATTTGCGCCCAACTGGAGCCTCCATCTGAAGATTTCCAGATACCATTACCTGTTACATAGCCCTGCACATACGATTCACCGGTGCCCACATACATGATATTGCTATTGTTTGGATCTACAGTAATACTTGATACCGCCAAATTTTCCGGGATTCCAATACGTGTCCATCTTGAGTTACTGCGGGTTATATCATCATTAACCCATAAACCACCGCTCACGCCGCCGGCAAATACCCTTTTATTAGAGCTATCATTGGGGTCAAATAGCATCGCCCTTGTTCTTCCCGGTACATTGCTTGGTCCTCGTTCTACCCAGGCATTTGTGTCACTACCCGGTACATTTTTCAGGAAATCATTTTGTAGCAACTCCTGTTGTAAAGCAAGTTTTTTTTCAACCTCTGCCCTTCCTGTTCTTGGGTTTATTTCTTTCAAGTATTCTTGTTCAAAATATTTATTAGGGGGTACTCCAAGATTTTTTCGCTCGTGCTTTGAAAGTTTGAGCAGTTTATTGTAAGGATGATTTTTTAGAAATTCGGTATGCCGATCCCGTAATTTTTCTGTTTCAGATTTCACATCTTCTCTTACACCAAGAAACACTGAGATTAGTACTATCGTTAGTGAAATAAATGATAATGTAATTTTCTTATTCATTATGTATTCTTTAAATCGGAGCGCTAATTTACTAATTTATTACTCGTGAAAATGTTAAGTATCTAACACTTTTAGAGTTCTATACCCTTGATCTTTTTGTGCAATAGAATAGCAGATCCATCAGACATACCGGCTATAAAACTACAGACAGCCAAAATTCTATTATAGCTATTTTTATCGTTGCTCATGTACTTTTCCGGAAGTATATTCATTAAAAGTTTGTCATAATTCGAAGCAGTTTTATTATAAGAATTATTGACCGCAGTAATAAAGACATCTAAGAGGTCTGCTAAAATACGATAACCCGAAATTTCTTTCTCAATAACCTCTTTGCTTCTATAAATACGATCAACACTAATCTTGATAATATCATTGATTTGCGCTTCATATTTACACTTTTCCAACAAAGAAATTTGGTAATCTCCTTTGAGAATCGCTACCTCATTTTCAAGAAAGGTATTCGCCGCTTCATTGATTAAATTACCAATTGCCAAAGCCCTTAAATAACTTAAGCGATCTTGTTTGGTTTTCAGCTGATAATATTTCTCGGTGTTTATAGTGTCTCGTACCAGATTAATAAGGTACTCCAGGGCAAATTCTTCTTCGATTAATCCCAGGTTAATACCATCTTCAAAATCAATAATAGTGTAGCAAATATCATCAGCGGCCTCTACTAAGAATGCCAACGGGTGACGACTAAAGGCCATATCATTTCCATAACGTACCTGCCGTAATCCCAGGTCATTGGCAACATCAACGAACAATGCTTTTTCTGATTGAAAAAAACCATATTTTTTATCAATAATATTCGCTGTTGGTTTCTTAGGTAAGGATTCTTTAGGGTACTTCATAAAAGTCCCTAAGGTCGCATACGAAAGCCGTAGTCCTCCTTCAACCCCTTCCCGGCTTTCGGTTAAAATTCTGAAACCATTTGCATTACCTTCAAAATCGATAAGGTCTTGCCATTCTTTATCGGTGAGCTGTTCTTTGAATTGTAATCCATTGCCCGTCTTAAAATATTCGCCAATTGCTTTTTCGCCGCTGTGCCCAAAAGGAGGATTGCCTATGTCATGTGCCAGACAAGCACTAGCCACGATCGCTCCGAAATCATTGATTTGATAGCCCAACTCTTTTAAATTCGGATATTTTTCAAGTAGTTGCTTTCCAACAATTCTTCCCAAAGACCGTCCCACCACCGAGACTTCGAGACTATGTGTCAAACGGGTATGGACAAAATCGGTTTTCGATAGTGGAACCACTTGGGTTTTATCTTGTAAACTTCTGAAAGAATCTGAAAAAATGATACGATCATAATCGACTTCGAATCCAATTCGGGTTTCATCCTGGTCTTTTCTGTTTCTCTTGTTAGTATCACCGTAGCGCTTTAAGGAAAGGAGTTGTTCCCAATTCATTATAGTTGTAATTAAGAGCGTGCAATGTACATTATTTTTCAGGTCTTTTTGCTCTTAACATTAATTTAAACTTAACCTGTTTTTCATAACATTATACTAACCTAATCATCACAAACCTTTAACCTCAAAAGTAACGCACATAATAGTGGATATCGTTTTCTTTGCCGAACATTTCAGCAAAGAACTAATGAAGCACTTACTGATAACACTTTTTTTATTCACAATTACTGCTGCAGCAGCTCAAAATACTGGTACGATCACCGGCATTGTATTGGATAAAGAGGTTCATAATGAGCCGTTGCCGTATGCGAGTGTAAGCATAAAAGGTACTGCAATACACACCTCCACTGACTTGGATGGTATTCACAAGCTAGAGACAACCCCGGGTAACTATACTTTGGTAATTAACTTTCCCGGATATCAGAAGATTGAAGTGCCTAATGTTTTAGTACGAAAAGATCAAATGACTAAAGTCAAAGTCATTTCATTAGCTGCTTTAAAGTTACCGCTTGGAGAAGAAACGAGCGACAAAGAAGTCACTTCAAAATTAAAATAGCTAATCATTTTTCTGGGTTGAAATTACTACTCATAAGGCGTACTCCATTATTTTTCAACGGCTTAATCTAAGATATGTTAATTTGAATTTTTGTTTTATCTCAATTAACATTAAGTTAAAGTTGACCTTATTTCACTAACATTTAACTAACCTAAACATCATAAATGTTTAACCGCTTGGTAACACAGTCTTTACAATACCTACCTTTCTTTGCCCCACAATTCTAAATGAAATACAAAATTTAAAACTGATGAAAAAATTATTATTATCTGCTTTAGCGATTTCTTTTTTGTTTACAAGCTGTATACAAGATGACGACACCCCTATTATCATTGAAGTTGGTGGTGGTGTTGGTCCAATAGTAGAGGACACCGTTGATAAGACAGGAGCTATTACGTCTAGTGAGACATGGACAAACGACAAAATTTATGTCTTAAATCAAAAAGTCGTTGTTGAAGCCGGCGTTACATTGACTATTCAAGAAGGCACCATTATAAAAGGTTCTCCAGGTACCGGGTCATTAGCTTCTGCACTAATTGTGGCAAGAGGTGCTACCATTAATGCTGCGGGTACAGCTACTCGACCTATAATCTTTACATCAACTCAAGATAATATAGCGGTAGGTCAAACCGCTGGTACAAACTTAGACGAAAATGATAGAGGCCTTTGGGGAGGAGTACTTATCTTAGGGAATGCACCCTCTTCATTCAAAGGTGATGTAGATGAAGTACAAATAGAAGGTATTCCTGCAGACGATACGTTCGGTTTATATGGTGGTGATCAAGCTGACGACAACTCCGGAGTTTTCCAATATGTATCTATCCGTCATGGAGGTGCTCTGATTGGTGAGGGTAACGAGATCAATGGTCTTACCTTAGGTGGTGTTGGTACCGGTACAATAATCGACAACGTCGAGGTGGTGGCCAACGTTGATGACGGAATTGAATTCTTTGGAGGTACCGTTAATGCAACGAATTTATTTGTTTGGGCTTGTGGTGATGACGCCTTAGATATCGATCAGGCTTATTCAGGTACTATTGACAATGCCATGGTTGTTTTAGGCGAGGCTTCTGACCACGGCTTAGAAATTGATGGGCCTGAGGGTACAACACCGGGAGCTTTTACACTTAGAAATGTCACATTAGTTGGCAACGATGTAAGTACTAAAGGAGAATATGCTGATTTTAGAAGTAGAGCTACAGGTACTGTTGAGAATGTCTATGCTTATGGTTTTCCTGATGGTAAAGACGTTGAGTTAGACAATAATGGCGTTTCTCAGAACTATTTAGACGGTTTATTGACCTTCACTGCTTGGGAGATTGTAGGATTTGACAACAGCATTTTTGTTGAAAAAGTTGGATGTCTACAAAATTGTGATGACGAAGACGAGTCAAATGATATTGACGAAGATAAGATCATCTTAGACCCGAGCTTTACCGAAAGAGCTGCGAACTGGACCACCATGGTTGAGCAAGGCTCACAAACTGTTGGTGCCGATACTTCCAAGTTTGCCTGGACGTATTCTAACGCAACCGCTGGTCTCGGATTTTAAATCATATTAATCGAATTTAAAATAAAACAACTGTTCAGAATTGAACAGTTGTTTTCCCCATAACGATTATGAAAAATAATAAATATTTCGCTGCACTATTTTTCTTCTTTCTTTTTGTCGTTTTCCCAAGTAATGCTCAAACGGGAACAGTTGTTGGGCTCGTAACCGACGGCGAATTGAATGAGCCTATGGCCTTTGCCAATGTTCAAATAAAAGGAACGTCAAAAGGTGCTTCTACAGACTTTGAAGGAAAATATGCGATAGAAGTTGAAGAAGGAACCTATACCCTGGTATTTTCTTTCGTTGGATATACATCTTCAGAAATCTCCGGTGTGGTTGTAAAGGCTGGACAAGAAACGGACGTTAGCGTAACGTTACAGGCTGCCAATGTTTTAGACGATGTCGTGGTGCGCGCTACAGCGCGAGAAAATACGGAAGCGGCGATCTTAAACGTGCAGAAGAAATCAATTACCTTACTGGATGGGCTTTCTTCGCAAAGCATTAAGAAGATAGGCGCCAGTGATATTGCCAATGCGGTAAAAAATGTTCCGGGAGTTTCTGTGCAAGGTGGAAAATATGTGTATGTACGCGGTCTCGGTGACCGGTACACCAAATCGATTTTAAATGGTATGGACATTCCAGGCTTAGACCCTGATAGAAATACTATTCAAATGGACATATTCCCAACCAACATCATAGATAATGTTATCGTAGTGAAGTCGGCGGCTGCAGAATACCCCGCTGATTTTACAGGAGGTGTCGTTGACATCGTAACAAAGGACTTTCCAACGAAAGCAGAATATTCAATTTCTGTCGGTGCCGGCTTCAATCCTGATATGCATTTCAATGACAATTATCTGGATTATGATGGGAGCAATACTGACTTTTTAGGGTTTGATAATGACGATCGCGATCGCCCAATCCATAGATATCAACCCATACCGAGTATAGCAAGTACAACAAATGTACTTACAACTCTTACCGACAGTTTCCAAAAACAGCTTCGTGCAACTACTACAACAAGTAATCCCGATTTTAGTATTGGCTTTACTGCGGGAAATCAATATGACGTCGGTGACAATAAATTAGGATATCAAGTTTCTATGTCTTATCGTAATGAAACCAGATTTTATGAAAATCGAATTGACGATAACTGGTCTAAAAATCAACAAGATAGAGAAGAAACTCAATTAGCTCCTACCCGGCGTTCATTCGGTGATGAAAGCTCAAACAATGTGCTGTTGAACAGCTTAGCCGGTTTGACCTTTAAAACAGACTTTTCTAAGTTTAAATTGAACTTTTTGCATATACAAAATGGCGAATCAACAGCTGGGTTATATAGACAGACAATTTTTGAAGCTGAAGCTGGTGGAGGTGCCGCCCCGCTTACTAAGGATGCGTTGCTTTATACACAGCGATCAATTACTAATGGATTACTAAGTGGTAAACACAGTTTTAGCGAAGAGAGTGACTGGTCATTAGAGTGGAAGTTTTCACCAACGTTAACCACTGTTTATGATAAAGACCATAGGGTGACGCCACTTGGAATAGAGGATGGCACGCTTATTCTTAATCCAAATGCTATTGGAACTCCAATACGCATCTGGAGAAATTTAAATGAAGTCAGTTGGGCAGGGAAAGCTGACATCGATAAAAAGTATGAGTTTGCTTCCAGACCTGCAAAACTAAAATTCGGAGGTGCGTACACCTATAAATTCCGTGATTTCAGCATTGATGACTACACCTTTGTGGCTACGGGAAATCAAGCGGTTCCCCGCAATGATCCTAATTTATTGTTAGCAACCGATAACATTTGGACACCTGAAACAGACTCTGGTACTTACCTTGCTTTTGGAGATATTTTTGATCCCGTAAATGCCTATGAGGGGGAGCAGCGCATAGCTGCGGCCTATATATCAAATGAGTTCAATTTATCTGAGAAACTAAAAAGTGTTCTGGGCTTACGAGTTGAACAATTTGAATCTTTTTATTCCGGGCGAAATCAGAGTAGGGAAATTCTCGAAGACGAACTGATTATTGACGAGTTCGATTTCTTTCCTTCCGCCAATTTAATTTATGCTTTAAATGATCAGTCTAATTTGAGGGCTTCTTATTCTAGAACGACAGCCAGACCATCGTTCAAAGAAGCGTCTATTGCTCAAATCTATGACCCTATTACTGATAGAACTTTTATTGGTAATGCTTTCGGAAACGAATTTTTTGACGCCATTCAACCATCATACATGAATAATTTTGACCTTCGTTATGAATTCTTCGGTGAAGGTGGACAGATGTTTGCTATAAGTGGATTCTACAAGGACTTTACGGACCCTATTGAAGTCGTGTTCTTTCCATCTGCTTCCCAGCAGCTTTCTGTTGCGAATTTAGGTAATGCTGAAGTTATTGGTGGAGAAATTGAGTTCAGACAAAGCCTAGGGTTTCTGGCTCCAGGGCTCGAAAAATTTAGATTAAATGCAAACGTTTCAGTTATTGATTCTAAATTAGAAATGAGTGATGTTGAATTCAATTTGAGAACGGCAGCAATTCGAGGTAATGAAACTGTAGACAGAGAGCGTGAGCTTCAGGGCCAATCTCCTTATTTAATTAATACAGGTTTAGATTATGCAAATGATGATTTAGGACTACAAACAGGCCTATTTTATAATGTTCAAGGTAAGACTTTGGAAGTTGTAGGTACGGGAATTATACCTGATGTTTTTACACAACCATTTCACAGTTTAAACTTTACACTTAACAAAAAGTTTGGTAAAGACCAACGCTCGGCGATTAATTTAAAGGTCTCTAATATTTTGGGAGATGAACGAGAAAGCTTCTATGAATCTTTTGAGGCAGAAGATCAAATCTTTAGACTCTTCGACCCAGGAATTAGTTTTTCTCTTGGCTATTCATTGAGGTTCTAGACGTAACAATATTTACTTTAAGAGAAAAGGTCCTTTGAAATATCAAAGGACCTTTTCTCTTTATAAGTTAACTACTTCTAAGATTCTCTTGATGTTTCCACTACATTAATAATTCTGCCTTTATCATAGTCTACTTCTTTTACCTTCGTCTTCGTATAGAAATACCATTTTCCTGTTTTTACACCAAATTCGTAGTTGCCAATAGAAAGTTTCTCTCCCTGTTCATTATAGTAGGTCCAGGTACCATGTAGTTTCTTGTCTTTGAAAAAACCATGCTGTTCTATCTCGCCATTGTCATGATATAGAGTAGCCTCTATTAAATCTCCTTTTTGAACATAAGTGTCCTTTTTTTGCTGTGCAAAGCTAAAGCCAACAAAAAACATCATTAAAAGTATCGCTATATTTTTCATAAGACTATTTTTTATATTTTACCTAACATTAACGACACAAAGTTAACATTTATTTTACATTAAAACAACATTTACATAACATTAAATTAACATTAAAAATTTAATAAGCTGTTAATCAGTCATATATTATTCCTCGTTATGGCTAAAAATCATCTCGCCACAATTTTCTATGGTATTGTGTGCGAAATCTGAGTACGATGGTCTCACAAGAAAAATAACATTTGGATAATATTTAACTAAATTAGATTTAACATTTTTGCAGGTAATTTTTTTTGAATGGAGAACATCTACATTTTAATGATTGCTGCCCTCACCCTACTTGCAATTCTTGACTTGGTAGTGGGCGTTAGTAATGATGCGGTTAACTTTTTGAATTCTGCCATAGGTTCTAAAGCTATCTCATTTCGTACCATTATGATTGTTGCCAGTCTTGGCGTGGCTTTTGGAGCTATTTTTTCCAGTGGTTTGATGGAAGTTGCGCGTAAAGGAATCTTCGTTCCGAGTCAATTCTATTTCAATGAGATCATGATCATCTTCATGGCGGTAATGTTAACTGATATCTTACTGCTCGACTTTTTTAATACCTTAGGTATGCCCACCTCAACCACAGTATCTATAGTTTTTGAATTGCTAGGCGCTGCTGTAGCCATGGCGTTGATTAAAATAGGAACCGATAACGGTTCTATAGGTGAGCTTGCCAACTATATCAATACTGAAAAAGCAACCGAAATTATCATCGGAATACTCGCTTCCGTCTTAATCGCATTTACTGTAGGAGCTATTGTTCAATATATTTCGAGGTTATTACTTTCGTTTAATTTTGAACGTAAGCCTGCTCTGGCTGCTGCTATTTTCGGGGGTGTTTCGCTGGCAGCCATCACCTATTTCATCATTATAAAAGGATTAAAAGGCACTGATTATTACGAATATATACAACCCTATATCGAGAATAAAACTTCCTTGATCGTTTTAACAAGTTTTGGTATTTGGACACTCTTGTCTCTGTTGGCGATCACTCTTTTAAAAACTAATATCTACAAGCTCATTATTCTCGTAGGAACGTTTGCTTTGGCGCTGGCCTTCGCTGGAAATGACCTCGTAAACTTTATCGGTGTGCCCATTGCCGCTTGGCAGTCGTATCAGGCCTGGTCGGTTTCAGGTATTGCAGCAACCGAATTTACAATGGACATACTTGGGCAAAAAGTTGATACCCCAACACATCTCTTATTGATTGCAGGTATTATAATGGTGCTTACTTTATGGTTTTCCAGCAAAGCGAGAAGTGTTTTAAAAACATCTATAGATCTTTCCAGTCAAAGTGATACAAAAGAACGTTTCGAGCCTAATTTTTTATCAAGGGTGATCGTTCGGGGCTCGATGTTGTTTGCCAGATATACCGATACGGTACTACCGCAGGCGACAAAAGATCGGATTGAAAGACAATTCGAAAGACCGGTCATCGAACTTCCAAAAGACAAAACTATCGAATTACCAGCTTTCGATATGGTTCGCGCGGCAATTAACCTAGTGGTGGCTAGTGTGCTTATCTCAATTGCCACCTCGATGAAACTACCACTGTCCACCACCTATGTTACTTTTATGGTGGCCATGGGTACATCCTTAGCCGATAGAGCCTGGGGTGCGGAGAGCGCCGTTTACAGGGTCGCTGGAGTTTTTAATGTCATCGCGGGGTGGTTCGGTACGGCATTAATCGCTTTTGTGGCAGCCGCTACTGTCGCTTATTTAATTCATCTTGGCGGTGGAACCATGATTGCCTTACTATTAGGTTTTGCTTTTTTCTTGTTGACAAGAAATTATATTGCCCATAATAAGAAGACAAAAATTGTAAAAGTAGAAGATAGCTTAAACAAGGCTGAAAGTCAATCTATTCAGGGCGTCATTGAAGAAAGTGCAGACAATATTTCAAAAGCGTTAAAAAGAGTTGGAAAGATTAATGAAATCACTATAAAAGGACTAATTAGTCAGGATTTATCAGGGCTTAAAAAAGCGAAAGAAACGGTCACTAAACTAGAAACAGAAATCGAAGATTTGCAAAGCGATATTTTCTATTTTATTAAGAATTTAGATGATTCTTATTTAGGAGCAAGTAAGTTTTATATTGATGTTGTTGGCAGCCTTCAAGACATTACCCAGTCTGCGAGCCTAATAGCAAAAGTGAGTCACAAACATGTGAATAATAATCATAAAGCACTAAAGAAAAAGCAGGCAGTTGAATTATTAGAGATTAATAATAAACTTATTGACCTTTTGCATCAGATTAGAGAGGTGTTTGATTCCAGAACATTTGATAAGATAGTTCCCGGGATAATAGATGAAAAGCAAATTTTATTAGATTATGTTCGTGACTCAATTCAAAAACAGGTTGAGCGAACTCGAACTTCAGAATCAAGCCCGAAGAACACCACATTATATTTTAGTATATTGTTAGAGACTGAAGACCTCATAAAAGCCAATATGAATATTTTAAATTTGTATTATGACGAACATAACCGTTCAAAAGATGTACTTGAACCATAACTACATCTTAATGTAAGGCACCTATTTCTTGTCTCTCTTCATTCAAAAATGGGTCTTTTTCAATATATAGTAATTCAGCAATATCGATTAACTTTTCAATAATGTCGTTTACATTGTCATTATCATTCACCAGAGATGAGGCCATTTCAATCGTAATTAAATTATCTCTGATCAAGGCATCTATAGATTTATTCGACTGATACATTGCTCCCTTAGCCCTTTCTCTCAAGCTGAGCAACTTATTGTAATGATTTTCTTTTTTCTCTTGTGTTCTAAATAAATAAATTGTGCGAAGTACTTTTACAATTTTCTTTCGAAACTTATCATATTCCTTTCTTATATATTCGTTATCTGAATTTAAATAATTTGTTACATTTCTTCCCAGTTCCCTTGAGTCTCGAACGATTTCGACCATCTTCCTGTTTGCAATTTTTAGTTCACCGATATGATAATTCTGGTCTTGAGATAATTTCAAAGTGCTTTGCGCCAATGTTGCATAGCGAATAATTTCACCATAGATTGATTTTACTTTTGTATAATAGATTTCTCGTATATCTATGGTAATGTCCTCCTTAGATTGTTTCACTATCTTCTTAACCCTTATATCAGATTTTATATCGCCACGACGTATATTTAATGCATGTGATACAATTTTAAAAATGGCGTTTTCAAATAAATATTTCGACTCCTTCTCTAACGAAATGATCAATGTTTCCGGATATTTAAGAACTTTCTTTTTAAGAAATTTAGGTTCATCAATTTCTTTCGCTGGTTCGGGAGTCACTTTAACAATTCGTTCAACGGCCTTGGCAATAGGTTTTATAAACCAAACCAATAAAAAAGTATTTAGAATATTAAACACCGTATGAAACAAAGAAATTGATACAGGTATTGCAGCTGCGCTGACATAGGGTGAAGTCGAGCCTGATTTAATAGCTAGCCATTCTATGCCCCTCAAAAAAGGATAAAATAAGACCAGGACCCATATAACACCTATAATATTAAATATGAGATGGGCACGTGCCGTTCTCTTTGCGTGGTAATTCGCTACGATAGCTGCCAGGTTTGCCGTTATCGTCGTACCAATATTTTCACCTAATACCATGGCTGCCGCCAACTCAAACGGAATCCAGCCCTGAGCCGTCATAATCAATGTTAAGGCCATGGTAGCACTGGATGATTGGATGATAATGGTCAATAAAGTACCAATTAGTAAAAACAATAAAACTGACCAAAAACCAAGTTCTGTATAACGTTTTAAAAATTCAAGTACCTCAGGATTGTCATCAATATTGGGCACAGCATCTTTTAAGAACTGTAAGCCAATAAATAACACCGCGAAACCAATTATAAAACCGCCCCAGTTCTTAAGGCTCTCTTTCTTTGCAAATGTAAACGCAAAGCCTAAACCGACTAAGGGTAAAGCAATGGCACTCATGCTCACTTTAAAGCCTAAAATTGTAATCAACCAGGCCGTTATAGTGGTTCCGATGTTAGCCCCCATAATAACACTAATGGATTCCATGAGTGTTAACAATGAGGCATTTGCAAAACTGACCACCATTAAAGTGGTAGCTGAGGACGATTGAATTACAGAAGTGATCAAAAAACCCGTGGAAATTCCCAAAAACCTATTGGAGGTCATAGTTTCAAAAATACTACGCATTTTGGCACCGGCTAAATTCATGAGCTCATCACTCATGAATTTCATCCCAAATAAAAAGAGGCCTAAAGATCCTAATAGTTGCAAGATTTCATAGAAACCGTAATCCACCAATGTTGATTTAAAGTTGCCCGAATGTAAAGTTAAATTAAATATTGTTGACTCAGAACTATGAGAGCCAGTTTAAATAGAGTGTTAAAAATTTTTAATAGCAAAATATTTCTATTAGATTCGCGTTCGATAAACGCTGAACATTATACACTATTACAACTGACCCTGACTATGAACATTGCTATTCAAGGAATTCAAGGATCTTTTCATCATTTAGTGGCATTGGATTTTTTTGGTAATGACATCACTTTAACTGAGTGTATGTCTTTTTCTGAAATTCCGGAGTTGGTCATTACCAATCAGGTAGACGCGGCAATAATGGCCATTGAAAACTCAAATGCCGGAGCGATCCTTTCAAATTATGCATTAATTGACAACAACGATTTGAATATCAAAGGTGAATTTTACCTGCCAATGATCCATAACTTAATGGCATTAAAGGGGCAAACCATTGATGATATTAAAGAGGTATGGTCCCATCCTATAGCCATTCAACATTGTAAGCAATTTTTTAAAGACCATCCTACTATTAAGATTATAGAGGAAAGAGATACAGCTTCTGTGGCTAAGCATATCAAGGAAAATAAACTCAAGGGTGTTGCTGCCATTGCCAGTAAAAAGGCGGCCGAAATTTTCGGTCTTACTATCTTAGAAGAAGAAATACAAAATGACCGTCATAATATGACACGGTTCTTCGTATTGACAAAGAAAAGAGAGCATCAACCAGACGATTACTTGAATAATAAAGCGTCATTAAAATTTGTAACACATCATCAGTTAGGGAATTTGGCTGAAATTTTAAATATCTGTGTCAAACACAATCTTAACTTATCTAAAATCCAATCAATTCCGATTACCGAAGAGCCTTGGCATTATGCATTTTTTATTGATTTATGTTTTGATAACTATCATAAGTACTGTCAGGCCTTATTGGAAATAGAACCTAGAGTTGATAGCTTGAAAATTCTTGGTGAATATTTAGAAAGTAAGCCAAAATTTCATAAAATGACCGCTTAAGAAAACGTTCTCGTAACTTTTTCTGTTTAATTTGATAAAAAATTTGTTTTTTCAAAATTTCCCTATAGTTTTGTTTCATAATTACTTAGTATGATGAGTACAAACACTTGGCAAGCTTTTTTTTACTTCTTTTATTTTTATAATGAGAGGCGAGGCTTTTTAGGTGTTTTTTAATAATAGTTTTTAAACAACATATGAATAAGCCTCGAATACTCGAGGCTTTTTTATTTATAGCAGAAAATGAATATCGCAATACAGGGTATCAAAGGTTCCTTTCATCATATTGTGGCCAATCAGTATTTTGGCAATGACATTTCGTTAAATGAATGTATGTCATTTACCGAAATTCCTGAGCTTGTCAACAACGAAGTTGTCGACGGTGCTGTCATGGCCATAGAAAATTCTTTGGCAGGGGCTATACTACCCAACTACGCGTTGATTGATGAGTTCAACCTCACTATTCATGGCGAAGTTCATTTACCGATCCATCACCATCTCATGGGTCTAAAAGGACAGACACTAGATGATATCAGAGAGGTGTGGTCACACCCCATGGCAATTTTACAGTGCAGAAAGTTTTTCAGGGAGCATCGTCAAATAAAATTGATAGAGGCTACTGACACGGCAGAAGTAGCGCTGCAAATCCAACAAAAAAAACATAAAGGTATTGCCGCTATTGCATCTAAAAATGCTGCCAAGATTTACAATCTTGAAATTATCGCTGATAAAATTCAAACGCGAAAGCAAAATTACACGCGATTTTTCATTCTTAAGAAACGCAATGGCAACCTTTCTCAAATCACCGGTGTCAATAAGGCTTCCTTAAAGTTCATTACCAAGCATCAAACCGGGAGCCTCGCAGAAATATTGCATGTTTTTGCATCTCATAACATCAGTTTGACTAAAATACAATCAATACCTATTATTGATGAACCCTGGCAATATGCTTTTGTTACCGATGTGATTTTTGATGATTACACCGTATATCAAAATGCGCTCAGCAGATTGGAGAAAAAAGTGAATAGCCTGAAGATTTTCGGAGAATACAAACGAAGTAAGCGAAAGTATGATTACTAAAGCCAATAGATTACAACACGTCTCAGAATACTATTTCTCTAAAAAATTAAGGGAAATACGTTCGCTTGTTGCGGAAGGGAAACCCATTATAAATGCCGGCGTTGGCAGTCCTGATTTAGAACCTCCGCAGGAAGTAATTTCAACAATGCAAACGGCATTAAAAGAGAAAAATATACATGGTTATCAAAGTTATCAAGGCTTGCCTGAGTTGCGAAAAAATATAGCAGGCTTCTATAAAAAATATTATGATGTTGATCTAAATCAAGAGGAAGAAGTTCTTCCTTTACTCGGGTCGAAAGAAGGTGTCATGCATATCTCCATGGCGTTTTTGAATACCGGTGATCAGGTGCTGATTCCTAATCCCAGTTATCCTACTTATACGTCAGTTACTCGATTGGTAGAGGCCGAACCTCTATATTACGATTTATCTGAAAATACAAATTGGTTTCCTGATTTAACACACCTGTCTCAATTGGATGTTTCCAAGGTAAAACTGATGTGGGTGAACTATCCCCACATGCCTACTGGGGCTAAAGCGACTCAAAGCCAATTTGAAGATTTACTGGCATTTGCCGAATCACGTGGAATACTATTGGTGAATGACAATCCGTATAGCTTTATATTAAATGACAGCCCTCAAAGTATTTTAATTAATAAAGGAGCTAAGAAGTTCGCTTTAGAGCTGAACTCCCTTAGTAAGACCTTTAATATGGCCGGTTGGCGCGTTGGTATGGTAGTGGGCTCTAAAGAAAATATAAGTACCATATTGCAGGTAAAAAGCAATATGGACTCCGGGATGTTTTACGGAATTCAAAAAGGAGCGATTGCAGCCCTCAATTCGCCAAATGATTGGTTTGAAACTATGAATTCGGTTTATAGAGAACGCCGTGAAATAGCCTGGCAAATTTTTGATGCTTTAGAATGTACCTATGATAAAAATTCTGCAGGGTTGTTTGTCTGGGCAAAAATCCCCAAGGGAAAAACTTCTAAAGCTTTTGCAGATGAGTTATTATATGAACACGATGTGTTTATGGCCCCGGGTACTATTTTCGGCACCAATGGAGAAGGCTATATTCGGTTATCATTATGTATAACTAAGGAAAAATTAAAGGAAATACGGTCACGGGTTTCAAATAAAAAATAATATGCAAAAGATTGTTGTCATAGGTTTAGGATTAATTGGTGGATCACTCGCATTAGAACTCAAAAAAAATACTTGGGCTACTATTTACGGAATAGATAGCAACCCTGATCATCTCCAAAAGGCCCTAGATTTAGGGATTATCTTCGAAAAAGCCACATTAGATCGCGTACAAGAAGTCAGTGCAGTAATTATTGCAGTACCGGTAGATAAGATTCCCAACTTGGCTTTAAAAGTATTAGATCTGATTCATGAGAACACCCTGGTTTTTGATGTAGGTTCGACGAAGCATGAGGTTTGCAAGGCGATCCGAGAGCATCCAAAACGAGCTAATTTTGTCGCGGCACACCCAATTGCAGGCACCGAATTTTCAGGACCTCAAGCTGCAATTTATGACCTGTTTTCTGACAAAATCAATATTATTTGTGAACAGCATCTAAGTGATAAAAAAATGATCGAAAGAACGGTAGACCTTTTCGAAAAAATGAAAATGAAAACCGTGTTTATGGATTCGGCGCAGCAACATGATAAACATATTGCCTATGTATCACATTTATCGCATATAAGTTCATTTATGTTAGGTAAAACCGTACTTGAAATTGAAGAAGATGAGAAAAAAATCTTCAATATGGCCGGTAGTGGTTTTGAATCAACAGTGCGCCTAGCGAAAAGTAATCCGGCCACATGGACGCCTATTTTTATGGAAAATAAAAAATACATTTTACAATCACTAAATGAATACATTAAGAATCTAGAAAAATTTAAACAATTATTAGAAACTAAAGAAGATCAAGACATTTTCGATATTATGAAAGACACAAATCGTATTAAGAAAGTTCTTGAAGGAATAAAAAATAACAACAAATGACAAACACAAATTTTTCATCATGGTTAGATGACATGAACTTGGCACATCCGCTTGTGATTGCCGGACCATGTAGTGCAGAAACGGAAGAGCAAGTGCTTAAGATAGCACATCAATTAAAGGAAACCGATACCACCGTATTCAGAGCAGGTGTCTGGAAGCCTAGAACGCGCCCCGGTAATTTTGAAGGTCATGGCGTTCGGGCATTGCCATGGATTGCTAAAGTCAAAGAGGAAACCGGTTTACTTACAACAATTGAAGTAGCGAATGCCGAACACGCTAAATTAGCTCTTGAATTTGATGTCGATATCATTTGGATAGGTGCACGAACTACCGTGAATCCATTTGCTATTCAGGAACTGGCTGATGCCTTGCGAGGCACTGAAAAAATAGTTTTAGTGAAAAATCCGGTAAATCCAGATCTGGCATTATGGTTAGGTGGAATAGAACGACTCCATAAAGCAGGAATTAAAAATTTAGGCGCCATTCATAGAGGCTTTTCGTCGTATAAAAAGACAAAATTCAGAAACAATCCACAGTGGCAGATTCCCATTGACTTAAAAAACAGATTTCCCAGCTTACCATTAATCTGCGACCCATCTCATATCTGCGGTGAACGCGAAGGTATTTTTGACGTCTGTCAGGTTGCCCTTGACTTAAAATTTGATGGGTTGATGATTGAAACACATTATGATCCAGATAATGCCTGGAGCGATGCCAAGCAACAGATTACCCCTCAAAGATTGCAAGAAATCACAGAAGACTTACGGGTTAGAAAGGACAGGGTTGAAGAAAAGGATGCCCAGAAGAAACTGCAAAAATTACGTGATGAAATTAATATTTTAGACAAGCATCTCATAGAGTTGCTTTCTGAACGTATGGATGTAGTAGAAAAAATTGGTCAAGTCAAGAAAGAGGGAAACGTCGCCATTTTACAACGCACGCGCTGGCGTGAGGTCATTAAAAAAATGTTAGAGCTAGGAGAAGAAAACGACCTAAGCGCCGACTTTATTGAGAAAATTTTCAAGGCCATTCATCAAGAGTCAATTCAACATCAGGAAAACATCTTCAATAGTTAGCTAATTGTTACCTTAGCGGCGCACTATAAGATAAATACATGGCTCAAAAATATATTTTTTGCATGAAATGGGGTACACTGTATGGCCCAGAATATGTGAATAGGTTATATTCGATGGTAAAGCGTAACCTATCGTATGACTTTAAAATGGTTTGCTTTACAGATGATGAAAAAGGTATCATAGCTGAAGTGGACTGCTATCCTATTCCTGAGATAGATGTCCCTGGAAATTTACCCGAACGCATGTGGAAAAAACTGACAACGCTCAAGGGGGATCTTTACGGGCTGGAAGGAACAGCCCTTTTTCTAGATTTAGACGTTGTAATCGTTGATACCATAGATGTGTTTTTCGAAGCTGAAGGAGAGTTCTTAATTATAAAGGATTATCTGAAACCTACAGGAAATTCTTCGGTTTATAGGTTTGAAATAGGAAAGCATCCTTATGTATTTGATTATTTCGTAAAGCACTTCGATTCCATAAGAAAACAACATCGAAATGAGCAAGAGTATTTGACCCAAGCCATCAAAGACCATGGAGACCTCAATTATTGGCCCAAGGCATGGTGCCCAAGCTATAAATACGATTGTGTCTCCCGTATTCCATTTGCGTTTTGGGTTACGCCCAAAATTCCTGATGGAGCCAAAATCTTAATTTTTCACGGAGAGATCAATCCACATAAAGCAATTAAGGGTGGTCGTGGAAAATGGTATCGCTATGTCGCCCCAGCTCCCTGGGTGGCCGATTATTGGAAATAAAAAACCTCAGTTGTTCACTGAGGTCTTATCTTTTCCGCGAAAGCGAAAATACCTTATGCTTCTAAGGCAGGAATGCGCAATACTTGCCCCGGATAAATTTTATCAGGATCGGTAAGCATTGGTTTATTTGCTTCAAAAATTACAGGATACTTCATTGCATTGCCGTAATACTTCTTGGCGATCTTACTTAATGAATCTCCACTTACTACAGTATGAAACTGAGCTTCAGGTTCTTGAACAGCTGTTGTCATTTGATCATCTACACTTGCAATACCC
>JAAUYH010223987.1_pt1 | contig 24829 bp, 21 predicted proteins | sample 7278061 | NCBI WGS metagenome assembly JAAUYH01 (sample SAMN14350203, study PRJNA611818) | marine sediment metagenome | isolation source: surface marine sediment (0.6m) | place: French Polynesia: Moorea | collected 2018-08 | reverse complement strand
CGCCGTCCTGCGCCAGCAGGCCGAGGACCTCGCCGGTCCGCTGCCGCATCTTCTGGCCGAGGCCGAGCATCTGGCCTCGACCGTGCTGTTGGGTTCGCATGGCCGCCGCCGTGCGGGGGCCGGGGACGAGTTCTGGCAATACCGCCCGGCACGCGCGGGGGACGAGGCGCGGATGATCGACTGGCGCCGGTCGGCCCGGGCGGACACGCATTTCGTGCGCGAAAAGGAATGGCAGGCGGCGCAGTCGGTGTTGATCTGGGTCGACGAGGCGCAGTCGATGGACTTCTCCTCGGACCCGAACACGCCGACCAAGGCGGACCGGGCGAAGCTCTTGGCGATGGCGATCAGCGTGCTTCTGATCCATGGCGGCGAGCGGGTGGCGCTGGCGGCGCTCGGCACGCCGCCGAGGTCCTCGGAACTGCAACTCTTGCGCATCGCGCAGCAGTTCACCGCCGAGCATGAGCGCGAGGATTACGGCACGCCGGTGATCCGGATCATGCCGCCGCATTCCCGCGCACTCTTCGTGTCGGATTTCATGGGCGATCTCGGCGGTTTGGAAAGCCAGCTCACCCGCGCCGCCGACCGGGGCGTGCGCGGCGTTCTCTACCAGGTGCTCGACCCGCAGGAAGAGGCGTTTCCCTTCGACGGGCGCACGATCTTTGAATCGATGGGCCAGACGCTGACCCATGAGACGCTGAAGGCGAGCGAGCTGCGTGATCGGTATCTGGAGAGGCTCGCCGAACGCAAAGCCAAGCTCGCCGATCTGGCCCGCGCGACGGATTGGCAATATGCTTGCCACCATACCGGTGACAGCGCCCAGGCGGCGCTGTTGTGGCTCTTTGGTGCGTTGGAGCGCAAGCACTGATGTTCACGATCGGCTCCATAGGCTTCACGGCGCCCTGGCTTTTGCTGGGGCTCGCGGCGCTGCCGATCCTGTGGATCCTTTTGCGGGCCGTGCCGCCGGCGCCGATCCGGCGGCGGTTCCCGGGCGTGGCGCTGCTCTTGGGGCTGACCGACGACGAAACGCAAACGGACAAGACGCCCTGGTGGCTCTTGTTGATCCGAACCCTGGCGGTGGCCGCGCTGATCCTGGCCTTCGCGGGGCCGGTCTTGAACCCCAAGGACCGGACGGCCGGCACCGGGCCCTTGCTGATCCTGGTGGACGGCACCTGGGCGGATGCGCGCGACTGGCAACGGCGGATCGACCGGGTCGAGGGGCTGCTCGACGAGGCGTCGCGGGCGGCGCGGCCGTTGGCTCTGGTCAGTCTGACGGACCTGCCCGCGGGGGATGTGCCGTTCCAGGCCGCCGACGCTTGGGCCGCGCGGCTTCCAAGCCTGCAGCCCGCACCCTGGGCGCCAGACGCGGAGGCTTTGGCGGCCTGGGGGTCGGTGCTGGAGGCGTCGGGCGGGTTCGACACCTATTGGCTCTCGGACGGGCTGGCGCGGGAGAGCCGCGACGGACTCTTGGACGTGCTGCAGGCGCAGGGCGCGGTGACGGTGTTCGAGTCGCCCCGGCCCGTGTTGGGCCTGCGGCCCGCGGGGTTCGAGGATGGCGACGTGGCGGTTGCCGCGACGCGGACCCGGGCGGAGGACCCGCTGACGGTGACTCTTGCCGCGCGCGGGCTGGATCCGACGGGAATCGAACGGGAACTGGCGCGGGCGGAAATAGAATTCGCCGCGGGCGAGACCGAGGTGGAGACGGCGCTTTCGCTGCCGCCGGAGTTGCGCAACCGGGTGTCGCGGTTCGAGCTGGCGGGGGTGCGCTCGGCCGGCGCGGTGAGCCTCACGGACGATGCGCTGCGGCGGCGCGAGGTTGCACTGATCGCGGGTCGAGACGATCGCGAGGGGCTCGAGTTGCTCTCTCCCTTGCATTATCTCAACCAGGCGCTGGAACCGACCGCGGACCTGATCGAGGGGGGCTTACAGGACGTGCTCCTCGCAAGCCCGGACGTGATCGTGCTGGCCGACGTGGCGACGATCAGCCCGGCAGAGGAAGAGCCGCTGTTGGAATGGATCGACAAGGGCGGGCTCTTGTTGCGCTTTTCCGGAACGCGGCTCGCGGCGAGCGATGTCAGCCGGGCCGAGGAAGACGCGCTGATGCCGGTGCGGTTGCGCGCCGGGGGGCGGACGATCGGCGGCGCCATGAGCTGGGGGGAACCCAAGGCGCTGCGCCCCTTCGCCGAGGGCTCGCCCTTCTTCGGCCTTGCGATCCCCGAGGATGTGCGGGTGTCGAGCCAGGTCATGGCGCAGCCGGACCCGACGCTGGCGGAGCGCGTGATTGCCTCGCTGGCCGACGGCACGCCGCTCGTGACGCGCAAGCGGATCGGGCAGGGCCAGGTGGTGCTATTCCATGTCACCGCAAACGCGGAATGGTCGACGTTGCCCTTGTCGGGGCTCTTCGTGCAGATGCTCGAGCGGCTCGCGGTGTCCACCCGGCCCGCGCAGCCGAGTGCCGAGGATCTGGCGGGCACGACCTGGGCGCCGGAGAAGGTGCTTGACGGGTTCGGGCAGGTGCAGGAGGCCGGTACGTTGCCAGGCGTGGCGGGCGAAAAGCTGGCCGAGGCCGTGCCGAGTGCCGAGATGCCGCCCGGGCTCTATACCGGTGAGGATCGGCGGATCGCGGTGAACGTGATAGGCACCGAGACGGTGTTGGCCGAAACCGTCTGGCCCTCGGGCGTGCCGGTCGAAGGTCTCGCGGTGGTGCCGGAGACGGATCTGAAAGGGTGGTTGCTGACGGGGGCCTTGGCGCTCTTGTTCGCGGATATTCTGGCGTCGCTGTGGCTCTCGGGCCGACTGGTGCGCGCCGTGCGCGGCACGGCGGCGATCTTGGGGTTGGTTCTGGTCTTGCAGCCCGGGGTCGCCGAGGCGCAGGGGGATGACGCGGCGGCGATCCTGGCGACTTCGGAGGTGGTGCTGGCGCATGTGATCACCGGGGATGCGACTTTGGACCGGGTTGCGGAGGCGGGGTTGCGCGGGCTGTCGGACACGCTCTGGCGCCGCACGTCGATCGAGCCGGCCGACCCGATTGCGGTGAACCTGGAGACGGATGAGCTGTCGTTTTTTCCGTTCCTGTACTGGCCGGTCACGCCGGACCAGCCGCTGCCCTCGGTCGAGGCCTATGCCAAGCTGAACCGGTATCTGCGCGGTGGGGGAATGATCCTATTTGATACGCGCGACGCCGATATCGCGCGGTTCGGGGCATCGAGCCCGAACGGGCGCAAGCTGCAGCAACTGGCCCGGCCCTTGGACATCCCGCCGCTGGAGCCGGTGCCACAGGACCACGTGCTGACACGGACCTTCTACCTTCTACAGGATTTCCCCGGGCGGCATGCGAGCCCGGATGTCTGGGTCGAGGCCGCGCCGCCGGATGCCGAGCAGGTCGAGGGCATGCCGTTCCGGAACCTCAATGACAACGTCACGCCGGTGGTGATCGGGGGCAACGACTGGGCCTCGGCCTGGGCGATCGACGAGCGTGGCAACCGGATGTTCCCGGTGGGGCGCGGCTTTGCCGGGGAGCGGCAGCGGGAACTGGCGATGCGCTTCGGTGTGAACCTGATGATGCATGTGCTGACCGGGAACTACAAGTCGGACCAGGTGCATGTGCCGGCTCTGCTCGATCGGTTGGGGCAATGAGTTTGCTTGGCGTGGCATTCGGATCGCTTGCGCGATCCGACCGGCTGGGGGCTCTGCCCCCAGACCCCCGGAGTATTTGGGCCAAGATGAAGGAGCCTGAGGCGTGACCGGGTCGGTGGTGTTTGATCCTCTTTTGGACTGGCCCTTTGCCTGGGCGGTCTTGGCCTTTGCGCTGGCCTTGGTTGGCCTGGCGCTGTGGCGCGGGCTGGCGGGGTGGTGGCTGCGCGCGCTCGGGTTTGCGGTAATCCTGGTGGCGCTCTTCAACCCGTCGCTGCAGCAGGAGGAACGGGCGCCGTTGACCGACATCGTGGTGATGGTGGTCGATGAAAGCGCGAGCCAGCGGATTTCGGAGCGGCCGGATCAGGTGGGCGAGGCGGTGGCGGCGGTGGAGGCCGAGATCGCCGGATTGCCGAATACTGAGCTGCGTGTGGTACCCATGGGAGACGGGCCGGGGGATCAGGGCACGCTCTTGATGACGGCGCTGGCCGAGGCGATGGCGGAGGAGCCGCGGGCGCGGTTGGCCGGCGCGATCTTGGTGACGGACGGGCAATTGCATGACGTGGAACGCGCGCCGGAAATGCCGGCGCCGATCCATGCGCTGCTCACGGGGCGCGAGGCGGATTGGGACCGGCGGCTGATCGTCACCAACGCGCCGGCCTTCGCGATCCTGAACGAGCCGGTGACGCTGACCTTGCGGATCGAGGACCAGGGGACGGTGCCGGAGGACCTTGGCGGCTCGGCGGATCTGGAGATCGCCGTGGATGGCGGCGAGCCGGAGGTGTTCCGCGTGCCGGTCGGCGAGGATCTGGAATTGCCCGTGACCCTGCCCCATGGCGGCATGAACGTGATCCAGTTCACCGTGCCGCAGGCCGAGGGCGAGTTGACCGATCGCAACAACGCGGCAGTGGTGCAGATCAACGGGGTGCGGGACCGGCTGCGGGTGCTTCTGGTGAGCGGCGAGCCGCATCCCGGCGAGCGGACCTGGCGGAACCTGTTGAAGTCAGATTCGTCGGTGGACCTGGTGCATTTCACCATCCTGCGCCCGCCGGAAAAGCAGGACGGGGTGCCGGTGGACGAGCTTTCGCTGATCGCCTTTCCGACGCGGGAATTGTTTATCGACAAGGTGGGCGAGTTCGATCTGATCATCTTCGACCGCTACAAGCGGCGCGGGATATTGCCCTCGATCTACCTCGACAACGTCCGGCAATATGTCGAGGACGGCGGCGCGGTGCTGATCGCTGCGGGGCCGGATTTCGCCCAGGCGTCAAGCCTTTACCGCTCTCCCTTGGCCGACATCATTCCGGCCGCGCCCACCAGCCGGGTGATCGAGGAGGGCTATCATCCGCAGATCACCGAGCTTGGGCAGCGCCATCCGGTGACCGAGGGGCTCGACGCCTATTCGCCGGTGGAGGCGCAGGATGAGGGCGTCGGCTGGGGCCGGTGGTTCCGGCTGATCGACCTGCAAGCCGAGCGGGGTCAGACGGTGATGAGCGGGATCGAGGATCGGCCCTTGCTGGTGCTGGACCGGGTCGGGGAGGGGCGGATCGCGCTTCTCGGGTCGGACCATGCGTGGCTCTGGTCGCGGGGGTATGAGGGGGGTGGCCCTCAGCTGGAACTCCTGCGACGGTTGGCGCATTGGATGATGAAGGAGCCGGAGCTGGAGGAGGAGGCGCTGGTGGCCTCGGCCGAGGGGCAGACGATGACGATCACCCGGCGGACGTTGTCCGAGTCCGTGGGCGAGGTGGAGCTCACCGGGCCGGATGGATCGGTGGTGATGGTGCCGCTGGAGGAGGTGCGGCCGGGGCGGTTCGAGGCGACGGTCGAGGGGCCGGAGATCGGGCTTTACCGGCTCAAGGAAGGTGAGCAGGAGGCGGTGATCGCCCTGGGACCCGCGGCGCCGAAGGAATTCGAGCAAACCATTGCCAGCGCTGCGTTTTTGACGCCCGTGGTCGAGGAAACACGGGGCGGCGCGCTGCGGCTGGAGGACGGCATGCCGGACATTCGCACCGTGCGCGCGGGCCGCCCCGCGGCGGGGCGCGGCTGGATCGGGATCACGCCTCGGAACGCCTATCTCACGGCGGATGTCACGGTGGTGCCGCTGGTGTCGGCGTGGCTGTTTTTGCTGCTCGGATCGCTCTTGATCATCGGCGCGTGGCTGCGCGAGGGGCGGCGCTGACGGGACCGGAAACGGCGTCGGAATTCTATCGGAATTTCATCGGAATTGCGTCGGACTTTTGGCCGGGGGCGGTGCGTGCGAGCACGCACCTACGCCCTGGTAATTGCGGTGGGATGGTGCGCAATAGCGCACCCCACCGCGGATCATCGGTGCAGTCGCGGCGTGGGTGAGTCCGGGATTTCGGCGATATGAATTGCATATGAATCCCATATGACTCTTGTATGACTCCGGTATGCCGCCAAGCACGAGTCCGGGCAGGGAGCCGACGGGATGAAACTGAAACTGCACCACGTGAATCTGTCCACCGAGAACGTTGCCCGAATGGATGCGTTCTATCGCGACGTGCTGGGGCTTGAGGAGGAATCCGAGGGGCTGCCGACGCTGGAAAAGGGCAAGGGGTACGCCGGGGACGTGGCCTTCGTCACCGACGGGGCGATCCAGATGCACCTGGCGGAGCGCGACGTGCTGGCGGGGTTCTCGACCGGGCAGATCGTCAACCCGGTGAGCCGCGGGCATGTCGCCTACCGGACGGACGACCTCGAGGCCTTCAAGGCACATCTGGAGGCCAAGGGCGTGCCCTATTCCGACTGGGGCCACGCGGCGGTCGCCGGCTGGCACCAGATCTTCTTCTACGACCCGGACGGGAACGTGATCGAGGTGCATGAGGTGCGGGGGTAGGGGGACGTACACACCGAATGTGCACTCTGCGCTTGATACTGGTTTCCGCAATCAGTGCGTTGCGACGCCCTCTCCAAACCAACGCACCGCAATCTCGCCGAGCGAGCGGTCCTGATCCATCTCGAAGATTGCATCTTCGAACTTGAAGCGTAGATCGACATCGGCCTCTCTCAGAACGACGCTCACGCCGCTGACGAACTTGTGGTCGGTGTAAACGTAGTCGAGCTCTCCAGCGGAGACGGAAACAACGCCGGCCAAGATACTCTTGGGCGCGAGGACCGCATCGACAGAGCCGGACTTCAGGGCATCGAGGGCTTCTTCAATGGATGTGTAGTCGATGTATTTACGGCCGCCTTCGGCCCTGTAGCCGCTGATGTCCAAGTCGGTGACCACTGCGATCGTTCCCTGACCGAATTGCACGCGCGTTCCTGACAGCCCGACAAAAGAGTGAATGTTGGGATACAAGTACGGTTGGGTTCGCTCCACGCCTGAACCGTGGTCCGCATCGTGAGGTATGGCGGCCATGACAGCGTCGTAATCTCCGGCTAGAAGCCCTGAGATCAGCGCATCGCTTGGCTGGGCCACCCAGTCGCAGACAAGCTCCATACGCTTACAGAGCGCATCGCCCAACTCTCGTTCGAAACCATCTATTGCACCGGACTCATCAGTGAAATTGTATGGTGGATTGGCGCCCTCCGTGGCAATCACTACGTTCTGAGCCAGTCCGCCGTCCGGCACGCATAAGATCGTTCCAACGATCAGTGCCATCCTTCGCCACATCCAACACCTCCCGGCGCTTTGCGCGCGCACTCCCTGAGATCAGACAGGGGGGAGGTACCGATATATCCGCAAGCGGTGCCATGATCTCGGTCAACCTCGAAGCTCCGCGCACCAAACTGGGCTCCCAGAAAACGAGAAATCTGGTGGGATCGAAATTCGCTAACTTCATGGACCGGTGCGCAATGAATGCGCACCCGTTGCTTGCTTTAAGGGTCAGTTTTTCACCGGGCAGGTGCTGACCCCGAGGACCGAGTAGAGCGGGCAGATGCCGACGAGGCCGGTCACCAGCGGGACGATACCGATCAGGCCCCACATGGTTTGCGGGCCGACGAAAACGAGCGACAGCAGGATCAGGCCAAGCACGACGCGCAGGACGCGGTCGACGGTTCCTTCGTTTTTAGACATGTTCTGGGTCTCCTTTGAACAGAATATGGCCAATGATACCGCGCGGGGCGGCCTTGGGGCGGTGACAGAGTCACCGCAGTTCTGCGGCAATCCGCTGCAGTTCGGCGGTGTCCAGGAGCGCCACGCCATGTTCGAGCTGCTGCACAAGGCCACGCTTGGCGAACTCCGCCAGTCGACGGGTCACGTAGGCGCGGCCCGAGGCGGTTTCCGAGGCGAGCGCGGAATGGGTCGCCGACACCTTGCCATCGTCGTCCGCGAGCCGCAGGAGGACCTTCGCCAGCCGTGCGTCGAAGCCTGTCAGGGCGACATCCTCGATGAGTTCCTGGTACTCGGTGAACCGCGCCGCGACCGAGCTCATGATCCGGGCGCGAAATTCGTCGTCTTCGGCGAGGCGCCCGGTGAAGTGCTCGGCCAGGATCAACTCGCCCTCGAGATCGGTCTCGGCCACGCCCTCGGCGCCATAGGCATGACCGTCGACGAGGCAGGAGAAGGTTTGCAGGCAGACCTCGCCGGGCCTGACTCGGTAGAGCACGACCTCGCGTCCGCTGGCGCCGGTGAGGGTGACCCGGATCGTGCCTTTGGAAAGCAGCACGAAACCGGGGCAGTCCTGTCCGGGTTGGAAGATCACCTTGCCCTTCGGCGCCGAGAAGTGACGGATCATGCTGCCCTGCCTTGCCCGTGACGGGCCTGGTTGCGGTGTCACGGGCGAGAGTGAGGTTTTTGCAGCCGGGTTGGAAGGGGAATCTCCGCCTGTGCTGTCCAACTGGGCGGATGGCGGGTTTTGGTGCGCAATGACTGCACGCCCTACGGATCGCTTCGACCACGTGTGCAGGTGAAGCCGGGCGTGACCTGGACGGTGCTGAAGTCGAGCCGGGCGAAGGCATTGGCCTGGATCAGGGTGCCGTCGGGGTGCATCTGGAAAATCCGCACGCTGTGGCCGTTGTCGCCGTAGTGGTCCCATCGGTGGCAGGTGGTGGCACCGTCGGCTTGCGGGGTGCAGGTCAGTGCCCAGCTGCGTTCGATGCCGTGATCGCTCCAGGTGTAAAGGCCGTCCTTGCCTGAGACGGTGTAGGTGAGCCCGGGTTCGTCGGGATGGGTGCAGAGGACCGATGCGCTTGCTGTGCTGCCGAGGGCAATCAGCGTCGCGATGATCGTTGCGGGCCACTTCATCCGCGCAGTGTGGCGCGCGGTTGGGGTCTCTGGCAAGCCGGTATGGGGGGGTGGACAGACTTGCCCACCCTTGGGGCTGAAAGCGGTTTCGCGTGGCGCCTTATGAAACGCATGGCGGGTCGATCAACACTCCGTGGGGGCGGTTTATCTTGGGGCGGCGATGTATATCTTGAAGGCAGAGTTGGCGCGCGAACTCGACATGTGTGACTCGGTGCATCCGAAGGGAGAACTCGAATGACGAAAGCGCTGTTGACCCGACGGGCGGTTCTCGCGGCCACGGGGGCGGCTCTTGCGACCGGGGTGGCCTTGCCGCCGGTGCCGGCGCGGGCGGCCGGGCTGGCGCCGACGCGGTCGATGCGGGGCGGCTCGAACAATTACCGGCCCGGCGCGCCGATCGTGGAACGGATCGGGGGCGGCGGGTTCTGGATGTCTGGAACCGTGCGGCGGGCGGGCGATGGCGCGTCCCTGGCCGGGCAGCGGATCCAGATCTGGGCGCACACGACCGAGGGGCATGAGCGGGACTGGCACAGCCATGGCGCCACGCTGACGGATGCGGATGGCGTGTTCCGGCTCGAAATGCCGCAGATCGTGCCGGCCTTCGGGCAGCCGCATGGGCATCTGGCCTATGACAGCGGCGAGTTCGAGACGGTGTTTCTGCGCCCGGTGATGCCGAGTTCCAGCGACACCAGCCTCGAGGCGCATTTCGTCCTGCAGCCGGTCTGAGCCCTTGCGCGGCGCGAGGCCCGGGGTCCGCGGGGCGCTGATCTGGTCCGCGTTGGCCGTCGCGATATCCGTGCCGATGCTTTTGGCGGCGATGAGTCCGTTTCTCGCCTGGCGTCAGCCGGTCTACATCCTCGCGGGGTTCGCGGGCATTCTGGCGATGGCGCTGCTGCTGGTGCAGCCGCTTCTGGCGTCGGGGGGGCTTCCGGGGCTCGCGGGGCTGCGCGGACGGCGGGTGCATCGCTGGGTCGGGGCCGGGCTGGTCCTGGCGCTGGTGGTGCATGTGGGCGGGCTCTGGATCACGAGCCCGCCGGATGTGGTGGACGCGTTGACCTTCACCTCGCCGACGCCGTTTTCGGCCTGGGGCGTGGTCGCGATGTGGGCGGCGTTCGGCGCGGCTTTGCTGGCCGTCTTGCGGCGGCGGATCAGGGTGCGGCCCATGACCTGGCGCCGGGCGCATACGACGCTGGCGGTGGTGGTCGTGGTGGGGAGCATCGTGCACGCGCTGTTGATCGAGGGCACGATGGAGACGGTGTCGAAGGCCGCACTCTGCCTTCTGGTCCTGGCGGTGACCGGGAAGGCGCTGGTGGATCTGCGGATCTGGGCGCGGGCGACGTCAGCGTCGTCCGGCCGACGCGTTGAACGCCCTTCCGGACACGGTCGGAGGGATGGGTGACGGCCATCTCGGGGGTGTGAGGCCGGTGAGGACCAGCGCGTTCTGAAATTCTTCTGCGCCTCGGCTGGGCGTGTGAGGAAGGTGCGGGGTGGGGCGGAACCCGGCGAGATATCCGGCGCTCACCCCGGGATCGTTTGCGCGTGCAGTCACGGCGGGCTGGGCAATCCGATGCGAACCGTCTTTGGAAAGGCCCCACGGGTCTTTTCTGGTCCGCGTGGGCTCGCCGCCGGGAGACGACCGGCAGATGCATCAAGCGAGACGTCTTTCATCCAAGTGTAATCATTGTTTTACCGAATTTTAGCCCAGTTCACGCTTGATACTCTGGCCCCTGCGTAACGATTCCGGGATTTCGATGGCGGACAAACTCGACGGCCTGATCTTCAGCGAGTTTCTCGTCGACAATCCGTCGGGGTTCGACACCGATGGCGACGGTACCGCGAACAAGTCGGACGAATTCATCGAGCTGCAGAATACCACGGGCAGCACGATCTCTCTGGATGGCTACGAGCTTTGGAGCGACGACAGGGGCCTGCTTTTTTCCTTCGGGCCGGGCGACACGATCGATCCCGGCCAAACGGCCACGATTGTCGGCGAATACACCGGGACACCGCCTGCCGGGTATTACGATGCCGGCTACAGCGACGGGGCCAACTGGCTCGAGGATGGCGAGGGCACCCAGAACGACACGATCTACCTCGTCAATACGGCAACCGGCGAGTATATTGCGTTTTCCTACGGCGACCCGGCGCAGCCGCCGTCGCCGCCCTTCTCCTTTCCGGGAACCACCCAGTCCGGCACGGGCGAGTCGCTCGACACCAACGCGCCGAATGGTATCGCGTTCGTCAGAGACGCCAATGGCGACTGGGTGGAGGGTTCCCCCGACCCGGGAAATCCGGGTGTGCCATGTTTCACTGAGGGAACGATGATCGAGACGCCCGGCGGAGCACGGCCAGTCGAGAGCCTTCGGGTCGGCGATCTGGTGACCACGCTCGGCAGCGGCGCGCAACCGATCCGGTGGATCGCCTCGCGGACAATCGGTCCGGACATGCTTGCCGCCCGGCCGGAATTGCGGCCGATAGCGCTCGAGCCGCAATGGACGGGATGCCATCGCCGCATCCTCCTTTCCCGGCAGCACGCCGTACTTGTCGGATCAAACGGGTGCTTGGGCTGGCGTCTCGTGCGCGCCGACCAACTGGCCAGGCTGAAAGGCGGCGGCGTTCGCCCTGCGGACGGTGTTCGGCGGGTCACCTACATCCACTTCTTGTTGCCCCGGCATGAGGTCGTCATCGCGGAGGGCCTCGCGGTGGAGTCCTTCTACCCCGGTCCGTGGGCCCTGGAGACCCTGTCTCCGGTGGCGAGGCTTTCACTGCTCGCACAGTTTCCAGGCAACGACTTGCGGACGATCGGGTCCGCGTATGGCCCTCCGACGGCGCCATATGCGCGGAGCCGCGATCTTCCGGCGCGCCTTGCGGCCTTGAGCGCGAGAGCCGTGAATCCCCTGTCTTGTTAGGCCGCACGAGCCCCGTCGCGGCGGGTTCTAGCGTCGAAACCGGCTGCTTTTGTCCTGAGCGTCCGGCGCGCCCGGTCTGGCCTATTCCAGCGTCGCCCGGTCCACCAGTTGCACCCCCTCCTGGACGCGGTCCGAGGGGTGGGTGACGACGAATTCGCCGGGGGAGAGGCCGGAAAGCACCTCGGCGTTACGGCCGTTGCGGCGGCCCAGGGTGACCTCGCGGAGCTTGGCGGCACCGTCCTCGGCGACGAAGACATGCCAGGTCCCGCCGCGGCGGAAGGCGGCGCTGAGAGGGAGCTGGGTGATGTCGTTCGCTTGCCACTCGACGATGCGCAGGAAGACCGCGTAGCCGTCGCCCAGACCGGGGCGCTCGGCGGGTGGGCTCAGCAGGTCGAAGACGACGTCGACGCGCTGTTCCTCGATACCGAGGGCGGAGACCTTGGTGATGGCCGAGGGCTCGATATGGCGGAGGATCGCCTCGAGGGGTTTGTCGCCGCCCCAGCGTTCGACGATGGCGCGCGAGCCGGGGGCGACGCGGACGGCGTCGGACGACAGAAGATCGGCGACGATTTCGAGGTTGTCGGGCTGCCCGATGCGCACCAGCGGCATGCCGGCGACGACGGGGCGTTCGCTGATCTCGGTGATGTCGAGCACGACGCCGTCGGTGGGAGCGTGCAACTCGACGCAGCAGTTGCCGTTGGCGCCGGGGTTTTCGGGATCGGGTTCGATCAGGGCGGCGCGGGCGCGCGCCAGCGCCCCTTCGGCCATGGTCTGGGTGGACCGGGCGGCCTCGAGCGTGGCCTCTTTGATGGTGCGGACCTGTTCGGCGTCCTCGAGCTGGGTGAGCGAGGCGACGTTGCGGTCCACCAGCGTGGCGACGCGGGTGTATTGGCTGTTGGCGTAGACGAGGTCCTCCTCGGCCTGGCGGACCTGGCTGCGGGCAACCTGAAGCGCGGCCTCGGCCTCGGCGACCGCGGCCTGGGCCTGCTGGCGCGAGCGGGCGTCAAGGAGGGCGGGAGCTGCGGGGCGGACCACGGCGACCACGGTCTTGCCGGCGACGACGCGGTCGCCGACTTCGACCGGAGAGCGCTGGGCACGGCCGGTGATCGGGGAGGCGACCTCGAAGACGTCGCGGATCCGGGTCTGGCCGTCGGCGTCGACCGTGATGCGCATCTCGCCGCGGGTAATCTCGGCGAGGTCGACGGGGACGGGATCGGGCTTGAAGCCCCAGGCGATAAGCGCGCCGAGGCCCAGCACCGCCGCGCCGCCAATGATCAGGGTTTTGCGTTTCATGCGCCCGTTACTCCCGCGTTTTCATCACTTCGATCAGATTGAGGGTGTCGAGCCGGCGCCGCACCAGGAGCGCCGAGACAGCGGCCGCGGCCAGCACGACGCAGCTCGACCAGGTGAAAGTATCTTTGTTCAGCACAAGGGGGATGGAATAGAGGTCCGATTCAAAACCCGCGGCCATGGCGGCGGCCAGTGCGGTGCCGAGGAGCCAGCCGAGGGGCTGGGCGAGCAGGACGAGCAGAAAGGTTTCGCCGATCAGGATGTAGCTGACCTCGCCCCGGGTGAAGCCGAGGATGCGCAGGGAAGCGAGGTCGCGGGCGCGCTCGCTGAGCTGAATCCGGGCGGAATTATAGGTGACGCCGACCGTGATCAGCACGGCGATGACGACATAGATCGCGGTGGAGATGTTGATGTTCTGCTCGATGGTCTCCTGGAAGGCCTCGAGCGTGTCGGTGAGCATCACGGTGCCGGCGAGGCCGGGCATCTCCTTGACGGCCTCGTGGAAGTCATCCTCCTGCGTGGGGTCCAATAGCAGGTTGGCGGTGGTGATCACCGGAACCTGGCGGTGCAGGCGGCTGAGGGCCTCGAGTTCCATATAGGCGGCGAGGCCGAGATATTGCGTGACGATGCCCGAGACCGGGACCGCGTGGGTTTCGCGGCGGCCGGAGAGGAACTCGACCATCACGCTGTCGCCGGGGCGGACGTCGAGCTGGCCGGCGAGGCGTTTCGACAGCAGGATGCCATCGGCGGGCGGGTCGATGACCTTGCCGTCGGCATCAACGATGCGGGCGAGGTCGGCGCCGATTGGGCGGCCTTCGACGCTGACGCGCTTTTCCAGGTGGCCGTTGCGCAGGATCGCGCCGTGGTATTTCTGGCCCTCGACGACCATCGCTCCGGGCAGGTCGGCGACCTCTTCCAGGGCTGCGAGCGGCGCGTCCTCGGCAAAGATCAGGCTCGCGTCCTGGCGGTTGGACTTGTGGAAGGCGGTTTCGACCATCTCCTCGAGGGAGTCCTCGAAGAAGGCGGCGGCGACGAGCACGGCGACGGCGAGGGCGAGGCCGAGCGCGGTGAGCCCGGCGCGCAGGGGCCAGCGCAGAATATTGCGCAGGATCATCATCGTGGGCTGGCCGACATGCAGCGCCTTAAGGAGCTGGCCCAGCAGGGATTGCTTGTAGTTCGGCGGGGCAGGCGGTGACATCGCCACGGCGGGCGGCAGCCAGGCGGCCGCGAGCGTGGCGCGCAGGGCGCCGAGGGCGGCGGTGGCGAAGCCGAGGCCCCCGGCGACGATGTACGCCCCGGCCGAGACCGAGAAGATCAGGTAGGGGAAGTTGAAGAAATTGGCGTAGAGCTGCGCCAGACCCTTCGAGAACCAGGTGCCCATACCGAATCCGGCAAGGATGCCCACCGTCGCGATCAAGAGCGAGAGGTAAAGGTAATGCAGGCTGACCTCGACATCGCTGTAGCCAATGGCCTTCATCAGCCCGATCTCCGAGCGTTCCAGCGCGATGATCCGGCCGATCACCATGTTCACCAGAAAGATGGTGATGCCGAAGAACACCGGCGGCAGGACATAGGCCATGGATTGCAGCTGTCTCAGCTCTCCGTCGATGAAGGCGTTGGACACCTGCAGCGGCCGGTCGAAGGCGCCTTGCGTGCCGTAGGGGTCGAGGAGGTCGTCGAGCGCGTCGATCACCTCCTTGATATTGGCGTCGCGGGTGATCTGCAGGCTGACATCGTTGAAGGCGCCGGCCATGTCGAAGGCGGCGGCCAGCGCGGGTTCGGGCATCCAGATGATCCCGAAACCCTCGTTGTCGGGCATCATGTCGCCGGGGCCGATGGTGTAGATGAACTCGGGCGACATCACGGTGCCGGTGATGGTGAGCGGCCGGCGGGCGCCGTTGAGATTGGCGTAGAAGACGTCGCCGATCACGAAGCCGTTTTCGATGGCGAAGGGCTCGTTGACGACGACCTCGCTGCTGGAGGTCGGATCCGGCCAGTTGCCGGACCTCAAGAGCGGGACATTCAGGCGCGGCAGGCCGGCGGTGGGTAGCGAGATGAGCTGACCCACGGCGTTCTCGGTCTTGCCGGGAATGTCGAGAATCGCGCTGCCGGTGACACGGGTTTCGTAGGCGTAGACGCCGGGGATCGCTGCGATTTCCGGTTCCAACGATTTAGGCGCGCGGCGCAGGGTGGTGAAGATGTCGGCGAAGCGGTTGCGCTCGTAATAGGCCGCGCGGGTGTCGGTGAGTGCGACGAACATGCCCAGAGACATCAAGAGGATCGAGACGCCGCAGGCCAGCACGAGTGCGATGGCCAGACCCTGTGCCCAAAGCCGGAAGAAGTCGCGGAAGAGTTTCCGTTCCAGCGCGCGCATCGCCTACCACTCGATCTCATGCGGGGCGAGGCGGGTCTCGTTCACCTCGACCGAGTTGATCTTGCCGTCCTGGAAACGGATCACGCGGTGGGCCATTTTGCGGATCTCGGCGGCGTGGGTGATCACGGCGGTGGTGGTGCCGAATTCGCGGTTGATCCGGTCGAGGGCCTCGAGGACCTGGACGCCGGTTTTCGAGTCAAGCGCGCCGGTGGGTTCGTCGCACAACAGCACCTCGGGGCGCTTGGCGATGGCGCGGGCGATGGCGACGCGCTGCTGCTCGCCGCCGGAGAGTTCCGCGGGGAAGTGGTCCATCCGATGCGCGAGGCCGACGATGTCGAGTGCCTCTTCGGGCGTCATCGGATCGGGCGCGATGTCGGTGACCAGCGCCACGTTCTCGCGGGCGGAAAGCGAGGCGACGAGGTTGTAGAACTGGAAGATGAAGCCGACATAGTCGCGGCGGAAACGAGTTAATTCCCGGTCGGTCATGTCGGTAAGCTCGGTATCGCGGAACCAGACCCGGCCCTCGGTCGCGTGGTCGAGCCCGCCGAGGATATTCAGAAGCGTGGACTTGCCGCTGCCCGAGGGGCCGAGCAGGACGCTGAGCTCGCCCGCGCGCAGTTCCAGGTCCACGCCGGCGAGGGCGTACACCTTCACCTCTCCGGTGTCATAAACCTTGGTTATGCCTTCCGTGCGGAAGACGACCTGGGGGGCGGTTTCGGTGTCTTTCATGGGGTCCCGTCTAGAGGTGAGTCGGAGGTTGCGCTTTGATACCGCGCAAATTGTACCGGATTTCGTGGGTTGGCGCTGGAATGCCGCCCGGGTCGTTGCGATAAGGGGGCAAACGCGAAGAGGACGGGCAATGTTTTTCGAGGAAGGTTGGGCGCCACTGTCGGAGGTCACGGCGGAAGTGTTCCGCAAGCTGCAGGCGCTGAAGGCGGCCGGGGACCTCGAAGGCAGCCTGAAGGGCACGCTGGCGGTCTCGGTCTGGGAGGTCTGTGATGCCTGCACCAAGGTCGGGGTGACGGCCGAGGATGGCAGCGTGATCCCCGCGACGAAGGACCTGGTGGCCTGGGCCGATCCTTTGGGGCTCTCGAACGAACATGTGAATGTGCGATTCGGAACGGTGGGCTCGACGACCTTGAAGGGCGAGGACGGCAAGCTGCCCGGGCAGGCGGAGCTGATCGCGCGGTACGGGCCGTTCCTGAACCTGCCGATCGTGATCCCGGTGAACAACTTCCAGTCCTCGATGACATTCCTCGCCGACGAGGTGAAGGCGCAGTCGTTCCGGGACGAGGCCGTGGTGGCGGCGGCGCGGACGATCCTGCAGATGGCGAAGGACGGGCTGGTGACGCGCGAGACGGCAACGGAAAAGCTGGGCGCCTCGCTGTCGCGGCGGAAGTTCAAGCTCGCCTGGGCGATCGCGGCGAAACAGGTGCCGGAATTGGCCGAGCCGAACAGGTGGGCGGGGCTTTAGGCTTGCCGTGGGCTCGTCCCGGGCCCGGGTGAATGGCTCGGCCGAGATATTCGAGACCGGGAGAGTTGGTGAGCGACATCTGCAAACTGCGGCGCCTACCGCTTTTTCGACGCCTTCGCCTTGTCCAAGTCTGGGTGAGGGCATCAGATCGGCGAATCCGGGCCGCAATCGTCTCCATAGTGCCCCGAACCCGTCCGCCCACCATATCTGCGAACCGTACAACCTGAGCGGACAACACCCTGTGTAAACGCCGCGAACTTGCCGCAATTCGTGCCAACAACGGTCTCGATTCCACGCATTCTGTTTCTTGAGCAGAAACAAAACTCCGAGGATGACCCGGTCCCATGTTTGACGCGTATCCCTCCTCCGACGCCCGCAGCGCGCAAGCGCCGCTTGTCCTGCGCAACCCGATTTTCGATCCGGGCATGGCGCTGGATGGCGATTACCACATCACCTATGCCACGCCCGAGGGCCGGGTGGCACAGGCGATGGTGACGCCGGCCGAGGTGGATGGCACGCCGCTCGACATGACGGGCTTGGTGCGCGGCACCCATGTGATGACCGAGCACGGCCCGAAGCTTGTCGAAGAGCTCGAGGTCGGTGACCGGATCGAGACCAAGGACGACGGGCTGCAGCCTTTGCGCTGGATCGCGCGGCGGCGGGTCGGGCGTGCAGAACTCGCGCTGGATCCCGCGCTGCGGCCGGTACGGCTTCGCGCGGCGGCCCTCGGCAACGGGATACCCGAGCGCGAGCTGGCCGTGGCGCCGGGCCTGCGGACGCTGGTTTCAGGCTGGCGCTGTCAGGTTCTTTTTGGCGAGGACGAGGTGCTCGCCCCCGCGATCGGGCTGTGCAACGACCAAGCGGTGGTGACGGATCATGGCAGCGACGGCGTAGAATATGTCCACCTGATGTTCGATGCGCATCAGGTGATCCTCGCCGAGGGGCTCGAGGTCGAAAGCTTCCATCCCGGGCACATCCCGGCGCGGACGCTCTGCCCGCGGGTGCGGCAGCGGCTGGCGGCCTGTTTTCCGCATCTGGCCGACCAGGAACTGCGATTCGGCTCGGTGGCGCGGCCACGGCTGAAGCCGCATGAGGCGCTGGTGTTGCAGGAAACAGCGGACGCCGCCGCCTAGAATTGTTCCGACAGGTCTGACAATCACGTCTTTTCCGGGTCCGGACCGGGGCGGGTTTCGCGATTTCGCCACATTCGAGACCGCGTCGGACCACCTTTGCCCGGTCAAATCTTCTCATCTGCTGGCAACGAGGCCTTAAGAAAGGTGCGTTAGATGAGTTTCATGACGGATAGCCTGGTTCCCGGTCTGAAAACCGACCTCGACATCGCGATCCCTGCAGTTGGCGGGACCGCGACCCAAACCGCCACACGCATCGACGCCATGCTGGGCGATGTGCGCCCGGTGCCCGTTGCCCCCGATCTAGACGACGCGCCCAGCGGCATCGTCGCCGGCACCCTGGTGGACGTCGTGGGCGGCCAGATTCCGGTGGAAAAGCTGCGCGTCGGCGACAAGGTGCGCACACTCGACGGAGATTTTGCGGCCGTGCGCTGGATCGCCCGGCGCCGTGTGAGCCGTACCGCGATGCAGGCCAACCCGGCGCTGCGCCCGGTCCTGATCGACGCCGGCGCCATGGCCGAGGGCGTGCCCGCCCGCGAATTGCGCGTCGCTCCGCAGCATCATGTGCTGCTCTCGGACTGGCGCTGCGAGCTTCTTTTCGGCGAGGACGAGGTGCTGGCCCCGGCGGCGTCGCTGATCAATGGCGCCGATATCGACAGCGACCCGGCCGAACAGGGCGTGACCTACTACGACCTGATGTTCGACAAGCATGAGGTGATCCTCTGCAACGGGCTCGCGGTGGAAAGCTATCGCCCGGTGGAGCGGGATTTCGACCGGATCGCCAAGACCCGCAGCGCCGAGCTCTTGAGCCTCTTTCCGCAGCTCGCCACGGGTTTCGAGGGCTTCGGTCCCCAGGCCCGGGCCACGCTGAAGCCGCATGAGGCCGAGGTGCTGCTGGCGATGTAGCGCGCTACAGTTTGCGCCGAGCGGCCGGGCCCGTCTGATCGGCCCGGGCTTTGCCGTTGCCAAGTGGCGGGGACTTGTTAGTGTTCCGCGCCAGGGCGGCGGAGAGCGCGATGATTTCCATTCAGGATGTGTCGAAGACCTATGCGTCGGGTCCGGATGCGTTGAAGTCCGTGTCGCTGGAGATCGAGAAGGGCGAGATCCTGGCGCTCTTGGGTCCCAATGGCGCGGGCAAGACGACTCTGATCTCGATCATCTGCGGGATCGCCACGATGAGCGGGGGCCAGGTGATAGTCGGCGGTCACGATATCACCGGTGACTATCGCGCGGCACGGCAGCTGATCGGGCTGGTGCCGCAGGAGATCACGCTGGAACCCTTCGAGAAGGTGATAAACACCGTGCGGTTCTCGCGCGGGCTTTTCGGGCTGGCGCGGGATGATGCGTTCATCGAGACCGTGCTGCGCGATCTGTCGCTTTGGGACAAGCGGAACGAGCAGATCGTGACGCTGTCGGGTGGCATGAAGCGGCGGGTGATGATCGCCAAAGCGCTGAGCCACGCGCCGCGCGTGCTCTTCCTCGACGAGCCCACGGCGGGGGTCGATGTGGAGCTCAGGAAGGACATGTGGGAGGTGGTGCGCGGGCTACAGACCGACGGCGTGACGATCATCCTGACCACGCACTACATCGAAGAGGCCGAGGCGATCGCCGACCGGGTGGGCGTGATCAACAAGGGCGAGATCCTGCTGGTCGAGGAAACGGGCGCCCTGATGCAGCGGATGGGCCAGAAGGAGATGGTGATCGAGCTGCATGACCCGGTGCATGCGATTCCCGAGGCACTGACGGGGCATGATCTGCGGCTGGGGGAGGAGCCCGGGACGCTGGTATACGCCTATGACACGGGGGCCGAACGGACCGGGATCACCAAGCTTCTGGCGGATCTGGCGGAGGCGGGCCTCGTGCTGCGCGACGTGCAGACCCGGCAATCCTCGCTGGAGGACATCTTCGTCGACCTGGTGCGGGAGGGGGCATGAACTGGCACGCGATCCTGGCGATCTACCGCTTCGAGATGGCGCGGACCTGGCGCACGATATGGCAGTCGATCGTCTCGCCGGTTCTGTCGACCTCGCTCTATTTCGTGGTCTTCGGCACCGCGATCGGCAGCCGGATTTCACAAGTCGAGGGCATCGCCTATGGCGCCTTCATCGTGCCGGGACTGATCATGTTCTCGGTGATCACGCAGGCGATCTCGAACGCGTCGTTCGGGATCTACTTTCCGAAATTCATCGGCACGATCTACGAGGTGCTGAGCGCGCCGGTGTCGTATCTGGAGATCGTCATCGGATATGTCGGGGCGGCGGCGACGAAGGCGCTACTCATCGGGTTGATCATCTTCGCGACCTCTTTTGCCTTCGTGCCGATGCAGGTGCTGCACCCCTTGGCGATGCTGGCGTTCCTGGTGCTGACCTGTCTGAGTTTCGCGCTTTTCGGTTTCATCATCGGGATCTGGGCGAAGAATTTCGAGCAGCTGCAGCTGGTGCCCTTGCTGGTGGTCACGCCCTTGGTGTTTCTGGGCGGGGCGTTCTATTCGATCTCGATGCTGCCGCCGCTTTGGCAGACGATCACGCTCTTCAACCCGGTGGTTTACCTGATCTCGGGCTTTCGCTGGGCGTTTTTCGGTCAGGCGGATGTGGCGCTGGGCTGGAGCCTTTTGGCGATCGGCGGGTTCACGTTGTTCTGTCTCGCCGTGGTGTGGTGGATCTTTCGCACCGGCTACCGGCTGAAGGTCTAAGCCCGGCTTGAACTGACTGCGGCGCCTGGCGGCGCCACGGGGGTCTCCCCGACCTGGCCTGCGGCACGGCCGGGGCCCCTGCCGCCCCCGTTGGGTGTTGCGCGCTTGCCCTTGGCGCGGGCGGCTTTGCGTGCAGGGGAGATTGAGTCGGCCCGGGTGCCTTGTACCCGCCCGGGGGGCGCTCTACATCGGCTGGCATGACACGCTGGTTGCCTTTCGTGAAATCCGGACCGACCGTCGCGGTGCTGCGCCTGAGCGGCATGATCGCGAGCGGGGCACGGTTCGGTGCGCTCAACGACCAGGGGCTGGCGCCGCTGATCGAGCGCGCGTTCCGGCGCGGCAAGCCGGATGCGGTGGCGCTGATCCTGAACTCGCCCGGGGGCTCTCCGGTGCAGAGTTCGCTGATTGCGGCGCGGATCCGGCGTCTGGCGGAGGAAAAAGAGCTCAAGGTCTATGCCTTCGTCGAGGATGTGGCGGCCTCGGGCGGCTATTGGCTGGCGACGGCGGCGGATGAGATCTGGGTGGACGACAGCTCGATCGTGGGCTCGATCGGGGTGATTTCGGCGTCGTTCGGGTTCCAGGAATTGATCGGGCGGATCGGCGTCGAGCGTCGCGTCCATACTGCGGGCAAGTCGAAGAGCATGCTGGACCCGTTCCGGCCCGAAAAGCCCGCGGATGTGAAAAAGCTCATAGCGCTGCAAGAGCAGATCCACGAGAGCTTCATTGGACAGGTGACGTCTCGGCGCGGCGAGAGGCTGTCCGACGGGCAGCAGCTGTTCACAGGCGATATCTGGGTTGGACAGAAGGCGGTCGATGTCGGACTTGCCGACGGGGTCGGTCATGTGGTGCCGAAGATGAAGGAGATCTTCGGCGACAAGGTGCGGTTCCGCGTCTATGGCCAGAAAAAGAGCCTATTCCAACGCCTCGGCGCGCAGGCCGCGGGCGAGGCAACGCAGATGATCGAGGAGCGCGGGCTTTTCGCGCGCTATGGGCTTTAGATGATCGTCAAGATCATCTTCCTCTTCCTGGCCGGGATGGCGGTGCTCGCGATGTTCGGGCGGGTGCGGTTTCCCGGTCAGAAGCACCTGTCGAACCGGAAATGTCCGAAATGCGGACGCTACCGGATCGGACGTGGACCCTGCAGCTGCGGTAAGGCCTGATTTTCCTCGACCTGGTATATGTGGCGCTGGGCCTGGTGATCCTGCTTCTGGCGGGCGACGCATTGGTACGCGGCGCGGTGAACCTGTCCTTGCGCCTCGGGGTCCCGGCACTGATTGTGAGCCTGACCATCGTTGCCTTCGGCACCTCGGCGCCCGAGTTGGTGATCTCGATCGGCTCGATCCTCGAAGGAGCACCGGGGATCGCGATGGGCAATGTGGTGGGCTCGAACACCGCGAATATCCTGCTGGTGCTGGGCTTGCCGGCGCTCTTGAAGGGGCTCGAGACCGGGGATCACGATACGCGGCGATCCTTCGTGTTCATGCTGGCGGCCTCGATCTGGTTCATCGCGCTCTGCTTTTTCGGGCCGCTGATGTGGATCCACGGGGTGTTGCTGCTGGCGCTGCTGGCGGGGATTTTCCTTGACCAGGCGTGGGAGGTGCGGCGGCACCGGCGCGCGTGTCAGGCCGCCGAGGACGAGGACGAAATCGAGGGCGCAGACCCGGAACTGCCGGCCTGGCGCATCGCCTTGTACCTGGTGCTGGGGCTGATCGGCTTGCCACTGGGCGCGGACTTGCTGGTGGATTCGGCGGTCGAGATCGCCAGGGATATCGGGGTGACCGAGACGGTGATCGGGCTGACGCTGATCGCGGTGGGGACCTCGTTGCCGGAACTTGCGACGACGATGATGGCGGCGTTCCGGCGACAGGCGGACGTTGCGATCGGCAATGTGATCGGGTCGAACATGTTCAATCTTCTGGCCATCATCGGGGTGACGACGTTTTTCGGCGAGATCCCGGTCGATCGCGGGGTTCTCTATTTCGACCTTTGGGTGATGCTGGCGGCGTCGGTGTTGCTGTTTCCGTTCGTGCTTTATCACATCAACCTCACCCGACGGATTGGGGCCATCTTGACGGCGCTCTATGTGGGCTATGTGCTGATCGTGCTGATCTGAGGGGGACGTGATGCGGGAACGCAGGGCATTGGTGACGGGCGCCGGGGCGCGGCTGGGCAAGGCAATGGCGCTGGCGCTGGGCGAGGCCGGGTTCGACGTCGCTGTGCACTACGCGAGCTCTGAGGGGCCGGCGGCGGAAGTTGCCGAGGCGATCCGCGCGATGGACCGGACGGCGGTGGCGTTGCAGGCGGATCTTTTGGACGACGACGCGACCGAGGCGCTGCTGCCGCGCGCGGCGGAGGCCCTGGGCGGGCCGGTCAGCCTGCTGATCAACAACGCTTCGATCTTCGAATACGACACGATCGAAACGGCGACGCGGGAAAGCTGGGAGCGGCACATTGGCTCGAACCTGCGTGCGCCGTTCATTCTGACACAGGCCCTGGCCGCACAGGCGCCGGCGCCTGCGACGGACGAGATGGGCGAGCCCATGGCCGAGGCGCTGATCGTCAACATGATCGACCAGCGGGTGCGCAAGCTGACGCCGGAATTCGCCACCTACACGATCGCGAAGATGGGGCTCTGGGCGCTGACGCGGACGGCGGCGCAGGGGCTGGCGCCTCGGGTGCGGGTCAATGCGATCGGGCCGGGACCGACGCTGCAGGGCGCGCGACAGAGTGCCCGGCACTTCGCTGACCAGCGCGCGGCGACGGTGCTCAAGCGCGGCGCGAACCTGTCCGACATCACCGGCGCCCTGATGTATTTCGTGAACGCGCCGGCTGTGACGGGACAGCTTTTGTGCATCGATGGCGGTCAGCATCTGGCCTGGGAAACGCCGGACGTTCTGGGTGTGGAATAGGGCCGCACGGGGACAAAAAATCTGTATATACACTTGACTTGTGCACCCGTCACAAAAGCGTCATCTCCGCTTCATGATTCTGCTAGATATTTCAGGTGTTTAGAAAAACTTAATCTTTTTTCTCTTTATTTTCAGATGTTTGGGGTGGTGCCTAAAATTTAGGCAATCACGTGAAGCGGGCCAAAAATAAGGGAAAATTCCGCGTGTCTGTATCTTACCACCAGGCTTATCCACAGAAATCGTGGACAGGTTTTCTCTTGCCCTGGCCTAGGTAAGATTGCAGCCAAGCGCGGGAATCAAACAGGTCAAGATGCCAGACGACGTATCCACATCCCAAGCCGGGGAGAACCCCACCGGCCACGCCTGTATCCAGGGCTATCTGAAGACGCTGGATGCCAGCCCGGGCGTCTACCGGATGCTCGATGCGCAGGCGCGGGTGCTCTATGTCGGCAAGGCGCGCAACCTCAAGGCGCGGGTGTCGAATTATGCCCGGCCGGCGGGGCACAGCCCCCGGATCGCGCGGATGATCCGCGAAACCGCCTCGATGATGTTCCTGACCACGCGCACCGAGACCGAGGCGCTGCTGCTCGAGCAAAACCTGATCAAGCAGCTGAAACCGCGCTACAACGTGCTCTTACGCGACGACAAGTCGTTCCCGAATATTCTGGTGGCGAAGGATCACGACTTCCCGCAGATCAAGAAACATCGCGGGGCGAAGAAGCAAAAGGGGGCCTATTACGGGCCCTTCGCCAGCGCGGGGGCCGTCAACCGGACGTTGAACCAGCTGCAGAAGGTGTTTTTGCTGCGCAATTGCTCGGACGCGACTTTCGACAGCCGGACGCGGCCGTGTCTCTTGTACCAGATCAAACGGTGCAGCGCGCCTTGCGTGGGGTATATCTCCGAGGCGGATTACGGCGCGCTGGTGGGGGATGCGGAGCGGTTTCTGCAAGGCAAGACCACCAAGGTGCAGTCGCAGCTTGCGTCCCAGATGCAAGAGGCCAGCGACGCAATGGAGTTCGAGCGCGCCGCTGCATTGCGCGACCGGATCCGCGCGCTGACGCAGGTGCAGTCGAGCCAGGGCATCAACCCGCGCGGGGTGGCCGAGGCGGACATTATCGCGCTGCATATCGATGGCGGGCAGGCCTGCGTGCAGGTCTTCTTCATTCGCGCCAATCAGAACTGGGGGAACCGGGATTATTATCCGCGGCTTGG
>JAAUYH010201994.1_pt1 | contig 24836 bp, 23 predicted proteins | sample 7278061 | NCBI WGS metagenome assembly JAAUYH01 (sample SAMN14350203, study PRJNA611818) | marine sediment metagenome | isolation source: surface marine sediment (0.6m) | place: French Polynesia: Moorea | collected 2018-08 | reverse complement strand
TGTGCTCTTCCGATCTTCCCAAACCAATAGGTAACGCGCCACTACAGGCGAGCAGTAAGGATCTCCAACCAGAGTTCATGTCAATTTTCTCCCAGCATGCACGGGACAGTTTGTTAGATGAACGCCTCCCTTGTGTTCACCTTAAGCGGTTGTTGAGGAAAAAGTCGGAATATAATAAATTTTGTAAAGCTTTCTCCACGCCCGACAAACTTATGAGTGCAGAAACCCTTGAGGGGATTAAACCTTGGCTTAACTTCATCCATCCGATCCTGATGTTTGGGTTGCTTGGACTCACCCTTTACGCTCTTTACCTGGGTATTCAGGCGCTTCGCACCCGAACAGCCAGCAAGGATGCTCGCAAGCAATTAGTCAAGGGCAAGTTCGGCCTTCGTCACTATCAAATTGGCGCTGTGCTATTGGCGCTCATGGTGATCGGTAACATCAGCGGGATGGCGGTAACCTACATCAATAACGATAAGTTATTCGTGGACGACCATTTGATTGTCGGGCTCTGTATGACGGCGTTGATTGCGATCGCAGCCGCCCTTGTTCCCTTTATGCAGCAAGGGAGTGATCGAATTCGCCGGATAACCCGCCAAACTCATCTAGTATTGGCCGTTGCCTTGGTAGGATTATTCGGCTGGGAGACCTTTACAGGGGTGGAGATCCTGCAGAGAATCATTGATAACTTTTGATATAACCTATCGCGGGATAACTCAAATGACTACAACCCAGGGCGAAAACACGCTTGTATCAACTATCTTCGGCTCCAACTTAGCGCCTAGTGTCTGGTCCCAACTGGGCTGGACCATTCTCCGTGTGGCGGTTGGCTTGCTGATGATTCACAACGGTTTTAGTAAGCTAGCGGATGTGGAAGGCTTTGCTGAAGGTGTCGTTACCTTTATTGGCCTGCCTTTTCCCATCTTTTTCACTTACTGCGCCGCCTACATCGAGATTCTCGGTTCAATTCTATTCGCCTTAGGTTTGTTCACTCGACCTGCTGCTATGGCGTTATTGGGCACAATGTTTGTCGCCATTTATTTCCATATCAAAGATACTGGTTTCAGTATTCGCCCTTATGAAACTGCTTCCCTATATGCGTTGTCCTACTTCTTCTTCCTGCTCAATGGCGCTGGACAGCTTTCGCTAGATGCATTAATCGCGAATGTGCTAGGCGGAGCTGACAGCGAATCTTAATTGAGCCCGTCCGGACTCTTCTCTAGGGATCAGTCCCTCATCGGAAAAATAGTTTCTTTTCTTTATCAAAGGCCCTCTTCCGATTTGGAAGAGGGCCTTTGATAAAGGATAAACTGGGAGATTTTTCTAAGCTGGGGATCAAGCAGTCAATGGCTTGGCCAACCGCCTCGTTAATTACTGCTGTCTTCTGGCGGAGAACCGCCTCCCCTTGAAATACGTTGCCAGAGATTCAGGCCTTTCTCGCGATAGCTTGTAGGCAACGGAATATTCAAACTTTTATGAAAATCCTCTTGCACTTTTCGGGTCAAGCGGCGGGATACTTGACGGACAATTTGATTGAGCACGCGATCGCCCGTGGTTTTCACTAAGGAAAGGGGTAAGGCCCGAATAAACCGAGGGAACTGAAGCCAGACGGATAGCTTGAGATCCCACTCCACCTGAGTAATCGAGTTGGTAGGCGCTTGTTCCAGAGACTGCTCCAGCAAATGCATAGCAGCTTGAAAGTCCACATCATAGCCCTGAGGTTCATACCCAGGAATGGGAATCGTTTGGATTCGATAAACGCCTTTATCTTGAGGCAACAAGTGTAAGCCGATCTTTGGGTCTACTTCGTATTCCAGGGCTCCAAAACGGCCAATCCCAAGAGCATAACCATTTTCACAAATAGATTCAGCTTGCATCGGATGGGCGCATCGTCGGAACCAATCGGGGTGAGCGTCTAAATACCGAGCAACCTTTCCAGCATCGGTATTCATCTCCATTTGTCCGACATAATACCCTTCGAACTGAATGGGTTCCGCCTCGCAGACAGGCAAATTATTCTCGCGAGAATCACTGCCGTTTATCAAACCTGACATCGTATCAAGAATTTTATCAGGGAGTTCAGAGGAATGCGTTTCAGTGGATTGTGATTGCATAGATGCTATCGAGGTTTAAATCCAGAGAAAAGTCAACGGACGATACACTACAGAATTCCGAGTAAGCCTAGAATAAGGTTTCAATTTTAATCCTTAATCCTAGATGACTACTGCGTTAAGCCGCAAGTGCTTCTTTACACATTAAGCCAGGCCTTCAACGTAAATGACTTAGTCTCAACTGTTTCAAATTAACCTTCCTGAAAATAAATGCACCATCGTCGATCTACGGAAAAATCGTCCAACAACTCCTAGACGTCCGTGAATAAACGTTCATTGAGGGTTATTCATTATGATGTCTTAAATTCAAAGGCGCGGTTTGTCTTTTTAGCATAGCAATCACCAATAGTTTAAGTTATATGAAGATATCACATTTAAAGCGATTAAGGATTTGACATGAAGGCATTAGTGGCAGGCGCTACCGGTCAGACTGGGCGGCGAATTGTGCAGACGTTGGTGGACCGAGGCATCCCTGTTCGATCGTTGGTTCGGAATCTAGAAACCGCTAAAACAAATCTGCCGCCTGGATCGGAGTTAGCGGTAGGCGATGTGCTGATCCCTAGCACCCTAACCCCAGCAATTGCTGACTGCACTTTTTTGATCTGTGCGACAGGTTCCAGTCCTAGCCTCGATCCTACCGGCCCCTATAAAGTTGACTATATCGGCGTCAAGAACTTGGTCGATGCAGCCAAAGCCAATGGCGTTAAACACTTTGTATTGGTCTCCTCACTATGTGTTTCCAAGGTGTTCCATCCACTGAATCTTTTCTGGTTCATCTTGGTATGGAAAAAGTTGGCGGAGGGGTATCTCCAAAAAAGCGGCCTAACTTATACTGTCGTTCGACCTGGGGGTTTGCTTATGGAAGACAATTCCAAACCTATCTTGATGTCAGCTGAAGACACCCTATTCGAGGGCAGTATCCCGCGTATTAAGGTGGCTCAAGTCTGTGTTGAGGCCCTGAATCAACCCAGCGCTCAAAATCGGATATTAGAAGTGATCGCTAAGGAAGAGGCTGCCGAAAGGTCTTTTGAGGAATTGTTTGCGACTCTCACTTGAGACTGTGGAGCGCTGCCTCGGGTTCCAGAGATCACAAAAAAATTGTATTAAGAGGAGGTCTGCTTCGGATCCGTTTCGCTTTAATAGGAATTAGGCAGTAGGAATTAGGCGCGACATACCCCCTTCTAACTAACGGAGGTAACTTCAATGCAAGAACGTCTGCTCAAATTGACCGGCATCACCTGCATGAGTTTACTCACTCTGGGATCATTTCAGACTGCCGGGGTCGCTCATCAATTAATGGCTCAAGCGAACTCTGACACAAACGTCTCAAATGTCTTGGAGGAGACGGATAGCGATTCGGCTTCTCAGCTAATGGCTCCAGGTAATCCATCAGAGGGGTTATCAGTGTCTATAGAAGACTTGCCGATGATAAGCCCCCCAGAAAGGCGGCGTGAGGAAGTGATCGAGGTATTAAGCGTTGAGCAAGGGGTGTTTGAAGAAAAAAATCGTAGCTTGACCATCATCGATATCGAATAAATAATCGGCAGTTAACTAAAATGCCCGAATATAACGAACCGGAGAGACAGCCTGAAGGCCTTCTCTCCGGTTCAATGCTAAAAGATGATAGGTAGAAGGGCGGATGGGTTTAGAAAAACCAGCCGTAGCTATGGAGCCCTTTACCCAAAATATTGACGCCAAGATAGCAGACCCAGACGACAATAAATCCAGACGCGGCTAAGATAGCCGGCCGCCGCCCTTGCCAACCTTTGGTGATACGAGCATGTAGATAGGCGGCGAAAACAAGCCAGGTGATAAGAGCCCAGGTTTCTTTAGGATCCCAACTCCAGTATGAGCCCCAAGCTTCATTGGCCCATACAGCGCCGGCAATGATGCCAATGGTGAGAAGGGGAAAGCCTAAGCCAATAATTCGATAGCTAATGTTGTCGAGGGTGTCGGCTAAGGTTAATCGTTGAGGTGAAAGCTGCGCAGCCTGTTGAGTTTTTGAGGCGGGAACTGTGATTGATTCGGCTTTGTTCAAAACAGCAGTTGCATTGCCGCCGTTGGCGTTTAGGGCGACGACGGGTTGAGTCAGAGCGTCTGGGTCAGAGGGGCCGACCTCAGCCTTATCCGTCTTATCTGTCCTTTGAAGACGGTAGCGACTATCCCGGAAGCCGCCGGTGCCGACGGAACTGCCTCGCAATTCAACGGCTTGTCCACGGGTCACGACCAAAAAAGCGATCGCTAATAAGGCTCCCACCAGCAGCGTTGAATAGCTTAGTAGCATGACGCTGACATGCATCATCAGCCAATTTGATTTCAGGGCGGGGACTAAGGGTTCAGATACTTGCATTTGCGCCGGCAAGGATAACGCTGCAAACGCAGTGATTCCCATGGCGACTGGGGCGGTAATCGCGCCGACCAACCGACTACGGGTCATGTTTTCCGCGATCAAGTGGGTAGCGGTGATTCCCCATGCCAGGAAAAATAGCGACTCATATAGATTGCTAAGGGGAAAATAACCCGCTTCAACCCAGCGGGCGACCAATAGCGCCGCCATGCAAAGGTTAGCGATCGCCATGCCTGCAGTCCCCAAAGCAGGTAACCCCTGAAAGCGAGGAAACGCCACTCCAACCCAGTAGATCAGCATGGTCACAAACAAAACTGCAAAAGAGCAGTTATCCAGCCAGCCTTGTAGGGTGATCAGATCCATCTAGTTTATCTCTGAAATCCATACACTACTGTTACCCATCCTACCGATAATTCTGAAGTTGGGGCTACTCTTCCGTTGTTTCCTTCTCAGAAGTTTTATCTCTTTCCCGTATTTCATCAGGACTGGGGAGGGCTGCAGGGCGTTTGCCTTTGGGCAAGGCGACAAAAATATCATACCGAGCGCTGCGCTCAGTCTGAATGGACGCCGTAACCCCAATCGCCTCAATCGCAGCCGTAATTTTTTTCCCATTAGGCGGCAATTCAGGTAGTAAGTCATTCCCTGCAATTTCATTCAGTTGATTGAAATTCAAAAAGAAATGGCCATTGTTAGAAGTAGGGCCGAAACTGGTGGCGGTTTGGAATAATTGGGTTTCAGCTAAGGAGCGATTCGGTCTGGGGACAATTGCTTTAACGATCGGATCGCCTAGCGCCAGAAAAATAACGTTATTGTCTAGCCAACCGTGGGTGATTTTGGTGGATTTGAAGGGAGATATCCACTGCACCACCGCTTGATCGGCAACTTGGACAGTGTTGACTTGATAGCGATAGCGGCTGGCGATGACCTCATTTAATTGGGCTAGTTTTCCTTCAGCGGCGGCGCGGTCATTCACCTGAACCAAAAATAGCAATCCGGGTAATGCATTGATGGGATCAGCCGCGGTTGAATGATGCTGAGTTTTTTCTCGGGGATTGGGCGAAACCACTGCTAGGGCGAACTCCCCTTCCATCCAAGTCATTAAGTCGTCATCCAGGTCCAAGCCGGTGTAGGACTGAACGAGGACCCTTAAATTATCCGGACTGAGGGGAAGCAGAGAACTCTGATCGGCGCCCTGGCTATAGTCCTGCCAAAATCGCTGGAGATTCCCCCCAGAGACCATCATTAAGGTGTTGGTCGGCAATCGTCTGGGAAGTTGTCCGGCGTCGTTGCTGATCTCATAGGTGCGATTACTTCCGGGAGCCAACCAACTGGCTCCTTGGAAATGTATTCCCCCGGATTCTAAGGTGACTGTCGCCGCCAGTCCCTGATTTCCCTGGAATTGTGTCAACCCTGACTGGGGTAGGGGCGGGGCGGAATGGGTGAATAAGGCTTCCACCGCCCTGGGCATATTGATGTAGAGTTTGGCGAATACTGGGGAAACGGCAATTTGTCTAAAGGCTTTTGCATACCCCGGAGTTTGCATGACCGGTTTGGCTCCCCGATAGGTGTCAATTGCTTGTTCAGCCAATTTTGTATTGGGGGTCACCACCAGCTCGGCGCCTAAAATGGCTGCTGCTAGACGCTGATTATTCCGAGTCTGGATCTCTTGAATTTGTATCCCTTTGTAATTTCGTCCAACCCAGCTGACTGCGGGATCCTTAGGTTTTGCCAGAATCTCCTTGGCCTTTTCTGGATTGGCGATGGGCAGCACTAACATGAAAGAGCTTTGGAGATCCTCAGAGGTATCACCCCCCTGGACCAATAGTGTTTTTAGCGGCGTTGCAGTTTGGCGATGATACGGCTGGAAATTTCCCCCCTGGACCAATTGTGTGTTTACTTGGGATGGGTCATTTGCCTGTCTATCTTCGCCGGGAAAGAAAGCAATCGTCACCTCTTCCCCCACCCAAGGTTGAATATCCCGCTTGAAGTTGTAGCCGTTGTCGGTCATCAGGCGATCGCGCCAGCGCGCCAGTACACCATCAAAATCCGCTTGACTTTCCGGCGCGCCGAACTGCCTGAGTTTACGCCACTGGCTTTCATCCGTAGTCAAGGTCGCCGTCATCAAGACTTGTTGAGGGATCACCTTGGCTCCCGCGGGTAAGTCCTTGGATAATTCCCCTTGCCGCATTGCTCCCCAATAGGCGATCGCCCCGCCTCCGATAAGCACCAGAGCTGTTCCTACCGTTAATAGCAAGGGCGGCTTTTTTTTCAAAATCATGTCAGTCCAATGGAGAATGTCCAGGGATATCAGCAATATAACCCTGTCAATCTAGCAAAGGATAAAACATATGGCCTATTTGTCGCGCCTCCGCGAAAATATATCGCGCAAGAAATGGAAATACACCCTGACTTTAATGGGTCAACGCTTAGACATTAACCATGGGAGCGATTTTGCCCAGCACTGACAAGACCAAATTTAGTATGGGTTAGTTTAATTACTAAATAACTAGGCATAAGTACTTAATTTTTCAGGCGTTGACTGTTTCGGATTCTCTTGGTTAATGGAAGAGGGCGTCTATTAAGGAACTTTAAGCAAACTCTACCTAAGGGATTGAATCAAGGGAGAATCTGAAACGCTATGTTAAGCCTGGATAGGAAGAAAGGGCGAATATCTATGACTACCCAGTCGGCTGATTACCCCAATAATAAAAAGCTCTGGCTGGCGGCTTTCAAGCCTCCTATGTACAGTGTGGCGATTATGCCCATTTGTGTGGGAACTGCAGTCGCCTTTGCGGAAACGAATAATGTCCAGGTTAAAACCTTTGCAACGTTTCTGGTGTCAGCCATCTTGATTCTGGTTTGGGAGAATTTCAGCAATGATGTGTTTGATTCGGAGACTGGGATTGATAAGAACAAGCCCCAATCTTTGGTTAATCTAACCGGCAATAAGCCGTTAATCTTCTGGCTGGGTAATCTCTGTTTGGGATTGGGGATTCTCGGGATTTTGGCGATCGCGGCTTGGCAACGGGATGCAACGGTGCTGCTTCTAATTCTCCTCTGTTGCGCCCTAGGCTACTGTTACCAGGGGCCTCCCTTTCGGCTGGGGTATCAGGGCTGGGGAGAAATTCTTTGCTTTTTCAGCTTCGGGCCCTTGGGGGTTGGCGCTGCTTACTATAGCCAAACCCAAACTTGGTCACAGGTTAGTTTGGCGACATCTGTCATTATTGGCGTCACCACAAGTTTGGTCCTGTTTTGCTCCCATTTTCACCAGGTGGACGATGATATCGCCGCTGGGAAGCGATCTCCTATCGTCCGTTTGGGCACTCAGCGGGGGGCTCAACTCCTCCCTTGGATTTGTGGCGGCGTCTACGTTTTTACCGGACTCGCTGTCGCATTGGGACTTTTCCCCCTATGGACATTATTGATTTTCGCCAGCCTTCCGCCAGCCTTCCGGCTCTGTAAGCATGTCGGACGATTTCACAATCAGCCAAAGCAGGTCAGTAACGCAAAATTTATCGCCATTGGCGTCCATTTTTGGAGTGGATTGCTATTGAGTTTAGGGTTTCTACTGTCCGTTGGATAATGGCTTATCAGTTTGAGTTTCGCCCCTACCGTCGTCGCTTTAGACATCCCCTGAAAACCCATCATGGTCACTGGACCCATCGAGAGGGGATTATTGTGCGGCTGATGGATGATGCAGCCCAGGTAGGGTATGGCGAAATAGCCCCGCTTCCCTGGTTTGGGTCAGAAACCCTGGAGCAGGCGATGGCGGTTTGTAAAAAACTGCCCAAAACCCTTTCGGTCGAGATGATATCATCGATTCCCGCTGATCGGCCCACCTGCCGATTTGGATTCGAATCTGCATTGATGCAATGTGTACGGAATCATGTTTACCCGCGGGTAGATCGAGAAAGAGAGGACGCCTGTATTCAAGCGAAGAGTCACCCCCCCCCTCCTCGCCAATGGTGTGCGCTGCTTCCGACTGGCGAGGCTGCGCTGCAAGCCTGGCCTCCCTTTTGGGAAGCTGGGCGACGCACCTTTAAGGTGAAAATTGGGGTGGCTCCGATCCAAGCCGAACTAGATAGGATCACCCGGCTAGTTAGTTTACTGCCAATGGGCGCCAAAGTTAGGCTAGACGCCAATGGCGGCCTGACTCTGACCGAAGCGCATCAATGGTTGGCCCAATGCGATCAGCTGGGAATCGAATTTCTGGAGCAGCCGTTACCGCCCAACCAATTGCCCATTCTGTTACAACTAAGCCAGCAGTATCAAACCCCCATTGCTTTGGATGAATCTGTGGCGACGGTGCAACAACTGAAGTATGCCTATGGGCGAGGCTGGCGAGGGATCTTTACGGTTAAACCGGCGATTGCAGGGTTTCCTTCTGAGTTGAAACAGTTCTGCCAAGCCCATCCCCTTGATGTGGTTTTCTCCTCAGTATTTGAAACCGCCATCGGCAGAGACGCCATTCTCACGTTAGCCGCCGACATTCTTAGGGACGCCGCCCCGTTTAAGACTGGGAGGCTGCTCCAAACGACATCGGCAGGACAAGGAAAATGGGTCGCTAATCCAGCTGCTTTCCATTCTGGGGTAGAGGGGAAACGCCAAGCAACCCCTCGTGCGTTTGGCTTTGGAACCCAAGACTGGCTCGCCGCAGATGGTCTGGATTTGTCTGACTTTGACCATATATGGCGGTCCCTCTAATGCCATTGCTCGATCCAATGGGTTATTTCGGGACTCAATGGACGGCGCTTGCGATCGCTAAGCGCAATGCAAACATGACGAGTCAGAGCTTTTGCCAGCAAGTCAGCCTTGTCTGCTGTGTCAGTTATCTGATAAGTAATTTCAAAGGTATGGATGTCTTGGGATTGAGGGGTTAGATGGATCTTGAGCCGGTCGCCGCAGAAAATTGGGCGGCGAAAATCAATATCTGCATGGACAATGGGAACGGCGATCTCGCCGTCTCCTCCAAAGAATGCCTTCAAATTCACCCCTGAGGCTGCTAGTGACGACTCATAGGCTTCATGGCATAGGGTTAATACATTGGCAAAATAGACAACTCCCGCTGCATCTGTTTCATGAAATCGAACCTGATGTTGATGCACAAATGACATGATTATTCTGACGCCACAATTATCAACAAACGCCACTGAGCATTAGCTATGTCCTGCCTTCCTCCACTACCAACGGGGTGTGTTCTCAGACCCGCACGACCTGAGGATATCTGGCCTATTCGGCGACTAGTTCTATCGGCGCTGCTGGATCCTACTCAGCTTCGCTGGTCCCAGTTTTGGCTGATTACCTGCGAGGATACTCTGGCGGCGTGTGGTCAACTCCGCAATTTTCCAGATGCTCAAGAATTAGGGAGTTTAGTCGTCGCCTCAAAATGGCGAGGGCGGGGTTTGGGAAAGTATTTAGCTCAATATTTGGCGCAGCAAGCCACCCAACCTCTGTACTTAGAATGTTTAGGCCGTAGACTGGCTGAATTTTATGGAAATCTGGGTTTTATACCCGCCCATTGGCAAGACTTACCCCCGGCGCTCAAATCGAAATTCGGCCTTTCAACACTGGCGAGACAAATTTTTCGTTTGCCTGTGTTCATCATGAAATATCCGGGGCCAGGACGCAATATTTAGCGATAAGCGCCTGCCAGCTCAATTTCCGTCAGGTATATCCATATTCCATCGACTAAAGTGCGTTGAGTCGCTGACGAAATTCGAGGGCTGCTTGAGGATTTGGAATTTCTTTGGCGAGGCAATCGATGAGTTGTCCAGGGGACCTCGGTGGATTTTTTGCAAAAACCTCTTCTAAGATGAGGGGCGCAATGGGACCGATACAATAAGCCAGCGCCTGTTGACACTGTTCTAAAAACGTTGGATCAAAATCAACAGGGTGTTGAACGTTTGCAGGCGATTTAGCTGGAGGGGGCGTTGGCATGGGTCGCCGCCTTTCCGATTTGGCGGATGGAACGGCTTGCAAGGTGTTTTCGCCATTAATTAACGGTTGCTTTGATTTTGCAGTTGCGCCATTTTCTTGAGCTAGAGCATTAGGAGCAGAAACCAGATTTGTCAACTGGTTTTGTCGGCTGGCCTTAGACTGACTAGTATGGTGAAGGGGGGTAGCCCGATGAGCATTACCCCGCTTGGACTTAGAAGGATTGACCTTAGCCTGGTTAGATGATGATGGATTAGAAGATCGCCGGGTTGACTCACTGTCCTCGATACGGTTGCTGGCAAGCGGGCGAGGAGGAGTTGAGAGTTGTGGAATCGGGGCTGGAGGTAGATTCGCTGCTATCGGGGGGGCAGGTTCACGGTTAACTGAATTGGGTTCATAGATAACCGGCCTTGATGTCTTGGCGGCTGGCTTTGATTGTTGAGATTGTAGAGGTAAGGCTAGATCTTTCTCAGATGTAATTGTTTCCTCCGCATGCACGAGTGCTTTGGAGCGCTCTAATTGTTTTTCCTTCCAAAGGGTAATGTAATTGAACTTTTTAATTAAAATACATAAGTTTCCAGCATCCAGTTCCTGTTGACAGAGATTTTTGGCTGTCTCCAGAAGCCTCATGGAAAAAGCCAAACTACTCTCCATCACTTTTCCTTGGAAAGTGAATTCAGAAGCGCCTTGATAAAGCAAACCTTGAGCTTCTAATTCTTCGGAGTCGATGATTAACATATAATTTTGCTCTAAATTAGCTTGGCCTTGCAAAATGCTAGACAGTCCAAGCAGATAAAGTTGACCTATTGACAGGCTTCACAAAAATGGAATAATTGCACAGAATACATACTTCCATCCGGTCATTTTGGGCTAGTCTGCATGGAAGGGCTTGTTTGTAGACATAGGCCCTTGCACGTTTGTAATATCTCCTAAGCACCCATATTAACTTAGTCTTCCTAAGGTTTTGGGCCTTACTTCATACGGTAAAGCGAGACTGTAGATCATCTGATACGCTGGCAATGCGTAAGCAGCAGATTGTGATTAAGCACCGCTTCTGGTGGAGCAATTGACGCCTAGGAAAGACTGCAATTACAGTTTACCCTCAAATCGAAGTAAATAATGTTACATCATCATACAGGGTTATACAGATTTTTTATAGGAACACGCTAACTCTCTTACCCGCTTTCCTGCGCAAGTGAGAATCCGTTAGGGGAGGCGTTAAAATAAAGCCCCAGTTCAAGGCAGTGGCTGGATATAAAATAGGAAACTCCAGCTGTCTTGAAAAGAAGCTGGAGTTTAGAAATCAGGTGTTTTCAGGCTCCGGATTAAAAACGAGAAACGTCTAGGAGCGAGAGATACATGAGAGACGATGGGTGTAAATATTTATACCTCTACGCCAGTCGGCCGTGACCTATAAGATTTTTGGCACCTTGAAATAGTCGTCTTCTCGCTCAGGGGCGCAATCGAGAATATTTTCGCGACCCGAGAAAATTTCTAGCTCATCAGGTCGGGTGACATTGCTCATATCAATGGCGCGAGTTGTCGGTTCTACGTTTTCCGTATCTAATTCACTCAGCTGCTCAAAATATTCCAGAATACTCCCCAATTGAGTTGTAAACTGCGTCTCCTCATCAGGTGTGAGTTCGAGCCGAGCCAGATGTGCAACTTTTCGGACTTGGTCAAGATCGATCATGGGAATAAGCGTCAGAGGATTAAGGGATTGGGGAATAGGGTAGACAGAGGTTAATCACTACTTAGAAAAACGAATCTACCTTCATTCGGCCTGTATTCTTCAGCCAGTTTTGGGCCTCGATATAATTATTGGGAGCGATACGGATAGCCTCCATCCAATAACGGGCGGCCTCATCAAAACAGTCATTCGCCTCTTGAGTGTTTTCAGCTTCTTGAGCTTGCTCACCCTTGTGATGATAAATGACGGCGATGTTATTCATGGCCTGACACATGCGGGGATTCAGCTCTAAAGATTCTTTATACAAAGCCAACGCCTCATCATGTTCTCCGTTGCTGGTGTAGATTAACCCCATGTTGTAAAGAATAAAGCTGCGATCATAGGGGTCTTCCTCAAGGGTCAACGCTTCTTTATAGTTGTCCATCGCCTCGGCGTACTCACCATCCGCCTGGGCTGACATCCCATCTCGGTAATAGGCGAATGCTTGTTTTTCACTGTACTTGGCTGGCATGAGCTTGAGAATCAAGTCCGCCATGACCGTAAAAGACTTGTCGATAAAGTTATCGTTCCGCTGAGTTCTTGGCATGAGTGACCTCTAAGGCGCCGTCAATCGTTAGACAGCATATCAAAATCATTACTCCTCTTATAATTTACCGCTGGTTTATCTGTCTATAGTTGAGGAAATTGTGAATCCAAGGTTTCTATGACATCAATTGATTTGGCGGATATTTAACAGAAAGGAGTTGGTTATTGAGAAACAGCACCAGATCCTCAATGGTTGAAAGCGTTGAAACATCAAAACTAAAACTAATGTCAACCCCAAAGGTTTTGTAAAAGTCGTCACAAAAGTTGATTTCCCAATCAAACCAGCAGATGGTGGGAAAATGAAGGTCTTCTTGGAGTCGATCGCGGGGTAGGATACGGGCTATTTCAAGCTTTGTGTAGCGTGCTAGATGGGTATACAAAAAAGCGACTAGCGCTTTGGAAATTTTTTCGGAGGACTGAGGAGCTTCCCAATACCGTTCAAACCACTCATCCAAACTTAGGGGAGCGCGTGATCTCAACATTCGATTAACCCGGCGCCGCACCTGAATATCGGGGCTGAGTACTCGATAAGTTCTGAGGCTATAAATGAGGTTTGTAAAGTTTCGCCACATCGATAGAAAAGTCTCAGCGTAGGCACTCAGAGCCTTTCTTCAAGTATTCCCATCTGGTCTGATGTAAAATCAGAGACCTTAAAGGGGATATTTCCTTCGGATGTTTTCTGTTAGATAACAGTCCTGACAATGATGCCTAATAAAAAACATTGTCCAATATTTCTGTGTGAAAGAAAATATAGAGATATTACAAGGTGCTTCTTGCGTGTCCCTTAAACAGAATACTCGTCAGGAAGGAAAAAACTTTATGGGAAGCGATATTGGGTTTTCTGCTTAAGGTTAGAAGGCATTCAAAAATAACTTCATAGATTTAGGGCTGTGTATGACTTGCAGGCTCTTCACTTCTCCCTGAAGTTATTCCTACACAGCCCCTTATTGGCGGCAAATCGTTTCTAGCGTTGATTTAAAGTCAGGATAAGAAACTGCCGCTGCTTCAGCTCTTTGAATCTGTGTGACGCCAGTTGAGCGCAGGGCCGCGATCGCGAGACTCATCGCAACTCGATGATCGGTATAGCTGTCAACCTCGGCTCCGTGTAAAGCAGCGCCTCCCTGAATCTCCAGACCATCAGGCAACTCCGTCAACTGGGCGCCTAGACGGCTTAACTGCGACGCCATCACGGCTAATCGATCACTTTCCTTGACCCTGAGCTCTTGAGCGTCCCGAATCAGGGTGGTTCCCTCGGCGAATAGGGCCGCCACCGCCAAAATCGGCACCTCGTCAATTAAGCGGGGAATGAGATCGCCGTCAATGACGCAGCCTTTGAGTCGACTATGGCGGACTCGCAAATCGGCCACGGGCTCTCCCGTCACCAATCGCTCATTCTCCAGGGTGATATCCGCCTCCATCTTGGCGAGGGCTTCCAGAACCCCAGTGCGGGTTGGATTAACCCCGACATTTTCAATCACCAGTTCAGACCCGGGGGTAATCGCAGCGGCGACTAACCAAAAAGCGGCGGAACTAATGTCGCCGGGCACAATTACGGTTTGACCCTGCAGTTGCGCGGGCCCTGCAATTACCACGCTGTGACTTTCTGGATCAACCGTAAGATTAGCCCCAAACGCTTTCAGCATGCGCTCGGTGTGATCTCGAGATAGGGCGGGTTCTGTTACGGTGGTTTGGCCATTGCACATCAGACCCGCCAGTAAAATGCAGGACTTTACCTGGGCCGAAGCCACCGGGGAGTGATAGTGAATAGGGTTCAGGCGCCGCCCTTGAATGGCTAGGGGAGCTAAAGAATTATTGTGACGGCCCCAAATCTGCGCCCCCATCTGTTGTAAGGGAGCGACCACTCGGGACATGGGACGCGATCGTAAAGACCTGTCTCCTGTCACTGTGAAAAAGCAATCGGGTTGAGAGGCCAGCAATCCTAGCATCAGTCGTAAGGTGGTGCCAGAATTACCCGCATTTAGGACATCCACCGGTTCCTGCAGATTTCCCAGCCCCACTCCTTTGACCTTGACCCACTCCGCTTCCAAATCAGTAATCTCGACCCCCATAGCCTGAAAACAGGCGGCGGTTCGGCGCGGATCTTCACCGAGCAGCAACCCTTTGATGGCGGTTTCCCCCGTTGAGATCGCCCCCAACATTAACGCCCGGTGGGAAATCGATTTATCGCCGGGCACTTGAATCCGCCCCTCCAAAGCGACCCCTTCAGCCGGAATATCTAGGGTCAACGTTTGGTGAGGCGGGTTAGGGGTGAGATGGATGGTAGAAGTCGGCATACCGGGTGATGACAGATAAGCTGGCGTTGCATTAGCTATCCTACCCTTAGATTGAACCTTAGATTGAAAGTCGAAGAAAGCGAGCTAGGCATAAGGCGATTTCTCCCTATTTACTCTCCGCTTCCTTGGGGGTTGACGCCGCAGTACTGATTGACATTGTCAATGATGTTAGATTCGGTGATTGACAATTCCTCAATCGAGCTAACCGCTTCCATGGTCTTTTCTTGGGATTCCTCAATCCTGGCGGGAAGAGCCGCTTCAGAATCCACCGTCTTGACGAGCTCCATTGCCTTACTGGCTTGGGTAAGGGCTTTGCTGAAACCTTGTACAACCCCAATATAGCTATCTCGAAAACCTAGCAGAGAGTCATCCGATAGTTCAGTCGTTTTCAGATCACTGGCCAGCCCATCCAAGCTCGTGACCACTTTGTTAACCGCTTCGGTGTATTGGGTTGCTGCATTTTTGATGTCCGAAATATTTTGAACAGCGGCGGCGCTATTGCTGAAGCTTTGAATTTCGGTTTCAAACTCTTGCATGAAGCCCTGCGTTTGGTTAACCACCTCGGCCAACCGATTACATTGGGTCACTTTGGATTCACCGCAGCCAGACAAGATCAAGGCGATTGCGGCTCCTACTGGAACCAGCCTAAAGCGCGGGCGGGGCTTCAGCATAGATACTCTCCTTAAAGTAGGGTGTTGGTGCTTTTTGCAGTTTGAGCTCGAGCTATCATAAACCCACATCGTTATATAGATCTCCCTTATGCGCAGAATCCCGTAAGTTTCACCAGAAGTTTAATGAAAAATTGGATTTTGAAAAGATAATCAGAGACTCTCCCATCCATACCCGTTGCTCCCTTTACTATTCCCAAGCATTTTCAGGCTTCCACCTTAGACTCGGAAATTATTCATCAGGGCTGAAAATGAGGACTCGAAAGCGGCATCCAGTTGCTTGGCCACTGCGTCTGCTAATTGAGAAGGGGGCAACTAGGTCGTCCATGGCTGCCAGAATGATCTGATGGAGCAAAATTTACTCTACTCATGTCCCATTCCTGTGTCGTCTCAGCTGTTTTGCTTTTTGCCGAAGTGACTGGAAATAATCAGTTTCAGTAATTTCTGCGACCTGGCGAGCCTTCTTGGTTTGATCGATTTCAATTTGGAGTTCAGCCACCTGCCGTTTAAGCTTTTGTTCACGGACATAGACTTGCTTCGCCATACTCTGGAAAACCCGGGCAAGTCGGCCGAGTTCATCTAACCTGTGTTTAACAGATTCTAATCGTCCCGGTTCAAATTTGCCGGTCTCAATCTCTGCGGCGGCGTTGGTGATAATCAGAACTGGTTTGGCTATTTGATAAGCCAGGCAATAGATCAGAACCAATAGGACGCCAGCCGTGCTGAAGCCAATTAGAATAATATCGCCAGCCAGTTTGACGGCGGGTTGAAAGGCTTCTTTTTGGGCAATTTCCGCCAGTAGACCCAGGTTATTTTCGCCCAGCCAGTGATAAACGCCAATCACTGGAATCCCTTCATAATTGAGATATAGCCCAGAGCCGTCAATACCTCTCATCACGGTGTCGATGGCTTTGCTTTTAATATTTGTAGAGTCGTTTTTGGTTTCAGCCGACGCTGCTTCAGTCCCCTCTCCTGAAATGAATACATTTTTGCCATTGAGTTGTTTGACTAAGTAAGTTTCCCCGGTTGTTCCAAGTCCTGTTTTTTCCCGAATTAGTCGATCGACCGCTTTTAGATTTAAAGTGATTGCTAGGACGGCTTGCCGTTGTCCGGCCTCATTTGTGATTGGAGTGGCCAAGGTGATGGTGGATTTACCCGTTAAGGAAGAGGTGTAGATATTGGGAACCACCTTTGTTTGTCCCGGCTCAAAATAGGTGATGGTATTTCCTAGGCCTTGATATGTTCCTACTTGGGATTCGTCGGTAGAGAGTTGAACGATTCCAGCATTGGTCAATATGGAAATGTCCTGAATATCAGGTTTTATCGAAATTATTTTAGAAAAATAGGCGAACAAAAAATGAGTGTTTTCCTGATGCTTTTGTTCGTCTTTTGAACTGTCAAATAGTCTGCCTGTGCGGTTTTTTATATCCGGTGAACTAGCCAAAAGAATTGCTTCACGTTTCTGGTTTCCCATCCACTGATTCAGTTCAAACTCTTTTAGCGAAACAGCCACATTCAGCCTTTCAAAAATAGAATCTTTCAATGACTCCTTAGCGCGAATATAGGCGATGAATGTGACCAGGCTGATGGTCACTAATGATAAGACTGAAAAAGCGCCCACCAATTTATATAACAGACTCTTTCGTAGAAAATTCATTCTCAGTTGCCTTGTTCATGGGCAGACTCAGTGGAAGGTTGTTTAGCTTCAACGGGATGAGCGCTGCTGGTTTCGGCGTAGGCGGATCTCAGCCACTGTTCTTTCAGGGACTTTAATCCCATGGAGAGTAAGCTGACGATGACTAGACCACTGACAAAAACAAATCTTGTCAATTGATGGACAGGGCGAAAGACTTCCTTCTGGGAGATTTCTGATAACAAAGCTAGATTCTGTTTCTCCGCCCAACGATAGACGCCGACCACAGGGGTTTTAGCATAGTTTAGATAAAGGCCAAATCCATTCATCCCTCCCATGGCGTTGTCGATGCCCCGACTTGAAACCCCGTCGGCGAAGGCGTCATTTCGAGTTTTTTCGGCCGAAACAAATTCGCTTTTCACCCGGGAGGATTTGCCCACCAAGTAAGTTTCGCCTGTCTTGCCCAGATAGTTTGTCTGATCTGGGGTAAGATTCATCGGTTGGCGAATTTTTTGATCCAGCTCAGCCAGATCTAAGTTCACGGCTAGAACGCCAACCCGCTTACCCGCTGGGTTGAGTAAGGGGGTGGCGAAGGTAATCAATAACTCATTGGTGATCGGTGAAGTGTAGAAGTTAGGGATGGCTGTGTCGGCTTGCTGACGGGTAAAGTATGTGGTTGTGTTTTGAAGCGGTTGGTATTGGCCTTTACGATCTTTATCGGTTGAGAAAAGAACGATTCCGCCGTTGGTCAAAATGGAAATGTCTGGATTACTCGCGCCAAACGCATTGAGTGTTAAAAGATGGTTTGAGATGGCGTCATAGGCGTCCTGATACTCAGAATCAGTAAGGGGCTGCTGACTTAGCAAGTTTTCTGTTGCAGGGATGGTTTGCAATGCTTCAGCTGCTTTAATGACGCCCTGGCGTTGATGATTAAACCAATGGGCCAGTTCTCTCTGCTTAATTAGCGTTGCTTGTTCAAGACGCTCTACGATGGGTTCAACTAAACCCTCTCGAAAATAAATATAGGCGATAAAAGCCGTTAACCCCGCCATGAATAAGCCGACTAGGGGAAAGTATTCCACCCAAAGAATCAGCTTGCTCGGTTTTGTCGCCCCATCGGGCGGTGTTGGGTAAGATTGGGGTCGCTGGGTTGGCGTTAACCGTCGTTGCAGAAAAAGCATCCCGCCCCCGGTCAAAGGAATCATTGGCATCAGAAATAGCAACCAGGGAGTGGCGATAGGGATTCTCGGCTGTAAGATAATGGCGACGGGAGTCCTCTCAAAAGCCAAAGCGGATAGGAGCGGCAGAAGAGCCGTCGAGGGGGAGACTTCGGCAAAGGGTTGACTCGCGGATAGAGTTTTCCAGGTGCTGACGCCGACAATGCCGTCTGGAGTCAATCCTAGTTTGGTTTGGAAGGCGATGACGGCGTCTTGGGTCTTTTCTCCGTAGTGTCCATCAATCTCACCCGTATAGTGCCCTAATTCAGTTAACTGCTGCTGCAGTCGCGTCACCGATTGACCATAACTTTCTAACTTTAAGAGGGGGCGTTCTGGGACAGCGAAGTCATTGTCTAAAGCTATGACCTCCATGGCCTCCAGTGGAGAACGGAATGCTGCATCTGGGTTTGGACTCACTAGCGCTAATGTCGACGCTGCGAATCCCCCGTTCAAACTAGAAAGGGTGAACAGTCCGACCGTTGAAGTTATTAATCGCAGAGCGCCACGATTGAAAATCATCTACTTCCACTCAGCGAAGATGCGTTTAATCTCAGAGATTGCCGATTCCGCCGCCGCCTCGGGAGCAATGTTATCGGCTGCAATGCTGCGAATTGCTTGACCCCAAATATTTTCAGCCTGCACTTGGCTGTAGGCGGGACTGAGCACCGTATACAAGGGGCGGGTTGATTTGAATTGTTGGGCGGCGACCGAAATATGGGGGTCCGTGGGATCTGTCCAAAAAGAGGTTTGCAAAAGGTCTGGCATGACGGGAAAAAAGCGGCCTTGGGCGCCTTCAACATAGTCCGCTAGGATGTCAGGTTTTACCAGATAGGCGACGAGTTCCTTCGCTTCGTTAAGTTGCTTAGAGTCTGCAAAAATCGCCACCTGTTTAGTCGATGCGATATATCGCATGGGGTCGCCGTTGGGTTTATCCGGCCATTCTACGGTGGCCATCCTCTCTCGGTAGGTGATGTCGTCCTGACGCTGGGATCCGGGAATAGATAGGGTGGGATTGGGGGTCATGACGGTTAATCCACTAAGGAAGGTGACATTATTGTCGGGATCGCCCCAATCTAGGGCGTTGGGGGGGACATAATTTTGCTTATAGAAATGGGTGAAGGCTTCCAGAGATTTGACAATGCCCGCTTTTACCTGAGGATCGTCCAGTTGGAGTTGACCTTGTGAGTCTATCAGACTGACATTGTGGGCTTCCAAAAACTGTTCAAATTGATAAAATGTGTCGGTGGCTGCGGTGGACATGGGGATCCCCATACCGTACAGTGTGTCTTTTTGTCCTTGGCTCCTTAAGGTTTCTTGGACCTGCGGCCAGAATCTCCAGAAGTCATTCCATTCGGTGGGAATTTGTTCTGGGCTCAGCTCCGCCTTTGCGAGCAAATCATTCCAGTAGTGGATATGGGTCGTTTGTTGAGAAATGGGAACGGCGTAATAGCTGCGGTTACCCGCTTTATTGTTTTGATAGGAAACACTCTCTAAAGCTTCGGGACTATAGAGTGTCTTGATGGGCTCAATAATGTCGCTGGTGTCCGATAATTCGCCACTCCAGGCAAGACGAGGAATGAGGGAAAATTCTATGCTATAGCCGTAAAGGATATCTGGGGGATGACCGGCTGCGATCGCGCTCTCACTTTGCTGAATCAGATCCTTTTCGCTATAGAAAACCAGGTCTACCTCAACGTCTTTTTCCGCTGACCAGTCAGCAACGGCCTGGCGGATGGTCTCCGTTTCTTCGGGATAGTATCCCTCGCTCCACCAAATTTGCAGGATAGAATCTTCATCCGAGGATTGGCCGATGCTAGACAAAGACCTACAAGCAGACGCCCCGACTAATAGAGGCAAGAGTCCGGCCAATAGACGGCGATACAGTGGGTTTTTCATAGCGGGCGAATCCAGGCATTGAGTAAGCTTGCCGATTTCAGCTTTCCCCAACTTCAGCCCGTAATTGCTAATCCTGGACTTTTTACCAGGTGCAGAATCCCCAAAGCCATAGGGGCAACGTTACCAGCAACAGAGCGGAACTTAACCCAACGCTGGTGACCGCCAGTTCTCGATCTAAGTGATAGTTTTCCGATAAAACCAGTGTTGCAAAGGCGCAGGGCATGCCCGCTTGCAACACCATCACTAGACGAGGCGGACCGGCAAAATCAAAGGCCGTCAATGCGATTCCCACCAGCAAGGGAATCAGAAGCATTTTAATCCCCACCGCCACCGATGCTGGCTTCAGATTTCGCCAGGAAGAGAGCTGCTGCAGCCGCATTCCCATCAACACCAGAGACAGCATCACCATTAACCAGGCAAATCCATTTAAAGAGATATCTAACCATTGGGGCCAGGGAACCGGCCGCAGCGCCAACCCCAAGAAAAACGCCAGAATCGTGGGGTTTTTTAGCACCTCCTGCAATGTCGATTTCCCTTTGAAGGCCGTTCGCTTACCGGATTGGGGCGGTGGTGAAGCGGGGTTGCTTGATGGCCGCCGATCGCCAAATCGAACCGCCAGGATTACCCCCAGGATATAGGCCCCTAAGAGGGTGCCCAAGACATCGTAGAATAAGGCCCAGCCAAAGTAATCAGGGCCGAGTTGCGGCAGGAGCAGAATGACCGGAAACCCTATGTAGCCCGTATTGCCAAACATGGAAGCCAGGGAAAAGCTGCCCTGGCTGGTCCTAGCCCAGTTGACTCGATCGGGATGAATCCAGAGTCGACTGCAGAGAAACGCTGTCAGGATTGCGCCCCAAGCGACCATGGGCGCCAATAATACAGATCCGGATAAATCAGCCCGGTGCAGAAAATTGATGATGCTGAGGGGAACGCCCACCATAAACAAGAATTTGCCCAGGTAGGCGGGAATTTTTCGGTTTAATGGCTTCTGAAAGCGCCGCTTGAAAATAGGCAGACCTAAAAGAAAGCTGATCAAAGCGCCCAAGAGGACAGCGGCTCCGATGGGGAGATAGAGTCGAACCAAAAAAGCAAAGGGGGAAAACACAGGTCTCTAGGGATAAACGCTCCAGCCCATATTAAGGGGTCTAGATTCGATTTAAGATCAGTGGAATTTGCAGGAAACAGGTGTTTAAAGGGGACACGTTTGGTTTTTTCCATTCGCCATAATTCATCGCTAAATCGATGGCGGTTTGGGGGGAGTGTCGGGTAAGGTCGAATCCCATTAATCCCAAGATGCTGGCTTTGAACCCGCGGGTCTGAAAAAATAGCTGAACATCCCCTGTTAGAAAAGCGGTTAAGTCGGGATCGAGCGCTTCAAAATAAGTCGCCACGGCTTGATTCTGGGTGGCTAGAATACAGGTATTGAAATGTCGACAGATCTTCAACAGTCGAATGGTGCGCTGCCCGCCCTCCCCTAATCCTTCATGTTCCTGGTAAATCGCAGCCGTTTGCTCAATGGCGTTAAGGACGGTCGAGAGGGGCTGTGCGGTCTGTAGAATTTGATGAATCTGCGCGATCGCTCGAGCAATCGGGTTCTGATCCCCTTTATATTGCTGGAATGCCGCCTCCAGGTTTTGTCGCGCTGAGCGATTATCTAGGCCCAATTGCTCTTTGCGGTAAGCTTCCAAGGCGAGCGCTCGTAGGTTCTCAAACCATTCATTTGCTTCGCTAATGGATCTAAGATGGTGTTCCCAATAGTGTAATACCTGGTCTTTAGCGGTGGACAGCAGGGCGATTATTTGCGGGACCGTGGATGCCCGGGGGATTAATGAGGCGATTTCAACCGCCTTGCGTTGGGTAATATCTGCTAAGACATCCAGATGGGATTTCGCGCCGTCATTCCCAATCCCGTCATTATTTTTTGTTTCATTACAGACGTTAAAGAGCAGGGCGATACACCCCTGTCGGGCATGGCTCAATATCACATTCTCAGGCGTGTCCCAATCGCAGATGTATTGCAAGGCGCGGGCTCCGGCCAGGAGATCAGCCGCGTACCGAGGATCTACATCGCTAATCACCAGATCGAAGTCAGTGGGGGTTTCCACGGTAAACGTTTGAGTCCACTCGCGCGCGATCTCCCTCCTTGACGCTTCGGTTTGGCCAAAGGAGAAGCCCCAAATTTTCTCTCTTTCTGCGATCACCGATATTCCATAGGGAAGCGCCATCACTGCCGTTCCCGACTTGGTCAGCATGGTTTTGCGGATATTGTCCGCCGTAATTTCGAGTTTTCTGACAAAGGGACTGGCTGGGTTGCCGACTTGGGTTTTGCGGTCCATAAGCACCTGTGTGCTATGGCTGCGACAGATCTCATTCAGACTGGCGACGCCCACCGCCAGCATTTTGTTAATGCCGCCGCTGCCGTAACGCCCCTCATAGGGGTGAATTTTGATGTCTCCGGCAATTACCGTTAAATTGTGGCTGAACAGCAATTGCGGCACGGTAATGGTGTACTGCCCGTTGATGGCGACCTTCGCCATTTGATGGGTGGTGGCTTTTGTACTTTGCTGGGTGATGGTCACCCTGTTTTCTAACAGGCGTTTATAGCGCTCCCGTCCCATGAGTCGCTGAATGTCTGGTTGGCTCATGAAAGGATGCGTTCCCAATCCATATAGGATGGCGATCTGTAGAAAAGGCTTGAGTTGTTTGAGTTGAAGGACGCCATCCACGAGGATATGGGCGGCGGCCTGCGCTCTTGTTTTGTCCGGCAATATTAGCAGTAAGCTAGATAAACGCTGATGATATTCAAGCTCAGCGTTGGTTATCGCCTCCATCAATAAACCGGCGCATTGTTTGACAAGATGTCCTCTGGCCAGAGGTTCTCGATCCATTGCCCTGGGTTTAAACCAATGAGTATCCGGCGGCAGTGAGATCAAATTTCCGGGATAACTGATCAGTTCAATGTATCGATTAACGATATTGCTGTCTAAGCAGCTAAACGGAGGATAGGTGAGTGTCATGATTTACTTTGCTGGTATACCCTATTGACGAAACCCTCGATGTGGCGCAGGCCAATAGGTAATTCCCCTAAGGCTTGTTTGCTTTGGGTGGGAGTTACTATCCATCTAACCGATTGCTAAAAATAACTAGCTTCCAATTCGGATTGCGCTTAGACTAAATGCGGTGGAAACTGGGGTGAGCTGTGAGGCAGTCCAGTTTGGGCCGGACCCAAATCAACCTCAGGCTTATTCAATGTCAGGGTAAAGATGAGCGGACAATTGGGGTGAGCGATCGCTGAGAGTCTTTTCAGCCGGTGCATCTGATGATTAGTCTGATAGGTCTGCCGGGTCGACGCTCCTGGGAATGACTTCATAATTCCCGTCTAGTCTTTTCAAGACACTTTCTCCGGAGTGGGTTTATCTCCGGCAAAATGCGGGAAACCTTAGGTTTCAGATTCTATCTGATCGCAGATCTACCGATTGTGATACGTGCTTCAGTTCTGGGAGATGTAATGGTGAATCAAGCGAATAATGGCTCACCTGCGCCGATTGATGATATACCGGAGGCTCTTCGAGAAACCGTCATTGGGAAACGCTCTACTCAGCAAACCGCTTCAAGATTTTGGAGCGTGGTTGGGGTCGGCGCCCTCGCGATCGTTGGCTCAAGTGGATTAGCGGTTTGGCGGCTGTCTCCGCCTCCGTCCCTGGACGCCGGGGGGAATGATGTCCAAACCCCTGCTCCTGAATCTTTGCTTGATGGAGAAAGCCTTAACCCGGCAGCAAATCAGGCGGAAGACACCTCGCTGGTAGACGTCGCCTCGACTACTCTGTTGGGACATCGGGCCTATGATGAAGCTCCCCCCGAGACGCTCGTATCGATAACCGCCGACGGTAGCCTGAAGTTGCGCAAAGCCGCCGCCGAAAAGCTAACTGAGATGTTGGATCAAGCTCGAAGAGATGGAGTGGATTTACAGGCTGTCTCTGGTTTTCGGTCAATTGAGAGACAAAACTACTTGTTTTTTGATATTAAAGCTGAACGGGGTCAATCCACTATTACCCGGGCTGAAGTCAGCGCCCCTCCAGGATATAGTGAACACCATACGGGCTATGCGGTTGACTTTATTGACGGCTCCAAGCCTAAAACTGACCTAGAGCAGACCTTTGAAGAGACCCCAGCCTTCCAATGGCTAGAAAAGAACGCCCCCCACTACGGCTTTGAACTCTCATTCTCTAAGAACCCATCCCAAGAGGTCTCCTATGAACCCTGGCATTGGCGGTTCGTTGGCGATCAACATAGTCTGGAAACGTTTTATAAATAGATAGGGAGTTATTGGTCATTGGTCACTGGTCATTGGTCACTGGTTAGGGAAATGCAGCAAAATCGCCACCCATCCACCCATCCACCCATCCACCCATCCACCCATCCACCCATCCACCCATCCACCCCTGTCCCCTACCTCCCCAT
>JAAUYH010047940.1_pt1 | contig 24846 bp, 10 predicted proteins | sample 7278061 | NCBI WGS metagenome assembly JAAUYH01 (sample SAMN14350203, study PRJNA611818) | marine sediment metagenome | isolation source: surface marine sediment (0.6m) | place: French Polynesia: Moorea | collected 2018-08 | reverse complement strand
TCATATGTAGTAAGCTCATTAAGGTTTTATATACCGCAAATGATGTTCTATGTAATCTCCGGTTTCTCGTAGGATTGCATCCAAAAATATTACCATGTTTTCCCATACTTTTATAATCATCTCTTGTGTCACGCTCCTTATAGCCCGCATGATTCTTCTTTTCAGCTGCATTATGTTTTGCACTGGAGTCTTAAACACTTGGTCTTTAACATATCCCCTCAAGAAGAAGTCAAGAGGAGTAAGGTCTGGGGATCTTGCGGGCCAGTTCATAGGGCCATATTTTCTGATCCAATTTTGACCAAAAATATCTGCTAAGGGATTTCGAGCTGCTTGACTTATGTGTGGTGGAGCACCGTCTTGTTGAAAAAAAGCGTTATCAGGAAAATTTATGCTTCTGCTCGGACGTAAGAGTCTAGCAACTCACAATAATCTTTTTTTCCCACAGTCTCGTTGTCGAAGTAATAAGAGTCTAGTACGCCTTGGGAATTAATTGCGCACCATACTGTCAATTTTTCACCGTGCATTTCGTGCTGCTGTGCTTCTTGTGGGTTTTCGGTTTCCAAAATACGTGTGTTTTGAGTGTTCGCTATTCCTGATACATGAAAGACACACTCATCAGAAAAAATTATGCGATGTAAAAAACTATAGCTCATTGACATTATGTCCTTGCACCACTGTGCAAACTCAACTCGGTTGATCTTGTCATCTTCTGGTAAGTGCTGAACCTTCGGTATTTTATATGGAACCATGTGAATCAGCCTTTTTAGAATTTTGTGAATAGTAGAATATGGAATGGACAGATCGCTTTCTGCTTTGCGTAGGGACATTCTAGAATGACGTCGAAAATAGGTACTCACTCGTTTTATAGTTTGTTTAGTTACCGGAGGTCTCCCTCGTCTTGTTGTATTTTGGACTTTTCCATCGGAATTAAAGTTATCGACCCAACGTAGTATAGAGTTCTGAACAGGCGGTAAAGTTTGTTACTTTGTTTGAAATTTGCGCTGAAATCGTGTAACAGATTGAGTTTTAATATACCAGGCAACACATTTCGTTTTTTTGTTCCGCAGTATATGCCAAAAAGTCCATTTTGAGAAATTGCTGTGTAACTAATTTTCTTTCTAATTTCCCTTCCTTAAAATGATAAGGGAAAAAAATTAACGAGTATTCACATGACTTGTACAAACGGTGACCAAAATTTTTAATTAATCTTTCCGATACAAACAGTTGGAATGTGTCACATATATAATAAACATCCTGTATAAACATATGAATACATGCAAAATCTGTAAAAAATGAGTTTAATAAAAATTTGGTATCTTTGAAACCTGTTCTGCTTGTATCACTAAATTTAGTGCTTGTAATTTTAATGGATTACTCTATATTGCGCAAGGATGTTAAAGGCGAAAGCAACGATTCGGCGTGGTAGGCTTTAATAAATCAAGTTCTTTTTCAGTACACTTTTTAAAAACAAAGAAGATGATTCAAAATTAAAGTTGTGATTCGCAGTGTCAATGCTTCTTATCAAATCTCGCTTCAAGCGAGCACGTACCTGCAAATTTACCCATTTTTAGTAGAAATTTATATCGCTTAAAGTGGTCATATGTTCTATTACTTAGCCGTGTTCCGAAGTAAATTTTTTTGAAGTCCAAATTCTCACTTCCACCATTATTTAGTACAGCTATTTTCAAAAGCGTATATAGAATAGCTCAATATATTCAATATATTTCTTCGAATTTGCGTTTTTTCAACATTCTGGTCGCATAGCTGACTGAAATTCGGTGTAATTAAGTCACGAGAGTTTGAACAGTCGTCCGTGTCTAAAAAATATTCTCGGTAAATCACTTCCGATATTACTTACTATTCCAGGAATCATTCCCCATTCTACCATGTTCAGACTTATAATCGAAATTCTGCCTCCGTTCCAAAATGATTGGCCGAATTGCATCAATGAAAATTCCAAAAAATTGGACGGGTACTTGAATATTCTCTGGAACATATTAAATATATTCTACTTACGCTCAGTCGATTTTAACAAGTCTTTAGCAGCTTCGATTGTCTTAGCATCACATCAAACAATTTTAATATCTTCATATTGCGTAATCTTTGTGACTTCTTGACGTTAGGAATCATGAACTGATAAGATCATTTTTATTTCATGATACTCATCATGATGTCTTTCAGAGTAACAAAATTCTTCAGCGAAGATGTTGATGAAGCTTCATTCAACGCCTGCTGCACAGAATTTATAAGATCATCTATGCTTGATACATCCTTCTTGCGCTGCAAAGATTGCATATAGTGTAAGGTACCAAGATCAATTACATTTAAATCTGGTGAATTGACTTGCTGGTCTACGATTTTTAGTTTCCGACCGCATCTTGTTGCTTCTTCTTGAACTCCTTTGTTATTCCGGCCAGAATGAAGTTTTGCATTATCTTGCTGAATGAATACAGTTCAACCAGATCCGAAGGGAAACTTAATTCTGACGGCAGGAAATAGCTTCTCAATGAAGAACATGCGGTACAGTTGTTTGTCTACACTCAGAGCTGCAGTAACTGGAGCCCCTTTTGGGCGATTAGCGGTAGACAGTTTTGGAGCAGTAGTCTCCACAAAAGGCCGAAGGACTTTTATTCGATCGAAAAGAGACTCTTTGCGCCATTCGTTCCTTGCTCCTGCCACTGCACCCAAGAACATTACTTTGGTTACAAATCTCTTGCTTTTGTATGAAGTTTTTGCAATCTGCTCTCCGGGTATGATGATAACTCTCCCATTGATTTGAGCAACTGTAGAACTACTTTTCATCTGCATGAACGTAGTTTAGAACAATATAGAAACGCAGAGCGCAGTTGAACTGGTTAACAAATGAAAGAGAGCTTTGAACACGTTCGATTCGATTTTTTCAAGTAAGAAGAATTTTCACAGTTCTCGATTCGTTCTTCATATTTCCATGTTTCAGTACTAGGTGCGAGGTTCTAGCTGGAACTTCACTTGCATTACTGAGAGTAGAAAAGTTCCTCTCTTTCTCAATGGCACAGCTCGAACACGTTCTTGGTGTTCTATTTCGAAAAGTAAGACGGCCAACTAGACCCTTGTACTTCTTCTACAAACTTGTAACAAGATCGAAATTATCATCGGATTCGCGCGCCTTCGACGGAATTCTCGATACTGTACGTATCCCAATGCCAAATTCTCAGAAGCATCTTCTATGGCACTTCTGCGCTGTTTGCCAATCACGGCATTTTCAAGCAGGTTATGGAAGACAGTCAGGACTTTGTCGTCTGATAAGTCTTTCTGACATCTCTCAGACTCAGTAAGAACAACTTTTACGCGGATTACTAAAAATTGAGCAATATGCAAGTAGTACCGTATTTTCTTCCACGACGACTGCTGTGCAATTGCTCAGTACGAGAACGCGGCATTCGTTTACAAAATCTTTTATAAATGCTATGTATTTAGCCTGCAGACGCATCATATACAGCTAAAGATGAGCAAAAATTGAGTTCTGACATAGTTAGCAGAGGCGAGTATAGTAACCGGCCGATATTTTGGAACAGAGTCTTTGACATGTAGTACGCTTGCTAGTACTTTTCGTCCTTTGAGGCACAATTTAGTGACATATTCTATCGATTAATTGTTACGTTCATCATTCCAATCATATTTATGTCCGGCATAGTATTGTTTGGACCATCTAAATGAATTAAATTTTGTTTCGATTGTGGTAATACAGTATTGAATTTGTATTATTTGTTTGGTTCAATCATTTAGATAATTACTGTTGATTGACAGGGCTTTATGCAATTAATTTATTCGGAAAAAATATTAAAAGAGTATTCTCTTCGGAAGAGAACACAATTGAATTCTACACCACACATCTTGATCAATTCAACTTCTTTGCCATTCGGCTTGAAAATCCTTTGACTGTCACCGCGCTTTAGCCTCAGCCCGGAATAATTACCAAGCGAATCTTTTAGGATCGCGGTATCGTTCCATATTTCGAGTTACCACGCTTGGTTTACTATTCCACTTATGTTTTTGCCTTTCTTCTAGGTAGAAGCCGCACGACTACCATTTTGTCACATCTTCTTTCAAAGATTATATTGCAAGGCGAACACGTCTTGATTTGGTTAAGCCCGTTGATAAGAAGACCGCATGACATACAGTATCTTTCCTAATTTTATGTTGATTCTTTCGGCTCATTTCAGATCCAATTGTGAGATCACAATTTGAGATTCAAGTGCATTTCTCTCAATGTCGATGAAAGCCTGTGTTGCAATCGGATACGAGAAAAGCGTAACCAAACTCATATTTGCTTTGTTTAAAGCAAAGAATTTCTCTCATTTACATGTCCAAGATGCCAACAGCACTACATCAACGGTATTTATAGTGTTCATGCACCCCTTTTGTTGCTGAAGAGGAGAGCGTTTACTGAGATACTGTTTAGTTATGCTCGAAATTAAGTTGAGCGAAATTTCAGTTACGTGTGGCATTCTGTTTTCTGTTCGGAATTCAATCATAAGCCGATTTGCAGGTTCACATGAACACAATTCTTGCCAGATATAGTGCATAGAATAGATAAGCATAGTGCAGTTTTTTAAGTCATGGCATGACGTTTTCTGTCTTTAGAGAAATGAACTGTGACCCTGGATACTTCGAGAAATAATATATTGTCGTGAAAAGCTGATTAGTCCACTGTTTTCGTGTAGGTGAATGGTATAGCTCTAAGAATAATACAGTCGCACAAATGAAAGTAGCTCAGGTTACAATAGAGCACAGAAGAATAATTTATTTGCTTTTGAGCTAGAACAAAATTGGTTGACTCTCTTTAATCTAAGTATAAAAATTCTATGTGTAATAACACACAAAACACATTGATAATAAATAAAGGAAGCTATCCCACCCAATCTATTATAAAAAGAGACCAAAATCGTCATCCGACCCGGTTATCAGCTGCGAATTATTCATACATGTCTATTGCGGCGTTTAGATCTACTTTTATCAAAATCAGGACTATAAGTGCAGGCAGAGTCCGTGCGATTGATTTCTTGAGAAGCTTGCTTCCTTGTTGATGCCATTGTATGCTTTTTTAAGCGAACACTATTAAATCTACAAGTACATTCACTCGTATAAAATCAAGACAATTTTTTGAACACATCACAGTTCTTCAAATAGTCAAGAATTCGGATTGCCCTGTGATTGCATTAAAGTCGACTTTGAACCGAAGACGCCATGAACATGAACTGAAATCAGATATTTTGAGCTTGGCTATTTAATATATATATATATATATGGAAACAATCTAGCAAATGTATTGATATGCAGCTTTTAGAGTTTTAAACTGAAGCATTAATTTAAATATAATTTTACTGTCGCTTGCTTCGAATATCTTGCAGACTTGTTGATATGGAGCAGAGAATTGAGTCCCTGAATTAGCGCACTGCCCAACCTTTTTACGTATTCTCTTACTTCGTATCAGCGTTTACTTATGAAATGATTGATGCCCCAAGAAATGGATGGACAAAAATGTGTCCGAACTTACAAGTCGGAGTATAAATTTATGTTTTTCGAAAGTTATGCAAAAATTGAAGCATAAGTAATTCATGTTGTCTACACGGCAGCATCGCCGAAGTCTTTTTGCAAACATTTAAGATAGACTAGGATGCCGGATCCGGCTGCATAATGCGATATTTTTTTCAATTTGGTTGCTAGGAGAATATGACAGATGTTAATCTAGACCAGCTTTATAAAAGACTTGAGTGTTAACTGCTTAGGTGAATCCGAGTTTTTCATCTCAACCCATTATTCCGTACAAACGTTCGGAAACGATGTTTCGAATTGCTTGCTGACCATGTATTTGACGCGCCATCGTGATTTCAACACTGCAAAATTATCATTGTTCAAATACGGAAATAGAAAGGCGTTAATTGAAACGCAAGTAAAATAGATAGCCCTCAAAAACTCTTTTGAAAAAAGTCATTTTAATAGACTCAAAATAATGTATATTGATTCGACTTGCTAGTTCGCCTATTATGAGCTTTTCTATTTGCTGCGACTTGAAATATTACTGCAAGTGAAGTATTTTACATGTATGCAGCTAATCTAAAATAAATTCCAGTATGTATGTCATAATTGTGTTGATGAATACCAGATGCCGTGAAAAGAGCATTCTGATTGCAGTTCTGAACTGGTAACGAATTTCGATGAAGAAATAATATGCCTACGTATAATGGAATGTTCGCATTCGTAATTGTATGAAACTTGTCGTGACAAAAAAATTTGGGAAGCAGCAGAGGAACATCTCTTCGAACAAACAGACTTATCCTGTATTTCTTTTGCGATGGCACCACAAATTTTCTAGTGCATGAGAAGTTCATTTTCTTGAAATAGTCTACTTTTGCTCTTACCGGGCGAAATTCTACTGTTTCACTGAATTTTACCATTTTACTCATTACCCCGGTATTTGCTAGTCTGTGTGAAGATGAGAAAAAAGATACGCTTGGGCAAGGGCAATTTCTAGGAGTGTAAAAAAGCGTATTCCGTGACTACTGCGTTTCGTCCCGATATTTGTTGGTGCGAATGGATGGGTGCACTGCACTGTACGCCATAATTAAATGATCCAAGTTAGAATATATATTTCCAGCAGTTCGAAACTGTTCTTCAATGTGTTTTTTGTGGTAGCAACATAGAAGTTACAGGACTTGTATTTCCTCGTATTAAACATAGTGTGTTCTGAATTCGAGAAGGATCATGATTTCTATGCCGCGCATCGTGATTAAATAGTCAGTGAGTGCTTCCTAGTTATCGTACGAAAAGTGCAACCTCATGACTAAGATCGCGAAGGCAATCCCGTTTTCGTTGTGTGCAGCTGTACTGAATACAGCCTCTCACCAATTGCAATCACTCTCGAGTATTTGCAATGGCGTCTCGAACATGCCACGAAAATTCTACTGTACCAGAAAAGAATGACCCTCAATATGCAAAACTAGGATCGAAGCTTCTAGGTCGTATCACGGTACCAAATCAGCGCACATTTCTTCACTCGGGTGAACCGTCGTCTTCCTAGAAGTACTGCACATTATAATGGTAACTGTAGTCGACTTTCGAATCAGAACTCGTTTAATTGCTGTACTCCGATGACGCGATCACTTTCAACTGTACTTCTACTCAAACAATTGCTTCCTGTTCTAGGGTTCCCACTTACCCGATCCAGAAATCATTTGCTGTGTTCTTCAGTAGAGCTACTCGCAATGCGAAATGTCTTACAGAGGAACGTACTTTAGAGTGAAATCAAATGATTAGTAACGTTGAACGAGTAACTTGATTATACCCTTTTGGTGAGGCGAAAGAACCACTCATGCACCATTGTTCAATTTCAGGTTGATGAGGTTTTGATACAATGTTTCCTGGTCATACGGTGGAGACCGAGAGAAACGATTTTGATTGAGTGATTGAAATCGTGGATCAGATCTTTAACCGCCACAACCAGACGGACAGTGTTCTTCGTGATCATTGGCTTTCGTACTGCATGCCTTAAGTTTAGCAAAAGACAATTTCTAGGGTACCTACTCTGGTTATGTTGGCAACTAGAAAGACGTGTATTGTACCCTGCCCAGTGTAGTGCTCTAGTGTTATTATGATATGTACGATAATAAAGCTAGGAACAAGAACTGTTTTCATCTTGCCAAGTGAGTACAGTAGTGAAAAACGAGAGTGATAAATGAGGGATTTGCCGTTGTACATTATATCACGCAATTGAACTGCTTAAATCACTATGCGCCCTTATGTCGATCCGATTTCATCTTGCGCAATACCCCTGTACTGCATTCAGCAGAAAAGCAGTGTCGTTTATGCGAAGTTTAGCTGTGCTGATAGGAGTATCACGTCGATTTCAATTCATGAGGAGTAAATTTACAGCATTACTACTGGCGAAGATTACACGGTATACGTAGTACAAAAGCTGACTGGAAAACAGTACAATCTCAAAATCAGCAAGCTGCAAACTTGCAATGGTAATCCCGGTTGCCTGAAATGAAGGAATTGTAGTGAATACGACCATGCAAACCCTCTAAGTCGGCAATTTTATTCACTTTCCATACCGAAGCAAGTTGATGGAATTACTTCCACTTTAATTGACTCTCGTTGCTCCGTCTCGCTGAAGTAGGACTGCGTTTTTCAGTGGCCTAACTCCTATCTCGTTCTCTCTGACGATCATGGACGTTCGAAGAACTCCTCTGTTGCTACCACTTCGCAATGCTCCATCAAATCCGCTCCCACCACGGCCATTGACACTTCTTCTAATCTATTCTATGCCCGTGCTAATGTTGCGCACTGCCCGGTCCAACTACCAAGGTATTGACGGCGTCGATGTGGCCATTCGCTATTTGAACCTGGATAATTCGATAGTGATGCGGCCGTCATCTGATGTTCCGCAATTGTTCCAGTCGATGTATAGGCGTTACTGGATTGATTTGGCTGTTTAGCTAAGGTACGCATAGGTTGCTTGTTTATATTGTAAAGCGGTTTCTCTTATGTTTGTGTCACCTTGGCAGGTTGTGGGTTTGAGCCAAGAGATGGCTTGAATAACATGACAATAACATTTCCAGCTGTTTTCAGATTTCTGCCATGTTGTACCTTGGGTCGTTTCCATTGATATTTCATTGCTATCTTCATTTACTGCGCTGTCTTATACGGCTCTGTACTGTAGTATCCTATTTTTTCAAGCTCCCATGCTTGTGGCCGCAGATTCAGAGCACGTGGGCAGACTCAGAAATTCCAGTTGTTGCCGCGAAACAAGCCTCGTTGTTAACCAAAATATTGTACTTGCCTACCTGTCATTTTTTTGTTACACAATTCCTCCTCAATAAGTCCCATGACGCAGGATTCTGCGTCCGGTAGAATTCTTCTGTGAAACAAACAGATAATCAACTGAATACTGCATTGTAGTGCGCTACACCAAAATCGATGCAGTGCACTGCAGAGAAGTCGACGCCGAACTACATAACGACAGTGCGTGTGTCAAAATGGAGAGCGCAAACCATGAACAGGCGCGCTCGCCTGACCTGGGAACAGGAACACTCCAGCTTACAAGTGAGCAAATCAAGCGAATTTTAGTGATTATGCAAATATCAATATTGTACAGAAACAGGCAGTGGAAACTCTGAAATTATCTAAAAAATGTACCTACAAAATGGTTTTGAGAATTCTGCTGAACGAAAGAAGTACTGTTGAATGTGTTCATTGTGGCGTAGTCGATTATACAGAGCACTGAACTAGAAATTATTATGCGTGAATGGAAGAATAAGTGTTCGGAGAGGCATGCCTTTCTGTCTAATCTTCGTATTTAAAAAAAGCACGTTGAGTTCAATGCACTTTAAGTCAGTTTTTCCTCCTAAAAGACCGCGAGTACATGCATTTTAGCAACGGCTGGAAGCAAAGATTCAAGCATGGAATCAACTTGAAAATGTTTTAGTGTCATGGCGGAAAACGCAACGCCCAAAATGCCGGCGCGAGCGAGAAGCTTCCTGATTCGCGCCACATTGTAAAACATTACAGCCTCCGTGAATTCTTCACAGCTGACAAGTCGGGGTGTGCTACAGCTGCACGCTGCAGACCACTATACGACCTGTTTGCCTCTTAATGCGAGAATAGGCGAAAGAATGGTTCACTTTTATGCTGTGCACGAATGTCTATGGCACGAAACGGCCCATCTCGCTAGTAGCGGGGTGATCACAGTAGCCAAGGTGCTTCGGTGGGCCGAGCGAGAGGACAGGAGTACGACTACTCATCCGGCACGAAGGACAGGATGAAATCAGAAATCTTCAGGGCGTGGCCGTAGTAATTTGACAGATATAAAAGCAAAATGCCGGGAGTAGAGCACGTTTAAGTATGAACAACGTCTCTTGTCATTAGACAAGAGAAACAAAATGTATGTGTCGAGTTCTAACCAAATCGTATTATTTCGATTCTGCAAACATAAAACATAAGTATTATTGCAAGCATGGAAGAAAGATACTAAAAGAGGATCCTTGAGAAAGCTACGAGTTGGTTAGAAATTGGTGTGACTGAATATCCCTTCAGAGTCGATTTAAAACAGGGAATTGGCCGTATTTACGACATCTGCAACCGATCGAAATGCCGCATATTCCGTAACCTTTGGACTGAAACAAATTTTAGCATAGTGAGTGAAGTGTAAAACTTGAGACCCTCACCTTTCTCAGGTAGTCTCACCGAGTTCTGTGGGTCACACACTTTCGTCGAGAAATATGGCGTCGACTTTTCCGTAGTTTTCTGCATGGATAGTGGTGCCGTGCAATACAACGCAGTAATCAATTCACCATCCAGTTGCTTCACAGAAGAATTCTACCAGACGCAGAACCCTGCGTCATGAGACTTATTGAAAAAGGAAAGTCTGTGCTTTTACTTCGAATTTTTATCCTTTTCAGCAGGATGCGTCACATGTCTTGTATAACATTCTCTTTTGTCGTGTACTATGTCTCAGCTGACTTCACCTACATTTTACGTCAGCTTTTCGCTTTGCGAAATTATTCAGTCATCTTAGAACTGCTGCGTTTAACGATTTCTCCTTATGCTTCTATTCCAAAGTGTACAGTCTTCATACCTTACGCACGAGTTCCGTACTTCAGCTCATGACACGATTACTTTTAAAACAAACTGCAACGCTAACAAGAGAAGTTACACGACACTCTACACATATCACTATCAATCAACTTGTACTATATCCGTTGATCAATAAATAGGAGTAGATGTATACGTTTGTATTTCGAATTACTAATAAGTATCACATGAATTCAACTACGCCATGCGAAAGAGCTAAATACCGAATCGACTGGAAATCGATACTACAAACATCAATGGCTGCAGATTCATTTCCTGCTTTATTGACGTTTTGTTTTGATGAGTCGCCATGATTATATGTGTGCTTGCCAGGACAGCTCATGATTCATCTTCACATTTCGCCATAAAAGGAATTCAAATATGAACGAAACCACAACAGGGGTCCATGCCCTGAATCTTGGAAATTTAATAATTTAGTTACGTTCAAAAATGTAAATAATACATATTAAAGTCAAGTGAATTGTAACCGATACTTCGTATAAACGGCCTTATCTAAACTTCACATCCAATCAGCTGTTTTCGAAATGACTTTCAGTAGTCCAACTATTAAGTCAAGCAAATCGATTCTTACTCTTTGCGACAAGTGAATCTTAGTAAACCTTGTTTTATTTTCATTCTCAGACTCACAAAGGAACCGCTCTGAACCATTCGAGTGCCTACTAAATTCCATAGAATAATATTCAAAACAGTTGAATTGTATCAACATTCTGTATACAGAAGGAATATATGTAGTTGGATGATTACTAGTGTAGATGGTCACATGGGAGGTACGGAATAGTACGAACTTTTTCCGGGCGAGGATTTGTGATTGAAGACAAAAATGGCGCTTCACATAAGCAAAATGCAAGTTAAGGTCTGCGTAGCTGAGTACGAATCCTATTTCATTCCTTTTCTACTTTTATGCCACTTATATTATATCGATGATCGCTTTCCCGGCCTGCCCTCTGTTGCAACCAAGTTTTGTTACACCAATCTTTTTGCACTCGCTTCTTCCATTTACTTGTCTTTTCACTGCAACATTACGCATGCCTAAGTAAGCATGACTCACTGGAAGCTTATAGTCGAGTACTTCAATCTAAATGAATACAAGATACATTATCTGGTATTTCGACCACAGTTAAGGCCATGCAAAACTTGTAACAAACTAAAACATCCGAATATTATGTATTTCGTATCAAAACGAAAAATTTACCTTCTGATGATCATCTCCAATTGCGAACTTATAATCGTATTTTCATGACTCAAAGTTAAGTAGATAGTGATAATTCATATTTCAGATAGTAATTCGCAGCAAATCAAACTGGATTAGAGTATGGCAAAAAAGATATGGCTAATAAGCTGATCATCCAATATTTCTGTTAAAGAATGCTCTGCGATATGACTTGCTGGGAAGGAAACGGGAGTACTAATTGAGCTACTAATGCATCATTATCTTGTGTGTGGTTCTTTTTCATTTACTGTCTCTAAAAAATTTCAGAATCAAAGGCATATAGAGGACATAATTGGAATCTTGAGGTCTGATATGACTAATTTGAGTCTATCAATGAATCAAAATAATGCAATGCAGGTTCTCAGCATTTAAATTCGCTTTTAGTTACCGAAACTAGTGTTCCAAGCCGTAGAGAATCGTTGAACTAAGCACTACAATCAGTATCTTGTTTGATTCCAAGCCATATTATTTCAGTTTAATCTAAACATTAAGTGAAATACCTATGTCAGCGTTGACAAGAACACCCACGATATTCACTGTGGCTTCCGAATCGGAAAAATTCTACAGTAAAAGGTTCCATTTTCATCAACACAAAGGCAAGAGAAGATCATTGGATGATCGGGCAACACAACCTGGATGCCCGAAACATATCACTGCTAAGCAATAGCCGCGGTAAAGAGGCTTTATTTGACGAATCACATTCTTTCAGCCGCTTATAAGTTGGTTATCTCTGCAAACTTAAGAAGTATTCAAGGCAAAACTTCGTCGCTTGAGGTATTCAGGAAGTCTGCTACTCAGAGGTGCCTTGCCGCGTTGAGCTTCAGTTTTAAAAAATAAATTACAACATTGTTTGGCGTAAATGGTTTAAAAATCGTAAACAACATACCACGAAAACTTTTATACACTGCTTTTCACTCCACGGAGGAAACAATTTCTTTATATGTCTGATTGAAAGTTGGTATCATTCGGCAGCAAGAGATTGATAGTTTGTAGTAATTCAATATCACAATCAATAAATCCTTTGAAATAACTTGAAATTACTTCTATTGTTCCATTTGAATCACTATTTCCAAAGATTTCACAGTTTTCGAGCATAAACAGCACTGTCGCTACATACCATGCAGATATATAAATAAAAGAAGTTAACATGACTATAACTGTACGCAGAAGTTTATCCATTTTCTCTAGAACGTAGCTGAAATATTCGATTTTCTAAGAACAAACAGATATGTTACAATTTCAGAAAGAACAAACGTTACGAAAACCAAAAAACCACAAAATTTTACCCTATAGCAAGGTTAACTGACTGATTCGGCTGCACACCGATTTGTAGCTGCTGAAGTTTGATTTTTGTGAATTGCTTCATTTGCTGCTGATTCTTTGAACAAGCGAACTACAATATTTGTTAATGCCTAAGCTTTTGATTTTTCGGTAAAGTTGGTTTCCGTGTGCGTGTGTGTGTCTCTTTTATTTGGGTTGGAAATCATTGGAGCTTGAAATACATTTCCCTTTAACGTATAATAAAAGATGTTCAAGCTTTTCGACGACTGTTTTCGACTTCAACAAAGTTGTGTGATCAAACCTAAACCTTCTTGATAGTTGGAAATTCAGATGTTTGTGAATGTCGTATTATAATTTCGGAAATCAACAAGCTAAATACTAATAGCCCTACAATTTAACGTTTCAGAGCTTAATTGATTTAACTAGATGAAACTATGCAGTACTGCAAGCTTATATGCAGCTTGAAATTCTTGACCTAGTGAATTACTGGGTTGAAATGTACGCTTGTTTGTCAAAAGTATTCACCAGCAGACAAAAGAATGTGATCTATCCGAATATTGTTAAATAAGATTTGTATTTATTGCTTTCAGCCGAGGTAACATGGCATTTATCCATTGAAGCATCGAATTCGACTGAGTCCTGTTCTTTCATGTAGCTTTTTCATATGTATTCAGCAAATACAAGAACAATAATCTCTAAATTTCAGGTGCGTTGAAAATATTCTACAAATAATGAATAATTTATTCATTCATATACTAGTGTCGAAAAATTACTTATCTTGCAATGATTTTACTTGCAAAGAAGTTATTTTGTCAATATTATTGACCAAAATAAATTGAAAGCATTAGTTTTTGTCGTTGTTTATGCCTCAAATAATTTGGGGCATACTATTACTTCGGTACACAATATAATGAGCAAGGAATGAAATATCTGTAATACAGCGAATTATTTTTTACATCTATTTTGTTGTAGTGCAGCGTGACAGTTCTTATGATTTTGATTTCTTCGACGTAAAAACGTTAGTGCGTAAAGTGATCAATGGACCAGAGGAAGTTCTTATTTGACCACCGGAATGGCAAAAATGCAATATGCAAAAGGCGTGTAGTCAGTACAGTCGCATCGCCTAATTTTATAGACAATTATTCGCATAGCATAAATATATGTGCTGATTCAGGCAAATGTACAATTCTTTGCCATTTTCAATCTTAATGTAACTTGGTCTTGATTTATTTCTGAATTCGTAGTTTTGAGCCACTCATTACATCAAACTTAAATTGTATCAACGTTTTAGTTACGTCTTCAGTTCTATTTAATTGTTGAATGGTATACGTAAGGAGAGGAGAGGGTTAACGAACAAGTTTGAAGAAAAAATGATGCAGAACTGAGGTTTCCTGTTACAAAGCTCTTTTCAGGAATGAATGAAGGTAAAGCACATGCTTCCTACAATTTCTGTGCACTTTTGAAATCAATTTCACTACAATTTTATCGTAAGCGATCAAGAATGGCTGAAGAATGGATCGCTTCTTGAACTCTTTTCTGATTTACACAGGTCAATAGATAGGGTCGTACATGCCTTGCACTCATTTCAATCACGCACAACGCTACTAATTCATCGCCTGTCACACATTTTTTTTCAATTATCACCATGTTTGGGTAGCCTCTGTCGTTTTTTATAATCTCAGACACACCCTGTAAGCTACCACTGAAAAAATTACAGGCTCTAGTGCGTATCCATTGTTACAGCAACTTACTGACTGTCTTTTGAGCTGATGGTGCCAGGTTATGAAGACGTATAAGCAAATATTTACTTGCACTTCAATCATCACCACGCTACAGAATCTTTAAGTACTGTGCTCGAGTAGCAAATAAGACGGAACAAAAGCAGCTTTGCAATCTTCAGTCTCGAATCCGAACATATCGTCACAATAGTGAATGCGTCGCAATACACGACGTCACAAAGAATATTGAATTAGTGCATAATCAATACGCTACTACCTCGCTACGAAAACCCTGTTGAAGTTTCGTTTCCTCTCGCTGTTCTGAAATGCGCAAGTCATGGCTCCATCGTTTAACTAGAGTGGTCATGGTGAAATGCAAAGAGATATGGACACCGAAATAGGAATCCGAAGCGCTTATACGTCGCTAGCATGGCATTCAAACGTATCTTTAGTGGAGAAGAGCCTGTCGCGCTATAAAAATCTCACCTATGCCTACTCGAGGCGCGGTATCAATCGAACATGCCGGACAATACCGCAATTGAGTACGACGAAACTTGGAATACCGTCTCATAGAGAACAATTGCTGTACTTGTAAACGCTCAGATGAGCATGAGGGGGATTATGACTAATTCAAACCATATATGAATCGTGTTGACACCCTTGATGAGAAAGGATGGAACTTTCTGTTTACCGAAGGACGTGCAATCGTGGTACGTGCGGTGAAGTCGATTGCATGCATCGCGTTTCATTCGGTTCTCACGATTCATGACTTCCAATGAATACGGATAAGTCGCTTGTCCCGGGCAAACCAGAAATTGCGTTCTTATATCCTAAACCAAAGTATCATCCCTTTCGAGGATAAGTCTTGATCACAACACGAAGACTTCTAAGCCTAAGACACATGCTATTAAATCGAAGCGCTGGACAACGAATCTAATCGCCTTTAAATTCCGAAAGATACGAGTTATACTTCGAACAATAGCAGCTCTATTATAAAAACTGTCTTCAAATGTTTGCACAGCAATGGTAATGGTCCTAGAAACTCTTTCACTGTTTTCATGCGATTAAAGACTGAAGACCAGAAGTACAGCGAAGCAGATGAAAAAAGCTATGCTGAACTCGTAGATCGGTACATTGTTGCATCTCGCAATTCATGCATACCAGCAAAAGAGCGCCATCGTTGCAGCAACAGCCAGTTTCGTAGTAAAGCAATACGCTTCTATGAATTTACAGTAGAACAAGAGCAGCATATTTCGGAGAAGCCCTGAGAGTCTTGAAAGAATTGTTTACCTAACCGAGCAATCAGCAGTAAGTCGAAGCTGAATTGTCAAAAGTATCTTACGTTACGATCGTGAAAAAAGTGAACGGAAGAAAAGGAAGGCGCTACATAACATAAAAAGCAAAATTGGGAAACGTACTCCACTTTGTGCAGAAGAGTGGCAAAAAGAACCGCATAAAATGAGTTTCTTGCGCGATGCAATCGTTACTTAGTCATGGGAGGTATATATCTTGTTGCAAATAGGCGGTTCAACTACGTTGAGAGGATTAGGCTCAGAGTTTAGCAACCCCATCTAAATGCGCGTAGAAGGCGATGAAGAAGCTGTGTAGCTGACAAGTAGAAGAAATAATATGACACTGAAGTCTTCCATTCACTTATCGGCAACCAAATATGCGAGGAAATTAAAGACGACGGTGTTCCCTGGCCCCAAAGCAGTTGATTTTTGCCGAAGCTATAGAATTCAGATCATTGCTAGGCTGAATCTAGGTAGCATATTAGACTTGCTGTAAATGCTACCCGAAAGAAAAACACTCAAGGCAGCAAGCACATTCTACGCAAGCTAGTAGAAAGAATGGAAAAATTGATGAATATTAATGAATCTGATGGGGATATGTCAAGTTCTGGGGGCTACTTCGTCAACTCGACTGACTCAAAATGCGTTGGTTGAAGCACGGAAATTGGAATTGATGACATCTGCGTATCAAAAACAGATTTGGCAACTGCTGGAGGCACCTTGGATTCGAATATTGATTCTCCAGCGGGGACGCACCTGGCCATAACTTACCGGTAATTTGGTCATTCGTATCTTTAATTAGAAGATCGAAGAAAAAACTGACGCCATATGCAGCAACACTTTATATGAAGCAATACAAATTTCAATTCGAGTTTAAACCGTCAGAACCAAGATTTCAGTTTGTTTATGTAACATTTTCATACCTTGGACTCATAGAAATATATGAAGCTTCTTCTGCTTGAATGTTTATGAAATTTATCATAGACGTAATAGAACGGGCTGTATCCGATCCGGCAGACGAAGCGACTCGAAATATGGTTGCGAAAATATCCCACGCTGGCGCAACGTATCAAACCTAGAGTTCACCTCTCTAAAATATTTCGAGCCGCACTTCCGCGTTTAGACATCGCTTTCAATCGTATTATGTTTGTGATACATTATGCATGTCTTGCGGGCTGGTCCTATTCTTTATTTAGGAATAGTGCGTACTATTCTTCAGTGCAGAAGAACTTTTACTGCTCTGACGTTTTAATGCATTTTCGATACGCTCTAATCGCCAAGCACTTTTACTCCTATAAAGTCTATCTAACGTACCGTCATGTGGTACAAGTCACGTCACAACCCGAGTCAGTTGTCAAGGATGCCACCCCCTTACACTTCCTGAAGAAAACGACTTGCGCCGACGCGTTACAACCAAGATCGACAAGTGTAAAACGTGGCAGACCAACGTACCGAACTCCAGGAGGTTCTTAGATCTGCTGACTATCTAGATTTGCGCTACCTTCTCACTCATCGAAAACTACCTGACATCCGAGAGATTCCTCGAAAGAACCGACATCTGAGATCGGTCACTAACTGAGTATTCACAAACTTAACGAACATCGGAGGGCTTCTCTAGGTAGGGCCGTCATCTGAGTTTAGTCTATTACCCGGAATTGGAAGACTTACCGAACGTCCGAGAGGTTTCTCGAAAGTGCCCACATCCGAGTTTGGGCATCTTTCTGGAATTGGTAAACCTGTCGAGCATCCGAGAAGTTCTACTATTGGTACTTTGATTAAAGATACTACTTTGCCTATTCATTCTTCCCATCATTTTGCTGAACTTCGTGGATCGACACGCAACATATTCCTAACTATGTTTTAGTATCAGCTATGAATCGATTCCGGCATCGGTGTGCGTTTATAAATCGTTTTTTCGAACTATTATACGACAACCATATTAGCCCGGGAAAAATATACTTAGTAGGGATTGGAACATACCGTACATAACCTTTTTTTGCGTAGTCCTGTTTTAGTTGCTCACCAGAAAAATTTGATTGTTCTAAGAGTGGCTCGCTGTTCGAATTTTATTTGTATGTGTGCTCAACACCTTTAAATGGTGCGGATTCCGTTTGCGATAAATGGGATACGCTAACTTTTCTTATGAGCCTGATTGCTCAATTGGTACATAGAACTTTAAATTTCTGGGTGTATTGATCCATTAGATCTGCTCCAGCTAACGTCAGTTTTACAACCAGACTAGAAAAAGCCTTCCCATTTGATCGAGCGTGCACATCTTGCCTATTCAGATTATGAATCATGCATACGGAAGGTCTTCAAAAATCGTGAGCTCAGGGAAGCACTGCTTTCCGTTCAGAAAAAATTCACCGTGCAGCAGTGTTTTCATTGAGTCAGAAATTAAAGCTTGCGCCGGGAATGATATCAATAGCTCTAGACTTTTATTCGGCATGAATTTCTTGAGATCGACTAGTTATTCACAGAGTCAATCCATTTTTAGCGCCTTTCCATTTACCTTAGGATTTTTTCATCTTCGGTAGACTATGCTCATGGGCAAAAACGGACCTCATAAATAATTTTGACTCAATAAAATATGTTATGCTTGAAAGTTTTCCTTCTCTAATAGTAAACTCTAGTAACTAGGTGCCAAGTGCAGTAGCAAAATCAGTGGAAGCGATAACCAGGAGTATGCATCCAATCATTCATCATGTGAAAAACAAAATGAAGAGATATGCACGTATTCGATAAATTTGATCTAGAACGCTCGTCGATTTTCCCATTTCACAATCAAAATATAATCAGTCGATTAATTGCTATTTGGTAAACCAGATTAAGATAGCTGGCGGGTTTTTCTGAGCTGTTTCTGAGTGTCAAATCTAAGATCGGCCCTGCGTCGCTTCCTCCGGAACTGGAAAAATGCATGTTATTTAGTTAATTTCTGTCATAGAGAGTCCACAGGTTGATGCGATAAAATTGGATGCATGAATATCGCATTATGAAAGCAGCGTTTTATGGTCTTTAAGACTTCATTGTAAAGTGAATGATGCGGATTATGTAAATTAAAGTAATATTTAAAGTAAACGGCAGCGGAAGACTCGAAATTCTTTTCGTTAACCTACTCTAGTCCCCGAAACCCTTTTTGAAGAGTTTAACCATGGCCAAACGCGCTTCCCCCGAAGGAACTACGAATGTTTTAGTTCAGGCTAAGCGGCCAAGGTAAGAATCTGGATGACCTTAGAAACGAAAAACGACCTAGTGCATGAAGAAAATCGTTGCTGTCGCCTTCAAATGCAAGCATGGCTGTAAAATGATCAGCAAAGTAAGAATTCAGTATGAAATACTTCTTCGAGGAGTCCTCTTGTCGTAAAGGATGATACTTGCGGTCAGGCAGAACATATTCACCATTGACCTGAATTTTTCCTTGGTAACATGTCCAGCTCAGTGCGTTTGTACGGAGTACCCAACTAAAAGGTGTAAAGCACGCCTATCAGAGACAAGATACAATAGGAACTCTTTCGGAATGCAGTAAATAGCTTTTTCAAGGAATTCATTTCGGATCTCCCAATTTTTCATGCAGAAAGTAAGAATTGAAAGCAGGATATATAAGCTATTCCTATTCTTATACTCGTGATCAAAAACTAAAAAGAGACAATCTAGCATTAGAGTACTTATGAAATACAATTACATTCTGGAGATTTAATGACAATGAAACTGGTTTGATCTTCGGACCATTGACCAATTGGGGTGTTGGCGATGACTACCTTAGACCGATGTTCCTTGCTGAAAGTGCTGTGTTTCACATCTACTCTAGCTATCTTTCTTCACTCCCTTCTAAGCTTGAGCCTTACACGGATCACACCTCTTGTGATCAGAGCACAGCGCAGAATCAACCATGAAGAGAACGATTTTGTACTATTGATTCCGTGGAAGGAGTGATTACATCCACGAGCTCAGTATTTGTTAGTGCCTTGCTGTCTCCAACCGATATCAGGACTCTCTTCACCATCCAAGAAATTTCAGGTCAATTTTCAGCATGCTTTTTGTAAAATGTTTTTCGACACAACACTGCAGGATATGTTTGCTTGGTTCGAATGAACAGTTAACAGTTGTCTTATCGAGCCTCAAAACGTTTCGTGAAAATTATAAGTTTTCCTGCGATGGGAAAAAATGGGAAACACCAAAATTCAGATTAGCAAGGTCCATGATGGATTACGATCGATATCAATGCACCGCAGAAAACATCATCGGGGACGTCATTAGCTGCTGTATCTCAAAAATCGATGCAAGCTTAAGAAGAGAACAAAATTTTGCCTTTCGCAACTCCATATCTTGCAGGTGAGTCGGTAAGCCCCTGAACGCGCATCTAATCCACTGTTAATCTTGTCGAACATTCAAGCGGATTAGGGCTATTAGAAAATCGAACTAATATTGACAGAAAGAGCTCCAAAAAGAACTTTTAAGTGCCAAATATGCACGTTAAGTAGTACAGAAAAAATAAAAGGTTTTATTTCTCCATCGTGCCAAAATTCTACTTCCCGAATGTCGAAACTGATTTATTACGCTCAAAATCTAAAGCGTTGTTGCCTTTATTCACAAGCTCTGGGCCCGACTGAAGAAACTATAGGCTTGACGAAAGCACGAATACGCATAAGTACAAGATAGATCTTGCAAAGAATTTTAAAAAAGTATATAGCGTAGATTTCGTCGCACTTTCGAATGAGACTTGACATCTCACTCCGGACTTCATCTCAGTGATGTCCGCAATGCTGAAAGACTCTGTAATTCTTCCCCATGTACCGGTTTATATTCAGATCTAGACATATATCTCCGTTTCGAACAAGATCAACTCTTGCGCCACTGATTTCAGAACGAAGAAATCGAGGCCTTGTTGATTTCTATCTATCTTCCTACTTCGAATATGGCATGCTAGCAAAAAGCTGCTGCGAGTTCTAAGCTAGTAGAAAATCAGAGAACTCGTGAAGGATGGCATGAATTCGTGATCTTCCCTGAATGTGCTGTGTTTCTCGTTTCTCTTCCAACTATCCCGTTGCTATTGTTCTAGATCTCTAGATCATGCTGAAGTGCTACATAACACTATCCAGAGAAGATCAAACTACTTTTAATATGACGCAAGTTCCACTCAAATATCTTGGTGGCAATGATGACTAATCAATGTGAGTAAGGACTTTTCCGCGCAGAAAACTATACTGCTCAGGGTTCTGAGATTTCTGAGTATACTTTGAAGACAAGTATACTTAAATCGGTGAGTTCAATTTAGCGAAAGTAGTGTCCTACTCACGCAATCATTTAAATCGCAGTCATGATATCGAAACACTCATTCAATACAACGAAATAGAACTCGTAACATCTACCGGTCTCAGTTGTGCTGATCCGGGATAGAATCGAATTTTATCCTTGGTTCGCATTTAGCACATTAGCGTGAATGTACTTCGAAACTGGTATGACGCATTCAAGTATCGAGGAGATCGAAAAATCGCGCCTGTCTCATTTATCTGCTCTCTATCTTTATGATTTCCTCAGCATATTGTACCAGCACACTTTCTACTCGCCAGCCTACTCAACCGACCACTGCTCCAACTCACACATCCAGATTCAAGATGTGGATGTTTATCAAGACACAAGCTCTCTTTGTTGCTATCCTTCTCATCCTGCTTTGCTCAGCTGATGCATGTATTACTCTATACGACCGCGCAGCTTACTTCGGTTCGAGAGTTACCTTTTGTTCATCGAAGAAAGCCCTACCTAGTTATTTCAACAACAGAGCCACCTCCGCCAAAGTCACAAAAGACCAAATTTGGCTTCTGTATGATCATAAGGACTACAAGGGGAAGGTAATTGTGGTGCAGCGTAACAAGCTTTTTCTTACGGGACTCAACAACAGGGCCAGTTCTCTTGAACGCGTAGCGTAATCTTTCTGAAGTAATACAATGCAGCGTCAAGCAGTACGCAGCTGGTTGTGGCATGGGAAATGTGAGTTTTATGTTGATCATAGCGAAACTTTCAACCCTTTACATTGTGCAAATGTGTGAACATGTTCATCATCAAAGTGTTAGTAAAAGAGACTGACCCATTTGACCAATTGTCGTCCCTATGTTCTACTAGTCTAGTGCTCTAACTCTATTGGAAGTAATTTCCATTAATGGATTATTATACGATTTGAACCTGCGTACGAAGTAGTGTTTTCAGCCATCGCTATTGTTGGCATTTTTATTCATTATTTGCTCATAAAATCGAAAGACAAGAAATCCAGCATACTACGTTATCAGAGCACGTCCGGGACAAAAAGGGATTTGAAACGTGAACATCAGCAAAATGGGTTAATGCTCCTCACTAGATACGAGAGCCCATTTTGTAAGTAAGACTGACTGCACTATTCAATGCATTGCCGTACTGTGGTCTTGCTGTAACGGCCTAAAAGCTAGTCTACTTATTCATTAATCAAAGGGTGTAGATTTCCACTATACAAAATGCTACGTTAATTCAAATGTTGTTGGAAAGCGAGATCTTACTCTGAGCTTTTTTCTTTTAAGAAAAGGAGCACAGATTTTTCGTAGATATAAATCAATAAAGAGCGACTTCAGGCTGTTAGTAAAAACTTGATCGTAGATTGACATTAGAATTGTTGTATCCTTGGATCAGTTCAATATCGAGAATACTCAAGAAAACGCATTCGCCAAACTATCAGATGGATCGAATACTTCCTTTGAGCCCGTGAACAAGCGAACCACGCAGTTTTCATTTACTGAAGTTACGATTCCGTTTCCGAATCTGAAGCACCGCACGAGGCCGGACACCCTGTAAATTAAACTGTGCATTGACGAAAAACAGGATTCACAAACTCCATCACACAATTAACGGCTTGCGTCACGCAAACTCCTTGTGCATTTTATCTTGTCCAAGCGGTATTTGGCCATTCGTTTGTCCGACATAAAGCAAGGAGAGAAGATGCCAGACTGAAATACGAGCCATCGTGGTGAATTTGCCCTTCTTCAATGGTTTAGCAGTTGATCGTAGTATGCGTTTGCGAAGTAGGCAGAACAGTTGTCCTGTCTTTTGAGCTACTTTCTATGTCTATGATAATTTTGGAGCGATTGACCTCATACCCTAGTAAATGGCAGTCTCGGAAAAGAGAGATTTGATTTAGTGTACTAATTCTTTCAGTGCATTGGATTCGGACAGCCTATTTCTGACCGGTTCATGACATCATTTACTCGAAAAGTGGACATAGAAGTTCAGATCATAGTCCTGTATGCGAACAAAAAACTGCATTTATACCACCTGGTGAATGCTTGTTTGAGGATCCGCAGTTTACTAGTGTAATACCTGCACTACGTGGCACTCCCGCCGTCGTCGCACCCATGCCTATTTCAGTGCGGACGAAGCTGCTTGATGGGCAGACAAGAATTATCAGAACAGGAAGAGCATCAAAAGAACCTGTTCTGGTTAGTCTCGCGCTGTCGCTAGCGGGGCGGCGCCGCTCGCATGCTACCGCAATCCAAGTGTCTGCAAGAGTTCTTCGCGACGCGTTCGAACCGCTGCGCGGTTCGTACCCGTTGCGTGCGACGTTAGTGATAAATCAACTATCTTTCTAATATCGTATTTGGCACGACAACTAGTGACTAGTTGCTGTGATCCTAAGTCTATATTATCCGACATCGAGTGGAAGTGGAATCTAAATGCTGAACGAATCTAAACAATGAATTGTAAAGACTTCAGAAATAGATACGAATTGACCGATAATATATATAGCCATCATATAGAGAATGTTTATTGAAATTCCGACCTCGTAGTCAAGGAGAAATCTTTGAACCACATACCCGGCTTTGAACCTTCACGCAATATTCAACACCTTTAACTGGCAAAGGAAGAAGACGATCTCAATTTATCTGAATACACTGGAAGGCAACTCTCGTCTTGTGTCTAGTGATTCATTGTATTTGCAATATCTTAGAAAGTTCCACTTTATGCGTAGGAATTGGGCTGACTGTCGTCAAATAGTGGTTATTCATTCGAAAAGAAAACCTTTACTTTAACTATCCTGCTGCACCACTCTGAGAGACCGTTCTCTACACTGCCAGTTACTGATTATAGTCTAAATCACCGAAAGCTGGATCATTTTGTATTGAATCCTGTACAGGGCGTGGTTGGGTACAATTCAATTCTTATTGATTCGTTAGATGAAGAAAATATTAATGTTATGGCAATAAACTATTAGTAAGCAATTATTGCAACAATTCACTTTGAGGAATTTGCTAAAATTGCGACAATTTCCATAAGATTTTCACGGCTACTTGATACATTGCGGTTTAATTGGAGATTTGTAGTCACACAATCTATTACCTCAGCAGCAAGGTCTTAACTCTGTAATTGATGGCTTGGCATGGATTATATAATCTATTCAATATTGCTGATCACACTGACATCGAATTATCACAGATAATTTTCTTAGTTCTAGACGTTCTGTGATTCTAACGCATGATCAATATTAGTTATAATAACAGTCATATCTTAGTTCTTCGAAAGATTGCCGTTCCAGAATAAACTATATACGCATTAATTGTAATTAGTTTGACTCGTCACCGATATTTTCAATGTAATAACCTTGAAAGTATTCTTCGCGATTCGGTAAAATCAAGTCACCATGAAAAATGGAAATTTATGCTGTCCACTGTCCTGAACGCTTATCAAATATTTG
>JAAUYH010214297.1_pt1 | contig 24868 bp, 16 predicted proteins | sample 7278061 | NCBI WGS metagenome assembly JAAUYH01 (sample SAMN14350203, study PRJNA611818) | marine sediment metagenome | isolation source: surface marine sediment (0.6m) | place: French Polynesia: Moorea | collected 2018-08 | reverse complement strand
CTACCGAACCTCGGATGTAAAACTGTTAGAAACTAGAAGCTAAAAGTCTTATCCAGCAAGTGTTTTACTCTTTTTCTATTGCATTTTGAGTATTTTAGGCAGCGATCGCTAATTCTGTTGATAATTTCTTGACTGAAAATGACTTTATAGTAAAGTCTTCCACTCAACTCCGAACTCCAAACTCTTAAGGCATCTTATACTTAAAGCCCATATCCCCTTGATAATTAGACAATTTCGCTAATTCCTGGGGAGTTTGTACTCCAGGATATAACTCACCATTTATTTCCCAAGTAGGAAAAGATTTAATTCCTGCTGCCAGACAAGCTTGTGGTTGGGGATTTTTTCCTTCTTTAGCACATTCAATGTAATTAACTTCTTTAAATGCCTCCTTGCCAAACAACTGTTTTTGTTCGTAGCAATGGGGACACCAGAAAGCACCATATTTTTTCGCACCAATTGAAGTTAAGTGTTTAGCTAAAGCAATTTCTGCTTCTCCTGAAGTAGTAGTTATTTCCCAACCATAGGGTGGTTGGGGTGAGCTATCTGTAGTAGGAATAACAATCGATCCGTCTTTATCTGGTACCCCAGCTACTGGTTTATCGACATTAGCATATACCCCTAATGTACCTACTAAAGTCAAGAGAGCTACCATCAAACCAGTAAAGAAAATTTGACCTATATCCTCCCATTCTCGTCCTAAGATAGTCAGAACTAATAAACTTAGAGAAAATAAAGCGGAACCAATACAGTAGTAACAAATCGATTGTATTTTAGTTGCTAGTACATACATTAAATAGCTGCTAAATACTGCCATAGCAGTACTGCCAGCTAATAACAATAACCAAGTCCAGTTTTCTAAATTTTTTCTTAATTGTTTACTAGCTTCTGCATTAATCGCTAAAGGTACGAGGGCAAAAGTAGCCATACTAACGTATGCTATGCAGCCAAATAAACTTAATGGCAGCCCAAAAACTTCTGCATAGGGGCTATTAAGTACGTCACTACAGCTACCAGCAGCACCAGCTTCGGCAGTACAAACTACCTCACCTCCAGCAAGCTTAGTTATAGTTAGATAAGCAGTTAGAATCGCACCCGCGATCGAGATTGCACCAATTAGAGGGCGTGACCAGCGATGAATCCAGGGAACAGAACGTCGACGGCGCATAATCAACTAGACAAATTATAATTTTATACACTAAATAATAAATTTGACTTCCATCTTAGCTTTATTTAGTTATTTTGACGGAAGAAACCGATTTGTGTTTCTCTTTTGTTTTGACTGTTTGTCTGGCTGCTTCAACAAATTGAGATACACGAATAGGATCGATGGTTTCCTCAACTTTGCCTTTGCGCTTAAGAGAACTGGCTACAATTACTCCATCTGCTGCCGGCATCAGTTGAGCAATATTTTCCCAACTGGCTCCACTACCAATAAAAACAGGAGTGTTAACCGCAGCAGCAGCAGCTAATTCTAAATCTTCTTTAGTGGGAGGGCTGCCTGTTGCCCAACCAGAGAGAATGACCGCATCTGCCAAACCCCTTTCGATCGTATCTTGAACTGCGGTGGTCAAATTAGGCGTACCTAAAGGACGAGCGTGTTTGACTAAAACATCAGCTAAAATTCCTACTTCTGTCCCTAACTCTCGTCGATAGCGCAATAATTCGTGGGCTTTGCCCTCAATCAAACCCTGGTCTGTTGCCATAATTCCTGTCAGTACATTCACGCGAATAAATTGTGCCTCCAAGCAACTGGCGATCGCCATGGCACTTCTCGCATCATTTCTGAGCACATTAATCCCAAGAGGTAACATAACCATTCCTTTGAGGCGGTCTACAATTAGGGTCATAGCACTAACTACGGCAGGATCGACTCGTTCTTTAGCAAAGGGAGCATCAAAAAAATTTTCGATAATAATGCCATCTACTCCCCCTGCTGCTAAAGCGGTTGCCTCTTGTTCTGCCCTAGCAATTACTGCCTTAAGAGAACCTCCCCAACGAGGAGAGGTAGGTAAGGGCAACAGATGAACAACGCCAATAATGGGATTATTTGTCTTGAAAATTTGATATAAGTCCACTTGTGTTTTCCTTACTTACAGCAAGCATTTTAATTAAGTCATTTGTCAAAGACTATTATTATCCCAGACAAACCTCAGCACTAAAAAATAATTAGCAAAAGCAATACCTTTCCCTCTGACTAACATCTGAGATTGCTCAGTAGACTTCTTGCAAAAATAAACGAGCGAGCGGAATTAATCCCTTTTACCTTTTACCTTTTACCGCCAATCTACCTCGAATTTAATTCGAGGTAGCACTCCCGAGTGCATTCGGAACCTTTTACCTTGACTTAACCAAGGTTTATAGGACTTATGCAAGAGGTCTAGTGTATGGTGAGCGTATCTAAAATTTTTGCCAAAATAAATTGGCTCAGAGGAACCTATCTGTTACAATGTCTTAACAATAAGCTTATAATTAAACTTGACATAGAAAATTAACTACCATAACTTAGTCAGAAAAGATATCTTGGGTTTGGTCTTATAGTTATATAATTTACACTTATATAACTAGATGCTGAACAACACAGAGGGATGCTATAGAGAAAATAGTGACGCTCTGAAATAAGCAGAGATATTGACTCTGACCCATCTAGTACTCTTAGTCAATCGTCCACTTTTATTACTCTAAGTCTTTTAATTTAAAGTATGGCACAGAAGCCAACCATTGCAGTTTCCCATCTAGGATGTGAAAAAAATCGTATAGATTCAGAACATATGCTTGGCTTACTAGCACAAGCAGGCTATCAAATAGATTCTAATGAAGAATTAGCAGACTATGTCATAGTCAATACTTGCAGTTTTATTCAAGCTGCTCGAGAGGAATCCGTACGTACTCTGGTAGAATTGGCAGAAGCTGATAAAAAAATAGTTATTGCTGGCTGCATGGCGCAGCACTTTCAATCAGAATTATTGGCAGAATTGCCAGAAGCAGTAGCCGTAGTTGGCAGTGCTGACTATCATAAAATAACAGAAGTAATAGAGCGAGCAGAAGCAGGGGAAAGAGTTGAAGAAATATCAGCTCGACCGACCTATATAGCGGACGAAACTCTTCCTCGTTACCGAACAACCACCGAAGGGGTCGCTTATTTGAGAATAGCAGAAGGTTGTGACTATAGTTGTGCATTTTGCATTATTCCTCATCTAAGAGGGAAACAGCGATCGCGCACTATAGAATCAATAGTAGCTGAAGCTCGAGAACTAGCTGACCAAGGAGTTCGAGAAATTATTTTGATCTCCCAAATAACCACTAATTATGGTGTAGACTTATATGGTAGGCCCAAATTAGCTGAATTACTCCCAGAATTGGGTAAAGTTGATGTTCCTTGGATTAGGATTCATTACGCTTACCCTACTGGCTTGACACCTCCAGTCATAGAAGCTATCAAAAATACACCTAACGTCCTTCCTTATCTGGATTTGCCTCTACAACATTCTCACCCAGAAATTTTAAAGAGGATGAATCGTCCCTGGCAAGGAAACGTAAACGATAGCATTATCGAACAGATTAAGGAAAACTTGCCAGAAGCAATTCTACGGACGACTTTCATCGTCGGCTTTCCTGAAGAAACAGAAGAACATTTTAATCATTTGGTTGAGTTTGTTAAACGTCATCAATTCGATCACGTAGGAGTGTTTACTTTCTCTCCCGAGAAGGAAACAACAGCTTACAGTATGTCCGGTCAAGTGCCAGAATCAGTTAAGCTAGCTCGCAGAAATGCTTTGATGGAAGTACAACAATCAATTGCAGCGCGAAAAAATCAAGCCTGTATAGGAACCAAAGTTGATGTTCTCATCGAACAAGAAAACCCCAACACGGGAGAACTAATTGGTCGCTCTGCACGCTTTGCTCCTGAAGTCGATGGCTTGGTTTATGTTCGTGGTGAAGCTTCTTTGGGGTCGATCGTGACTGTAGAAATCACATCGGCTGATATATATGATTTGTACGGAGAAGTATTATTGCCAACTACAAGTGCAGTTTAAATTTAACTAGATATATTTTGATTGGCGAGTAGTAATATACCTCGTTAAAGCGACCAAAATTGTTAAGTTTTTTAAAGAAAAATAGTAAATACCACCCAAAGAGTTACATATGACAACTAATTTCCATAACTTAGGATTATCTGAGGCTTGTGTAGAGCAATTAGAAAATCTTGGGTTTTCTCAACCCACTCAAATTCAACAACAAGCAATACCCTCTCTCTTAGAAGGACATGATGTTGTTGGGCAATCTCAAACTGGGACAGGAAAGACAGCAGCTTTTTCATTGCCGATGTTAGAGATGATCGACACTAGTAATAAAGCAGTGCAAGCTCTAATTTTGACACCCACTAGGGAATTAGCACAGCAAGTAGCCGAAGCAATTAAAGATTTCTCCTTCAATCGTAGACTCTATATCTTAACTGTTTGTGGTGGTCAATCCATCGAAAGACAAATACGCTCTTTGCAAAAAGGAGTACAGATTGTAGTTGGGACTCCAGGGCGAGTTATCGACTTATTAGAAAGAGGAAACTTAAAATTAGACCAACTGAGTCTAGCAGTATTAGATGAAGCCGACGAAATGCTTAGCATGGGCTTTATCGATGATGTGAAAAAAATTCTCAGACAGTCTTCTAAAGAAAGACAGACAGCCTGTTTCTCGGCTACTATGCCCAGAGAAATTCGCGATCTAATTAAGAACTTTCTTAAGTCTCCTGTTACTTTAACTGTCGAACAACCCAAAGCAGCACCAGCCAGGATCGATCAAAGTGTCTACATGGTGCCTAGGGGCTGGCAAAAAATTATGGCTCTACAACCCATTTTAGAAATAGAAGAGCCAGAATCAGCAATTATTTTCGTTCGCACTAAACGGACTGCCAGCGAATTAACCAATAAGCTACAAGAGGCAGGACATAGCGTCGATGAGTACCACGGCAATTTAAGTCAGGTACAAAGAGAAAGACTAGTCCGCCGTTTCCGAGAAGGAAAAATTCGCATGATTGTAGCAACTGATATTGCTGCTAGGGGTTTAGACGTAGAAAACCTATCTCATGTAATTAACTACGACTTACCAGATAACACGGAAACGTTTATTCATCGTATTGGTCGTACTGGTCGTGCGGGCAAAACAGGAACAGCGATCGCTTTAGTCCAACCAATGGATCGCCGTATGTTACGACAAATCGAGCGTCGTCTCCGTCAGAGGTTAAACGTTTGTAAAATTCCCGACCGCGCCCAAGTAGAAGCAAAACGCATAGCTAAATTACAGACCACAGTCAAAGAAACCCTAGCAGGGGAAAGAATGGCTTCATTCCTACCCCTAGTGCGGGAACTAAGTAGTGAATACGATCCCCAGGCGATCGCTGCTGCTGCCCTGCAAATGGTCTACGACCGTGATTGTCCTCAGTGGCTCAAAACTGATTGGGAAGTACCAACTAGTAGTGTACCCAAACCAGTGATTAAGCGGAAATACAATCGAAATGCTCGTAAGGAGCGTTATAATTCCAAATCAGTGACTCAAAATGACTCACGGGATAAGATAATGAAGTCTGAAGTTGGCATCAGCGAACAGTAAACTAGGTTTATTATTAACTGCTTATTAGTTATTTGTGCTTCGCATCAATTGTGCTAACTCAGTTAGAGTCAATGCGAAGTACGACTAACCCAAAGCCATATAATATAATGAGCTAATGATTATTGGCAGCTGAGCTACCAGTCTAATTTATCCCATAATTACATTGTGACCGTAAGTTTTTCTACTACTAATTTACCCGAACCACAAAATGTTTCCAGGTATGCGACTAAATGGCCTGGTTTAATAGAAGCTTATCGCCCATATCTACCAGTCAGCGAAACTACTCCCGTAGTAACTTTACTGGAAGGAAACACACCTTTGATCCCGACCCCTGCGATCTCTGCAAAAATAGGGCGTGGAGTAAAAGTGTACGTAAAATATGATGGTCTTAATCCGACAGGCAGCTTTAAAGACAGAGGAATGACCATGGCAATTTCTAAAGCCAAAGAAGAAGGAGCAAAAGCTGTAATCTGTGCCAGTACGGGGAATACTTCTGCTGCTGCTGCTGCCTACGCTTGTCGTGCTGGAATGAAAGCTTTTGTCACGATCCCCGACGGTTATGTGGCATTGGGTAAATTGGCACAGGCTTTGCTTTATGGTGCAGAAGTAATTGCCATTAAAGGTAATTTTGACGACGCACTAAATATAGTAAGGGAAGCAGCAAATAATTATCCCGTTACTCTGGTAAATTCAGTTAATCCCTATCGTCTACAAGGGCAAAAAACTGCTGCATTTGAAGTAGTAGATGGCTTAGGCGATGTACCAGATTGGCTCTGTATTCCTGTAGGGAATGCAGGTAATATTAGTGCTTATTGGATGGGATTTTGTGAGTATCAGCAAGCAGGTAAATGCGATCGCCTGCCGAAAATGATGGGTTTTCAGGCTGCTGGGGCAGCACCTTTTATTAAAGGAGAACCTATTCCTCATCCCGATACTATCGCTACAGCAATTCGAATTGGCAATCCTGCTAGTTGGGACAAAGCGATCGCTGCGAAAGAAGCTAGTCAAGGAGAGTTTAACGCTGTCACCGATGCAGAAATACTCAATGCCTATCGAATCCTAGCATCAGAAGAAGGAATTTTTTGCGAGCCTGCTAGTGCTGCTTCTGTAGCAGGTTTACTCAAGCTAAAAGAGCGAGTGCCCAGTAATAGTACTATTGTCTGTGTTTTAACAGGACACGGACTAAAAGACCCAGATACCGCGATAAAACACAGTGGTAATCAAATAAAAGAAGGAATTGAAGCCGATTTATCTGCTGTGGCTAAAGTTATGGGATTTTAATAAAAAATGCCCTGATTTTGCCATGATTTCAAGCATAGATAATTATAATTCCGAACTCGTGTATGAATAAGTGGCAATTAGCTATTCAAAGCATCGGTTTGTTCTTATTGGCGATCGCAGCTTGTTTTTATCTAAACCTCGATCGCACTTTAGCTCATGTTCCTCACGACGATGTATATAAAGTAGCTTTATCTGCCAACTACAGTCAAGACAGAACCCTGTATATGCTAGTGCGGGGTAACTTATTTAAGTCTACAAATGGTGGAGATAGTTGGCAGCGATTAGTTAACGGCATCGATCACCACGGGAATTTAGTTACTTTTACTCTTGCCACCCAAAATAATCAAATTCTCTATTTATCTTCTCTGAGTGATGGTATTTATAAATCAGAAGATAGAGGAAAAAGCTGGTTTAAAGTTAATCGAGGCTTAGATAATCTTTTAATAGATAAATTAGTTACTAGTGCTGATGGTAAAACTGTTTTAGCTGCGGGATACGATAAGGGACTTTATTTAAGTAGTGATGGTGGAGAAAACTGGCAGACTATCATTAAAGATAATCGGATTACTGCTTTAGCTATTCATCCCCAAAAAGCAAATTATTTAGTTATCGGTACTTCTCAGGGAAAAATATACTTATCTTTAGATAGCGGTAAAACTTGGCAGGAAATAGACGCTTTTAGAAGGAGTATTATCGGCTTAGTTATATCTCCAGATTATGCCAATGACTCTACTATTGCTGTCATCAATTATGTAGGAGAAGCCTATATTAGTTCTGATGGTGGTAAGACTTGGCAACCAATGTATCGAGGCTTAGAACTACCTAGCATTACCAGAAAATTCACTCCTCCTAGTATTGAACCACGGCGGTTTTTTCAGATGGCAATTTCTCCTAACTATAGTGAGGATGGAACCATTTTTGCTAGCCTATTATGGACTAAATTTTTAACTTACACCGATCGAACTCAACGTTGGCGTATCTCTTCTCCTCCTCAAGAAGCCCGTAGTATGGCGATCGCTGTTTCGCCGAATTTTGCCCGAGACAGGACTATCTATTTAGCTGCCCAAAAAGGAGTTATTTTTAAATCTACCAACGGGGGTAAAAGTTTTACTACCGTCGGGAAGATCGATCGCGCGAAAGGCAATGAATCTCCATCTTTAGTTATTTCACCTAATTTTGCCAGTGATGGGACTCTTTATCTCACTGGAGGGAAAGGTATCTATAAAAGTATCGATCGAGGTGAAACTTGGCAAGTAACTACTGGTAATAGTCTTTTACAAGACAGATTTAATCTCAAGTTAGCTATATCCCCTAATTATCAGTTCGATCAGGCGAAGCCTGGCAGCGAAGCTGATCGCACGGTAATGGCGAGTACGGATCGGGGTTTATTTATTACTGACAACGGGGGTGATAGTTGGCAAAAATTAACTAACCCCACTTTCGATCGAGATGCCATGTTGACAGGGGTAGCAATATCTCCTAACTATGGTAAAGATAAAACTTTTCTAATTAGTGTTCGAGGCAAAGGTCTATTTAAAACTACAGATAATGGCGCGACTTTTCAAGCTGTTGGAGATAATAGTTTTAATTTAGCTTTACTCAATAATTTTGAATCTTCTTCTATCCCTATCCAATTTTCTCCAGATTATCAGAACGATCTTACTATTTATGGTATTGGTTCGGCAGATTCAGAAATATATAAATCTACCGATGGCGGTGAAACTTGGTTAACCATTACTATTCCCCAAGCAGAGATATTCCGACAGTATATTGACGAACAATACAATTTTAAAACTTCTCTTAGGCTATTTTTTTATGTCTATCAAAGTCACATTTTTAAAATTATTGCTGCCTTAGTTGCTGCTGCAATTAGTTATTTTGTATTAGGATACTTGAATTTAAATAAAAAATTATCTTTAAGTAAAATAAAACTGCAAATTATAGGTTCATTAACCGTACTTATACTTAGTGCGGTCGTTTTATTTAGCTGTTTGGCGATTCATCCTACGGCAAATCGAAGATTATGCACGTAGGATGAATCGCCAGTACACAATTTTGACACCAAATCTTTATATCTAAAGTTTACCTAGAACAAATCTACTAAGCAGATGTAACCCTTGTCAGTCCTCGATTAGAGAAATCTACCCGATTTTTATAGCCATGTAATTTTAGATTTATTTAATTATTTGGAGGGAATTTTTTGGGGATAATAGTAGTCATGTATAGAGAAAGGTATTTTAACTGAATTCGTTTGCGTAAATTTTACGCTTCTCTAACCAAGTTCTGACCTATTTTCAAGGGTTGTCGGCTATTAGTAATCGCAACTATCAAATCGGTTCCTCAAAAAAGATTGAAAATTGTCCCAACCATAGCGGAGTTTTAAAGGGGAAATAAAAAAGTCCCCGAGTGAAACTATAATCACTGAGTGTTTAAAAGAATATATCATTGGCTTCAGTGTTAGAAATTCCCAACTGTATTTCTAACACTTCAAATGTTGGCATTTGTCTGAGATAAAATAAACATAAACAAACCTCTTCATCTTTGCTTAAAATTGGCTTTCTCCCTCCCCCTTGAGCATTAATACGAACTTTGCTTTTCTCTAATAAATTTTGTTGTTCTTGTAAAGTAAGCGCTCGCGTTCTGGTTAATTGTTGCCATTGTTGATAACTAATGCCCAATATTCTTTTAGTTTGCGAGCAGGTATTTTTGGATATAATCAAGTGGATTTGACAAGACGGTTACTCTTCATAATTTGTTTCTACCGTCTTTTTTCTCACGAATTTATTTTTCGGACAAGTCTACTAAAAAACCTTTCCCCCGCTCGCATAAACGAAAAATTTACACCTGAAAAAACTTTTGCAAGAGCTCTTTTCTATTCTTCTTTGGTAGAGTAATACCTAATGCTGCTGTAAGCAAAAAAAAGATGGGTAAACTGTTTGTAAAGTGTTATTTAGATCGCTTTACTTGAACTGAAAAAAATTGATATTTTTATGGTTGCAAAAGATAGAAATGTGCCCTAAAGGAATAAATAATTTTTCATTAATACATTAAGGTAAAGAGTTCTTGTTATAAAATTTTTGAAGTCGAGAAAATTGGCATAACAAATTAAATTCTTAATCCTAAGTTATGGTTAATGAATGATAAGCTTGGACTCACCTAAGTTGCATATTTGGGTGTTGTCTATTGCCTATTGCTTATTGTTTTTCCCAGAATTTGAGGATGCAGTTTGAATGCGTCTAAGCTTATCAGTGAGGAGGGTTTCTTAATACAGTTTAGGGTAATCTTTTTCTTGAATGATCTACTGAGATTTACATATTGACATAATAGAGGTAAAAAATAGTGTTTGATTCTGAAGTAAGTGACCCTATTTTTCCATCAGAATTTCCAGACAGCTTATTATCAAAAGATTTAGAGCCTTACGGTTTAGCATCGGATGTAAATTCGACTCCGTCTGCCTTACTAGCCGCACCAACCCCTGCCGATATTGATATAGAAGTCGTTGGTGCATCATGGGTTGCTCAAGGCGCAGCACCAGCTATTAATGGTCAAGTAGAAAATGTTAACCCCAATAACGAAGACCAGGTTATTGGAGCAGTCCATACTGTACTTGCGGCTCCTAATGATGCCGATACCCTATGGGCAGGTGCTGTCAATGGTGGCATTTGGCGGACGACCAATGCAACTGACGCTAACCCCAACTGGACACCTTTAACAGATGAGTTTCGGGGGTTGTCTATTGGGGCGTTAGAGTTCGATCCGACGGATACCGATCCTGAGGGTGACGGTCCAACGATCGTTGCTGGCATCGGTCATTTCAGTGCCTACTTTGCCGACGATGAGAGTAGCGGACCCTTGACAGGACTGTTATTATCGAGAGACGGTGGGGATAACTTTACACCAATTAGTCCAGACCTATTGCAACAGCGTAATATTTCGGGAGTTGCTATTCGTGACAATACCATTGTAGCTAGTGCAAATAATTTTGGTGGTGGCATCGGTGGTGGCGTTTACCGCAGTACAGATGGCGGTACCACTTGGAACTTCATCTCTGGTACGAATGGTTTGGGAAATGGCGCGGCGTTTGATTTAGTCAGCGATCCCACTGATACACAACGCTTATATGTGTCGGTTGGAGGCGTTGGTATCTTCCGTTCCGATGATGGTGGTGCCAATTGGGTCAATGTATCGAACAATGATGTAGATCTCAATGGAGCTATTACTGGCGGAGGCAATAACAACACTGAAATGGCCGTCGCTAATAATGGACGAGTCTATGCTGCGGTTCTTACAAATGGGCAACCATCTTACATCGGCTATAGCGATAATCCAACAGCTGCCAATCCAACTTGGACTGAAATGGACTTGCCAATCACCCAGGAAAGCAATGGTGATTTTGAAGGACTTAATCCTCGCGAAAAGCCAGGTGGCCAGGGAACAATCCATTTTTCAATCATCGCCGATCCTAATAATTCCAATATTGTTTATGTAGGGGGCGATCGGCAAGATTTTCCATTCCCCAATGCAATTAATGCTAATGATTTTTCAGGACGACTTTTCAGAGGCGATACAACACAAACAGCCAATGCACCAGGCAGTACGACAAACATTAACTCCCCTCAGTGGCAACCTTTAACTCATAGTGCAGGTGGATTTAGCGGCGGTGGTACTAACAACAATAGTGCACCCCATGCCGATTCTCGCGAGATGACCTTTGATGCCAATGGTAATTTGATTGAAGTCGATGATGGTGGAATCTATCGACGCACCAATCCAAGGACAGCTAATGGTGATTGGTTCTCGATTATCGGCAATTTACAGGTAACTGAGCAACACGATATTGCTTACGACTCGATTTCCGACATTATCATCAGTGGAAATCAAGATACGGGGACAACCCAGCAACAGTCTACCGGCTCTCTGAAGTGGGATAGTGTTTCTACTGGTGACGGAGGTGACGTAGCTGTATCAGTCGATCCAACTAATGCAAATCAATCGGTACGGTATTCTAGCTTCTTTAATTTGGGTGACTTCCGTCGGCGAGTCTATAATAATGCTAATGGTTTGATTAGCAATACTGGTGTAGCTCTAAATGGCTTCGACTTTGATACCGATGGGAATGGCCCTGATACGGGAGATGAGCAGTTTAATACCCCTGTTGTTGTCAACGCAGTCAATGCCAATCGTATCGTGATTGGAGGGGCCAATAACGTTTACGAGTCTGCCGATCAGGGTGATAATGTGGCTGTTGTCAATATCCCAGGCGGGGGTAGTGTAGGGGTCAACAGCTCTGATGGTGACCCAATTGCCTATGGTGCTAATGATAATGAAGAGATTCTCTACATTGGCTCTGGCGCAAATGTCTTTGTTCGAACAACCGCTGGTGGAACCTTAGCAAATACCGGTTATACGGGAGGAACTGTTCGCGATATCGTACTTGATTTAGATAATTCTGCGTCAGCGTTTGCTATCGCTGATAATCAGGTCTTCCAAACAACAAATACGGGTACTAACTGGACTGATATCACAGGTGATTTGTCTAACTTCTTGGACTTCAGTGCCACCGGCGGTGATTTCCTCCGGTCAGTCGAATTCGTTTCCAGCCCCACCTTAGACGCAGTTGTAGTAGGCTCGACACAAGGTGTCTTTGCGGCCCTCAGTAATGATTGGGATGATTGGTTTGCTGTGGATCCAGCAACCCTTCCCAATGCCCCTGTTTGGGATATGGACGCTAATGAACCCGACAATGTCCTGGTAGCCGGTACTTTAGGTCGTGGAGCTTGGCTGCTCTCTAATATCGAGAACATCCTCAATAGCGCGCCAACCCCTGATGCGAATGGTCCTTACAACGTAGACGAGGGAGGAACGGTAATCCTGGATGCTTCTGGTAGCAGCGATCCAAATGGATTAGCCCTCACGTATGAGTGGGATCTAGACGGTGACGGAGTTTTTGGAGAAACGGGGGTTAATGCCGTAAGAGGGGATGAAGTCGGAGTCAACCCAACATACTCAGCAGCCGGTTTGGATGGCCCCAGTATAGAGACCGTAGACCTTCGGGTCATTAACAGTCCGGGGTCGAGTGCTACTACTACAGCTCATATCAATGTCCTGAATGTAGCTCCCACCATTACAGGACTAACACTCGATCGAACAGAAATCGACGAAAATGGCTCAGTCACCCTAACCGGCACCTTCACTGACCCAGGCATACCAGATACGCATGTTGTGCAGATTGACTGGGGAGATGGTCAGGCTAGTAATATCCCAATTAATATAAATCAGTTTGAACGCACATTCCAGATTAGCCATACCTATTTGGATGACGATCCACTGACGGGAACACCATCCGACGTGCTTCCCATTACAGTAACGGTCACTGATGATGATGGTGGTTCAGATACGGAAGCCACAAGTATCGTAGTCAACAACGTCGATCCGGTTATCCAGTTTCTCAACAGCGATGCCACCTTTGAAAACAAGGCCGAAGAAGGTGAACCGGTTAACATCACTGCATTCTTTACAGATATTGGAACACTTGATACTCATAGTGCCGTTGTGGACTGGGGTGATGGAATCAGCGAATCGGTTACGGTATCTCAAGGTAGTGGATTCGGGATTATTCAAGGTACCCATGCTTATGCTAATGGAGGTGTCTTCACAGCGACGCTGACTTTAACGGACGACGACACTGGGCAGGACGTTGAACTGACTACAGCTGTTGTCACTGGTGCAGGTATTAATAACGGCATCCTCCAAATTGTGGGCACTAACGAAGATGATAAAGTATATATCAAGAAAGCAGGTCGAGATAACCTTCGTGTTCGTACTAATTTCTTCAACGATGGCAGGTTCCGCGACTTCAAAGAGTCTGAGGTTGATTTGACTCGTATATACCTATGCGATGGTGATGACCGTGCAACCATCAGTAGGCATGTGGAGATCCCTGCTATTATTAGCGGCGGTGATGGCAACGATAAGCTGAAAGGAGGAGGTGGCCCCACTGTTCTAATAGGTGATGCTGGCTCAGATAAGCTATTGTCGGGTAAAGCCAGAACTATTCTTATCGGCGGCGAAGATGCAGATAAACTGGTAGGCAACAGAAAAGAAGATCTCCCGATCGGTGGTTCTACTATTTACGACGATCCTAACCCCTTGACTGGAAACGATCTCGCGTTGCGGTCTATCTTGTCAGAATGGAACTCTTCACGAGCTTACGGTGAGCGAGTTGATAACATTCGTAATGGTAGCGGTCCAATTCTTGGAGGCAGTGGATTCTCTTTCAAGTCTGGTGTTACAGTCCTTGATGATTTGAGCGGCGACTTACTAACTGGCTCATCCGGTCTAGATTGGTTCTTCATTGACCCATTAGATATTGCCAAAGACAAGAAACCCGATGAAGAGGAGAACTAATTATAATAAGGATGATTAGATACCGTTGGCTAAATTGCCTTAGCCTCATAGCTTGATTATGCTGTTATCATGAGGCTTTGTTGCGTAGATATCATTGAAATTAGACCTCTTGCATAAGTCCTATAAACCTTGGTTAAGTCAAGGTAAAAGGTAAAAGGGATTAATTTCGCTCGATCGTGTATTTTTGCAAGAAGTCTATTCTGTTGAAGAGATATTTCAGAGATTCAAGCAATAAGCCTCGTGAATCTTTACCCAAGGAGTATCCCAATGTTCCCCTCTCATTGGTTCAGGGTTATTCTGACTTTGTTACTGTCGATCGTTACATTTTGCGGAATAACAATGACAAATTTCTCGAATGCTGGCTCTTCTGAAAGATTAGATGCTTTACCCACACCATCTATTAATGCTCCTCAAGCACGTGAGGGTATCTGTAATCGAGGGGAAGGTCCTTATCCCTGTCTGCTAACAGAGAATCCTAATGCCTGTCCTGCTGATACTCATGCCGTTCTCTATCGGGCAGCCACCTGTGCACCCTGTGTTGAAAATTCGAGCGATTGTCCATGTGTCCCAAACTTATATGAATGCCAGCAGTGTTAATTAGCCTTTGTGAGCAGGAAGTCTCCCGACAAATCAAAAATTTTTTCGGCGAGATGAGAGCGAACTTGACAATTTAGACCAGAAATCTTCATATAGCAAAGGTTTCAGGGGTTATATAATATTTATGACTTTGTTGGCGAATGTGCTACAGACAATCTTACTCAACGTGAGTTGGGAGTTCGGAGTGACCTTCGGTAGTCGCTTCGCGTACGCGTACGCGTACGGAGTTATTATTTTGGCAATGAGAGAATAATGCCAAACTAATTATGACCTATTCAATTGTTGCTTACGATCCCGAAGAAAACCAACTGGGTATAGCTGTACAATCTCATTCGCTGTGTGTTGGGTCAGTAGTTCCTTGGGCTGAAGCTGGAGTAGGTGCTTTAGCGACACAAGCTCGATCGAATAGATCTTACGGTAATTTGGGACTGGCGATGATGAAGGAAGGTTTGACAGCACGACAAACCTTGAAAGCATTATTGGCAAGCGATCGACAACCAGAAATTAGACAAATAGCAGTGGTTGATAAGCAAGGAAACATTGCTGTCCATACGGGAGAAAAATGCGTCGAAGCAGCAGGACATCGACAGGGTATGTACTACTCGGTACAAGCTAACCTAATGCTGAAAAATACGGTCTGGGATGCTATGGCTGAAACATTTGAAACTAGCAGTGGTGATTTAGCACAAAGAATGATAAAGGCTCTTTTTGCTGCACAAGCTGAAGGTGGAGATATGCGCGGTCAGCAATCGGCAGCTTTATTGGTTGTATCCAGTCAATATAGCGATCGCCAAATTAATAGATCGAATTTAAAGTAATCGATTGATTAGATTTTGATAAGTTCGATTATTTAAACCACGACCTAGAATTAAGTTTATTCTGAATAATCAACTACTTCGATCGATACCTAAATATGTCTGCTGCTTCTAATTTTAATAATTCTAGTCCTGAATTTTATCCACCTAAGCTCAATCCTGTTTTTACTCGTTTAGTTCAGAGTATTTCTTATGTGGGTGCTTACTATGCTTATCAAGTTAAGTTAGTAGTCAAACCAGAAGATATAGCCAAAATAAAAGCGATAGAAGATAAAAGAATTGTTTATTTACCCAATCATCCGACTCTCGATGATGGCGTAATTTTGTTTATGTTTTCTGCTCGTTTAGGACAACTATTTCACTATATTGTTGCCAAAGAAGCTTTTAAAGGCTGGACAGGCAAATTTTTGCAGAGTATTGGTGCTTATTCTATCAAAAGAGGTTTAGGCGATCGCGCTAGTATTAGTCAGACTCTTGAGTTAATTCAACAACCATTATCTCGCTTGGTAATTTTTCCTGAAGGTGGTTGTTCCTATAAAAACGATACCGTAATGCCTTTTCGTTCGGGAGCAATTCAATTACCTTTCAGTGCCATGAATCAATTGGTAAAAAAACAAGGAAATATGCCCGATTTATATTTAGTACCAGTCAGTCTTAAGTATCGCTACACTAAGCCAATGAACTGGGCAATTGAGCAAAGTTTATCTCAACTCGAAAAAGCGTTAGGTATCCAGGCAAATACTACCGAATTTTATCCTCGCTTAAGAGCGATCGGCGAAAAAATATTAATTAGTATTGAGAAAGAATATGGTGTAGAAGTAACCACAGAAGATTGGAATTCCAGAATCGAAAGACTTAAAGACCACATTCTTCATGATTGTGAACAAAAATTACAACTAACACCAAAAGATCACATACCAGCGCGAGAGAGAGTTTACAAAATTCAATCGATAATCGACTCTCAGGATGAAAAATTAACTGAAGAACAAGAGCAAACCTACGAAGCTTTATATCGTTCCGCCTTTCGCTTGTTGAACTTTGATGCTATTTACGATGGTTATGTCGGAGAAAAACCGACACCAGAAAGGTTTCTCGACACTTTAACTACTCTAGAGCGTGAAGTTTTCCAAATAGAACATCCCTCAGCTAAAGGACGACGTAAAGCTTTTATATCTCTTGGTGAACCAATTAATCTCAAAGACTATTTTTCCGCATATCAAGAAGATAAGACTGCTACCATAGAAAGCCTAACAACAAAGATTCAGCAAACAGTACAGAATAATATAGATTTACTAGCTTGATTAAAATCTTGTAGCTATCAGCTTTTAGCTCTTAGCTTTTAGCTTTAAAATATGTATCAACTAAATCTGTTTGCCGATCGAACCTCCCTTACCCCCTTACCGATTAACAATAAGACATAACCAATAACTTCTTCTCTGCGCTCTCTGTTCGGTGCGCTACCCAGTGCGTCTTGCGCCGACGCGGGGTCGCACCGCCTCTGCGGTTTATTAAAAAAATTTTTACCCATCTACAATATCTTCTAGTTTGATTAAATAAAACTGACCTTTTTTCGAGCCAGATGGGAACTTTATAGGTAAGTATTTGGGATCGCTAGCGTAATTTTTTACCCTTAAAAATAATCGATCGCGCTAGATAAATAATCCAATTACTCGCTACTTGCTACTTGCTACTCGCTACTTAAATAAAACGAGTGCAAAATATATTTGTGGCACATAATACAATTTACTTTTTCCCAACCCTTGCTAAAATAGCTTTGTCCTTTGGTATAAATGGAAATGGCAAAAACTTCGGCTTTACTGCGGGATGGTACAATTCTTAATGACCGCTATCGCATTATTAGACAGATAGGTAGAGGTGGGTTTGGTAGAACTTACTTAGCAGAAGATACTCAACGCTACCGAGAAAAATGTGTCCTCAAAGAATTTGCCCCCCAAGTAGAAAGCGATCGCGCTTTACGTAAAGCAGAAGAATTATTTGAACGAGAAGCAGGGATTCTCTACAAGTTAAAACACGAACAAATTCCTCGCTTTGAAGCTTTATTAAGAACGCGAATAGATGGCAAAAATTGTCTATTTCTAGTCCAAGAATATATTGATGGCGATAGTTATTGGGATTTACTCCAACGAGGAGGAAAATTTAGCGAAAAAGAAGTCGCCAAACTTTTAGCCGAACTTTTACCAGTCTTAGATTACATTCATCGGGAAAATTTAATTCATCGGGATATATCTCCAGATAATTTAATTAAACGCAATAGCGATGGTAAACCAGTACTAATCGACTTTGGTTGTGTCAAAATAGCTGCTAATGCCGTTTCTCAATCTACAGGAAAGCATATTACTCTAATTGGCAAAAAAGGTTATGCGCCAGAAGAACAAATGGGTAGGGGAAAAGCTGTTCCTAGTAGCGATCTTTATTCCTTAGCAGCCACAATTCTAGTTTTGCTCACGGGAAAACAACCCGACGAGCTATACGATAGTTATAAAGGACGGTGGAATTGGCGATCCCACGCTAAAATTAGTCCCGAGCTAGCTAAAATCCTCGATAAAATGTTAGCCTATCATCCCCGCGATCGTTATTCTTCCGCCGAAAAAGTCAGTCAAGTACTAACAGCCAAGTCTCATTCTTTTGCTAGTAGTTTTATCTCTCGCCTACGCACTTTAGTAGTTGCACCAGGCGATCCCCACTCAGGGTATAATTCTACAGAAGCAATTAGTTCCTTTGTTTCTAAGATTAGTAGCAATATTTCTCGGCTAAAAACTCAAACTTTTTCGGCTCAGATGACTGGGTTTGCCTCTGGTAAGATCGAGCCAGCTAAATTAGGAAGATTTGGCTTAATTTTACTGGGAGTTGTGGTCGTACCTGGTTTTCTTTCTTTTAGCTTAATCAAAAGCTGGTTTAATCTATCTCCTTCATCTTCTTTAAAACCCTCTCGCAATACATCTTTATTACAAAGAGAACAAGATAGACAACAAGAAATTTATCAAAGAATTAAAGCTTTAAATTTAAATTCAAGCAGTTTCTACGAGCGAGTAGATCGCGTATTTTATCAGAAGTATCCTGAGTTAAAGGGCGTACGACTAACTGAAAAATTAGAACACCGTCAATATCGGGAAAAATGGTATCAAATTGCCAATAAATTACTAGAAAAGCAAGAATAATCAACAGGAAAAAATTCCCAAAGAGCAAGTATCTACTGGTATGGTATTGTGTTATTGTTCTATAAAATCTATGTATAATTACAGTCAATGCTAGTTCAAAAAGTTATTAATACCTGGTTCTGCGCCGACAGCAATTCTTTAATTCCCTGTTCTGCCAAATCCAACATTTGATTGAGCTGACTGCGGTTAAAACTGCGAGATTCAGCAGTACCTTGAATTTCAATTAATTCTAGATTACTGTTCATGATGACATTAAGATCGACATCTGCTTTGACATCCTCGGCATAATCTAAATCGAGAAAAGCGTCTCCTTCAATCAGTCCTACAGAAACTGCTGCAATGGCAGTAATCAAAGGAGATCTTTCTAGTTCACCCCTGGCAATTAGCTTTTCAATGGCAGAAGCTAAAGCAACATAGCTGCCCGTGATAGCAGCAGTACGAGTACCTGCATCAGCCTGAAGAACATCGGTATCAACGCTAATAGTTCTTTCACCGATTGCAGTTAGATCGATCGCTGCTCTTAAACTTCGCCCAATTAACCTTTGAATTTCTTGAGTGCGACCGGATAATTTCATTAATTCTCGTGGTTGTCTGGGGAAGGTAGAATTTGGTAACATACGATACTCAGCAGTTAGCCAACCCGTACCAGTACCAACTAGGAATTTGGGCACTCCCAGTTCGATGCTGATAGTACAAAGAACTTGAGTATTACCAGAGACGGTTAATACAGAAGATAAAGGTAGGCTAGTAAAATCTCGCTGAAAATGATGGGGACGAAGTTGGTTGTGTTGACGACCATCTGGACGTTGCCAAGGCATAATTCAACTCCTCAATACTAATTAGTTTATCGATCGCTAAGTTACTACTTAGATATTAGACCTATGCGCAAAAATAAATAAGAAATCAACATGGTGGGGACACATAGCGAATGCAATTCGCCGTCCCCCACCATCAAAATTAATCCTTTTTACCTTTTACCTTTTACCTTTTACCTTTTACCTCCACTCAACCGAGATTTTGGAGACTTATGCAAGAAGTCTATTGTCAATAACTACTCTAGATCGATCCTTTGCCCACGATAAAAAAATTATTAACGAAATAATATAGCTTGAATCAATGTCTAGCTTTCAAGCACCATCTCAAAAATACGGAATATTTGCCGCAATTACAGTTTTAATAATTGGTCCAGCTTTTACCGTCTTCCAGGATGGTTTTATCGCTTTTAGAGAACAATCATTCTGGTTTGGTTTTTATGGCTGGTTAACTGTAGCAATTATTGTAGGCTACTTAGTCTATTTAACATTTTATCTATTTGGTCTACTCAAATCGGACTCGTCAAAAACTAATGACGAAGAAAAAATACCTCTCGAATCCAAACCTCAAATATCAGCAGGTAAACTACCACCATGGGAAGTAGGAAATCTTCCCCCACCACCCAAATTTAATTTACGCAATGCTCTCGGTGTCATAGGTCCTGGGGCAATTTTACTAGGAACTTCGATCGGCAGTGGCGAATGGCTATTAGGTCCGGCTGTAACTTCCGAGTACGGTGGTTTTTTATTGTGGCTCGTTCCCGTTTCCATAATTCTGCAAGTAATTCTTAATACAGAGTTTATTCGCTACACCATGTACACTGGTGAACCAATTTATACTGGTTTTATGCGTACTCGTCCTGGTCCTCATTTTTGGGGGATTTTCTACATTGTTGCTGCGTTTCTTCAGCTTAGTTGGCCTGGTTGGGCATCAGCAGCAGCTACGGCTTTGACGGCTCTATATATCGGCGATTTCCCCACAACCGAACACGCATATCTAATCAAAATATTTGGTTTTATTTGGTTTCTTTCCACTACTGTAATTGTTATTTTTGGTGAAAAAATTGAGCAGACAATAGAGATAATTCAGTGGTTTTTTATCGCTGCAATTTTACTTTTTTTGATTTTTGTAACTGTTTCCTTTACATCTTCCTCTACTTGGAGTGCAGCAGCTAGAGGGGTAACTTATTTTGGTGTTCTTCCGCCAGGACTCGATTGGGTTATTATTAGTGCTTTTATTGCTGATGCTGGTGCCGGAGGGATAATTAATGGCACTATTGGTAATTGGTTTCGGGACAAAGGATTTGCTATGGGCAAAACCGTTGGTTACATTCCCGCCATTATTGGTGGAAGGAAAATATCTTTAACTAAAACAGGTAAAGTTTTTCCCTTAACTCCAGAGAACAAAAAAAGCTGGCGAGAGTGGTGGAAGTTTGTAAGTGCGGATCAGTATGGAATCTGGGCAATAGGTTGCTTTTTAGGGATGATGTTGCCTGCTCTAATAACTCTAGAATTTGTTCCCTATGGCACTAAATTTGATAATCAGTTTGGGATAGCCGTATACCAAGCTCAATATATGTCCTTGGCAACAGGAAATCATCTATTTTGGCTAGTTATTCTGTTGATTGGCTTTTGGATTCTTTATAGTACTCAATTGGGAGTAACAGACGCTTTTGTGCGGATGGTAACTGATATTATTTGGTCTGGAAGCAGCCGTGTTCGTAGATGGCGCGGTGGCGATATTCGTTTTATCTATTATGGCGTATTATGTTTATTTACCCTCTGGGGTTTATTCATTTTGCTTTTGGATGTTAAGCCCTTACTGCTAATTTTGATTGGAGCAAATATAGCGGGGATCAATTTTGCTTTTTTAGGGCTGCATATTTTATATATCAACCGCAAATTTTTACCTGTGGAATTGAAACCACCTCTATGGAGAGAAATTGTGGTCTTACTGGGAGTATTATTTTATGGCTTTTTCTTTGTTAAGGCTTTACCAGGACTGATTCAACAGTTATTCTCCTTTGGCTAACTAACAAATAAAGATTTTCTTTGGCTCAAAAACAATGAATAAGTACGAAAAACAACTACCAGAGAATATTGATAAAAAGAAATGTCCTCAATGTGGGTTTGAAAATAATCTGAGTACTATTTATTGTCAAAACTGTGACTACCGTCTAGTTCCTGTTTATTATCCACCCCAAAAGTCATTATCTGTTCCTTGGTCAATAATTCCTCTATTCTTTTTACTTTTTTTGAGTGGAGGACTTATTGTTTTTTGGCGCAAAAATGCGATTTCTCTCAAACAAGCTAGCATAGAAAATTTTATAGTTACTTCTAATCCTCAAGAGTCTACATTTCGAGAGGCAAAAACTAATTCCGATGTTTATCCGAAATTTTATAACTCTATGGAAGAAGTAAGAAATGTACCGCAGGGGGTTTTTTTCTATGGTGGTTCTATTGCTTCGGCTGGTTTACGTTCTCAGAAGATAGTTAGTGAGATGGCTAAAGCTCAACCTCAATTCCATTTGTCTTATATCGATCCTCTAAATGTTCCCCCCGATTCAGAAGTCGGGATCGAGATGGTAATTGATGTACAACTAAGCTTTGCTCAATCTTTCCGTCCTCTTAAACAATCGGAGTACGATCTAGCTAGCTCTCGTGGTTTTAAGCTAAAGCAAGTTCCAGTAGCCATTAGTGGCATTGCTTTTTATACTAATCCAAGTATTAAGTTACCTGGCATATCTCTTGCTCAGGTAGAAAAAATTTATACTGGTGAGTTAACTAATTGGCAACAGCTAGGTGGACCAAATTTACCGATTGTTCCTGTAAGTCAAACTCCTGATTCCAAAGCTTCTACTAGTTTTCTTTTACAAGGAATACTCAACGAATCAAAACGCTTTAGTTCGAGGGTCAAAGTTGTTCGCGATACTACTGCTGCTATTCGTATGGTAGCATCGACTCCAGGAGCGATCGGTTATGGAGCGCAGCCTTTAGTAGTTGGTCAGCGCACCATTCGACTATTGGGGTTAGCAAGAGGAAATGCTAAAAATTATGTACAACCGATGACAGCCTTTGGTGCAGTTAACAAACAAACATTACTTGACGGCAGTTATCCTTTGATTCGGCGTATATTTGTTGTTTTTCGGGAAGATGGACATCTAGACGAATTGGCAGGTAAAGCTTATGTCGATCTGCTGTTATCGACAGAAGGTCAGCGTTTAATTGAGGAAGTTGGCTACTTACCAATTCGTGTAATTGAAAATATTAGTTTTTAAGCAAATCAAGAGTGTCAAGACGTTCCGTAGAACGTCTTGACCAGAAACTATTTATACAAAGGTTGAATCCATTCCCATTCTCGAGCTAATCCTTCTGCCAAAGAAACCTGCGGTTGATAACCCAAAATTTTCTTCGCTTTAGAAATATCCGCACTGGTATGACGAGCATCACCTCTAGCTCGATCGATATAATTTTTTTGCAAAGGTTGTCCCATTATGTGTTCCATTGTTTTAAGCACATCGGCAAGAACGACTCGACAACCACCACCAATATTAAATACTTCCCCAATAGCTTCTGACACTTCTCCTGCTAAAAGATTAGCAGCAACAATATCGCTGACGAAAGTAAAATCTCTAGTTTGTTGCCCATCACCATAGATAGAAATTGGTTCATTGAAGATCGCAGCTTTGAAAAATTTATGAAATGCCATATCAGGACGCTGACGGGGACCGTAAACTGTAAAATAACGTAAAGCAGTTACTGGCACGCCAAAATTCTGCTGATACAGCCAACACATCCGCTCTGCTGCTAATTTAGTAATACCATAAGGGGAAACGGGCTGAGGACATATTGTTTCTGGAGTAGGCATAGTTTCTGCATTGCCATAAACCGAAGAAGTTGAAGCAAAGACAAATCTTTGGAGAGATTTAGCGTCTTTTGCTGCTTCTAGCATAATTTGAGTAGCATTAATATTTCTTTCAGTGTAATGACGAAACCCATCTCCCCAACTAGCTCTAACTCCAGCCTGGGCTGCTTGATGGTAAACTATCTCTACATCTTCTAATAAATCTTGCCAATTTAAGCTTTGAATATCAGCTTCGATTAGCTTGAAGGCAGAATGTTGCAATAATTGATGTGCATTTTTGCGCTTAAAACTGGGATCGTAATAATCGTTAAATTGATCGATACCAATTACATGATGTCCTTGTTTTAGTAAAGCTTCTGCTAAATGAGAGCCGATAAAACCGCCGATACCAGTGACAATTTGAGTAGTCATATAAGAAGATCAAGTAGTTTTTTATTTCATTTATATTTACTAAGATACCTAGATGTTTGGTTTTGCCTAGAAGATTTGTATTTATTTATTGACTTTATTAATTAGACTTGTCCGAAAATTTGTATACGAGTCTTATGTTTAATAAAGATTAAGCTAATCAGATTATGTTTAAATATAGTTAATAGTTTGCTATTATAAGAGACTGATGACCTTGGAGAGGTGGCTGAGTGGTTGAAAGCGGCTCCCTGCTAAGGAGTTATGGGGTGTAAGCTCCATCGGGGGTTCGAATCCCCCCCTCTCCGCTTCAGAAAGTGGTGTAATATAGGCAATTCCAACCCCCGATATAGTCAACACCCCATAACTTATTACTCACTTATTACTCAAAATACCCCTAAAAGCACGATCGCACTAAGCAAAAATTCCTATCTTTATCAAATCTTTTTTTATATATATTTTCTGTAAAGCTAGCCCCAAAAAAATAACCAGCTAGCTCCTATCACTAACTGGTTATTCTGTCAAATAAGCTATTCACTCTATTTTTTATCTAAAGAAATGCGATCGCCAAGCCGAGCGTAAAATTCCCTACCTAGCTAGATTGTTACTGCTATACTTGTAACTCAAAACCTACAGGCAATTTTGAAAAGTAAATACTTTAATAGCAGTACTTTCAGTGTTTTACACGAACAAAAGCACGAATTTTGGTTGTTTGACGGTCTTATAGTACTTTCAGGCTTTTAGGGTAGTCATAAATAAAAAACATTTAATGTTTTTATTTATGACTATCCTAAAGCCTGAAAGTACTATAAGACAGTCAAACAACAAAAATTCGTGCTTTTGTTCGTGTAAAACACTGAAAGTACTGCTATTAAAGTATTTACTTTTCAAAATTGCGTGTAG
>JAAUYH010085836.1_pt1 | contig 24869 bp, 20 predicted proteins | sample 7278061 | NCBI WGS metagenome assembly JAAUYH01 (sample SAMN14350203, study PRJNA611818) | marine sediment metagenome | isolation source: surface marine sediment (0.6m) | place: French Polynesia: Moorea | collected 2018-08 | reverse complement strand
CCTCGGGCCGCGCGTGCTGCGCACCGAGACGGCCGGGCCGGCGGCGATTGCGGCGATTCAGGCGTTGTGGGGGGATGGATAGATGGAAGATTGGGGTCAAGATTGGGGTCAGAGTAAAGGGACAGAGTAAAACCGGTTTTACTCTGTCCCTTTACTCTGACCCCAGGGCTAAGGAGTTGCAGCGCCAATGGGGCAAGAACGGAGACATTTGGCACCAGGATGTGCCAACGGCCGAAGGCCGAAAGCGTAGCAAAACCGCGTTTTGCGTAGCGTCCGCGATTCGTCCATGGATGGACGATATCGCGGATCAACTATGAAATGATTTCTACCAGCTTGGCCTCGATACCATCCATATCCGGCACAAACGCCACGTCGTCATTCACCCGCACGGTGTGCTTGACGCCGTCCGGGAGGTTGTCCTGGTCGCCGTCCAGCAGCAGGTTTTCCTCGGTGATGGTAGTCAGCCGGGGGAACCCCTGTGCCAGCAGCGCCATGTAAGGCATCTGGGCATCGCCACCCAGGGCCTTGAGGATGGCCACTTTTGCGCCCGAGGTGGTTTCCTCCTGCGCCTGACCGGCCAGCAGGGAGAACGAGAACAGCGGAATGCGCCATCCGCGCCAGGTAATGAAACCGTAAATCCACTCCGGGGCATCGTCGATTTCCTGTGGGTTGCCGAAGGTGATGACCTCGGATACGGAGGCGTTGGGAAGCAGGATCTTGGCGTCGGTGAGGGGGATCATGACGCCGCGGATGTCGGAAGCTAGTTGAGCCATAGGTAACCTCTCCGGATTACTGGGTTTGTTCGTTGCGGCAGAATTCGGTCAGCCGGGTCGCCAACTCCGCCGGGTTGCCGGTAAAGGAAACGCCACCGTTTGCCAGGGCACCATCGACCATGGAACTGACCACGCAGGTATCCGGATTCTGCACCCACACTTCTCCACCGTGATTGATCACGTATTCCGCCCCGGCGATGCCGTCGCTGGCCATGCCGGAGAAGATGATCACTCTAACCTGTCCATTGAAACGGTTACTCATGTCGGTCATCACGTGGTCAATACAGGGTGAATAGGTCAGGGATTCCAGGGATTCGCCCAATACGACCCGGTGGTTCTCATCCAGGTTGAAGCGCCGGTCCACCGGCACAATCAGCACCGTTCCGGGCTCCAGCCGATCGCCCTCCCGGGCACAGCGAACGCTGAGCTCGCTGGCCTGGTCCAGCTGGGACGCCATCAGGTCGAGAAATTCCGAGCCGATGTGCTGGGCCAGGATGAAGGCCGCAGACAGGTCTCCAGGCAGCTCGGACAAAAAGCTTCGTACGGCTTCGGGACCGCCGATGGAAGCGCCCAGGATCCAGACGCTGCTGAGGTCACGCGAAGCGGGCTCCGGCTGTGCCGGTTCGGGCCGGGGCGGAAGGTCGCCGTCCGCACCCGAGATTTTCCCGGCCAGGTGCCGGGCCCAGCGTACCCGGTCCAGACCGTCCAGTCGCTCGCTGGCGGCGGCGTCATTGAAGACCAGCTGCCGCCCGGATTGTTCGTTCAGGATCAGGTTCAGCAGCTCCGGCTTGCGATCCAGCACGGGCTCCAGATTGACCACCAGGGCGTCAGCGTGGAGGGATTCGATCATGCCCTCCTGCAGCTCGCTCAGCTTGATCTCAGCCACCAGTTCCGCGCCCGCTTCGCCAACGGCTTCGAGCAGGGCGTCGCGAAAGCGATCCTTTTCGAACAGCAGCGCTGCGCGCAGGTGATCAGCATCGGTAGAGCGCGAAAAGGAGGCGTCCATGTCAGTTGACCGCAAGACCGGCGATCCGAAGTGGGTGATCCCACGATTTCGGGACTCCCCGAGGCCCTGCCGATAGTTGCTTACGCCGACTCGCGGTCGCCCCGCGAAATTCGCGGTTTTTGCTGCGCTCACGCGCTTGCCGCACTGGCACGTCCCTGTGCCAGGCGTCTTCGTTCTTTCCCTTGGCCATTACAGTCCACCGCCACTACCATCAGCCGGTTTCTACCGCCTCGTCCAGCAGCTCCTGCACGTTGGTCAGCAGCTCCGCCTCCTGGTAGGGCTTGCCGAGGTAACGGTTGACGCCGATATCCAGCGCCCGCTCCCGGTGTTTTTCACCCGTCCTGGAGGTGATCATGATGATGGGAATACCCTTGAGCCGATCGTCACTCTTCATGTGGGTGGCCACTTCGAAACCGTCCATGCGCGGCATCTCGATGTCCAGCAGCATCAGGTCGGGAATGCGGTCCTGCAGCTGCTCAACGGCGTCCACACCGTCCTTGGCGGTGATTACCTCCATGTCGTGGCGCTGCAGTACCCGGCTGGTGACTTTGCGCATGGTGATGGAATCGTCCACCACCATGATCAGCGGAACCTGCTCCTCTTCCTGCACCACCTCGACCGCCTCTTCGTCGGCGCCCTTGGCCTCGGTGGTGAGCTGCAGCGCCGCACCGCGGCGAATCAGCGGACCCAGGTCGAGAATCATGATCACGCTGCCGTCACCCAGGATGGTAGCGCCGAAAATGCCCGGGATACTGCTGATCTGGGGACCTACGGACTTCACAACGATTTCGCGGCTGCCCATGACGGCATCTACGCGGATGGCGGCGCGCTGGTCGCCGATGCGGGACATCAGCACCGGTACCATGTCGTCTTCGCCATGGTCTTTCCGCTCCAGCCCCAGCAGGACAGCCAGCTCCTTCAGCTGGTATTCCTCGCCGGTGTACTCGTAGACGGTCTCACCCTCGTCCATGCGCCGGTCGAAATCATGCCGGTTCATCCGCACCACGCCCTGGATACTGGTGAGGGGAATCGCAAAGGTGCTGTCGCCGACTCGCACCATAATGGCGTGGGTCACCGCCAGGGTGAACGGCAGGCGAATGGTGAAGCGGGTGCCCTGGCCTCGATCGGACGTAATATCCAGTGAGCCACCCAGCTGCTTGATCTCGCTGTTCACCACGTCCAGGCCCACGCCCCGGCCAGCCACCTTGGTGACCTGCTGGGCGGTGGTGAATCCCGTCTCCAGGATGAAACCGAACAGGTCGCGATCGGTCAGCTCCGAATCTTCCTTGAGCAGTCCGCGTTCCAGGGCCTTGGCCCGCACCCGCTCGTGGTCGATGCCGCTGCCGTCGTCTTCCACCGTGATCACCACCTCGGTGGCCTCACGGGTCACGCCCAGCTTGATCTCGCCCTCCGGGTCCTTACCTGACTGCTCGCGCTGCTCCGGTGACTCCAGGCCATGGGCCACGGCGTTCCGCAACATGTGCTCCAGCGGCGCGGTAATGCGTTCCAGCACGGTCCGGTCCATTTCACCCTGGGCACCTTCAACCCGCAGGTGCGCTTTCTTTTCCAGTTCTTTGCTGGTCTGGCGAAGAATGCGTCGCAGCCGGGGTACCAGACTGTCGAAGGGCACCATGCGGGTGCGCATCAGGCCTTCCTGCAGGTCCGAATTCACCCGGGACTGCTGCAGCAGCAGGGTTTCGGACTGGCGGGTCAGATCGTCCAGCATGCCCTGGATACTGACCAGGTCGGATACCGATTCGGCCAGGCCCCGGGACAGTTGCTGCAGGGTCGAGAAGCGATCGAGTTCCAGCGGATCGAAGGCTTCATCCATTTCCTCTGCTTCGCGCTGGTAGCGCGACAGGATCTGGGCCTCGGTTTCGATTTCCAGCTTGCGAAGCTGCTCGCGCAAGCGGTTTACCGTCTGGTCAAATTCCACCAGGTTGAAGCGGAAGGTTCCAATCTGCTGTTCCAGGCGGGAGCGGTAGATACTGACCTCACCGGCATAGTTCACCAGGTTGTCCAGAAGGTCGGCGCGAACCCGGATCAATTCCTGCTGTGGCCGGGCCGTCACAGCGCCGCGTTGCTGGACCTCCTCGTCCAGCGCTGTGGGCGCTGGTTTCGGAGCCTTTTTCTTGGGCTTGGGCTTGGGCTTCGGCTTGGGTTTGGCCTCTTCAGCCGCCGGTTCCTCCGGCTCTGGCTCGGAAGGCTCTGCCTCGGGCTGATCCGGTTCCTGGGGTTTTTCCTCTTTCTCGGCCTTGCTCGCCTTCTTTTCCGCCTTCTTGTCGGCCTTTTCCGCTTTTTCGTCCGCCGGCGCTTCCTGCTCGGCCTCAGCCTCGGGTGCCTCCAGCGGTTTGCCGGCAATCAGTGCCTCGATCTGGTTGATGGCCGCGCGCCCGGTTGGGATGGCATCACGGGCCTGGACCTTGTCCAGCATCAGATGCAACCGGTCAAAGGCCAGTTCCAGGATTTCCACCGTCTGATCGGTCGTAGCGACTCGCTCTTCCACCACGCCTTCGAACAGCGATTCCATGGCGTGACTGAGGTCACCGATGGGCGACAGTCCGGCCATGCGCGCACCGCCCTTGAGGGTGTGCAGTTCACGCTGCAGTTCCACCACCGGCTCGTGGGATGACTGGTTGTCCCGCCACTCGGCCATCTTGTGGTCGGCTGCGTCGAGAATCTCGGACCCCTCCTGCAGGAAGATGTCCAGCAGTTCATCATCGATGTCTCCGAACTCGGACATGTCGACGGTTTCATCATCGGCATCGATTCCGGCCAGCTCTTCGCCGCTGCGCTCCCAGGCCTCCAGGTCCGAGGCCAGCTCGGCAATGGCTTCTCCCGCGGCCTCGCCTGCCTCGTCCACGGGCACCGCTGCCTCGTCGCTTTCGTCAACGGTCTCGCCCGGCTCCGCTTCGGCTTCCGCTTCGGCTTCCGCGTCGACTTCCGTCTCCGCCGCCGGCTCGGGCATTTCCTCAGGAACCTCCAGTTCGGCCTCGAGCTCAGGCTCAGGTTCCGGTTCGGCTTCCGCCTGCTCGTCCCCTGCTGCCTGGTCGTCGGCCATGGCTTCGGCTTCGTCCTCGGTCTCGCCGGCCAATTCGGCTTCATCTTCGCCGACCTCTGCCACTGGCTCCTCGGCGCCTTCGTCTGCTTCCGCCGCCGGCTCAACGGCCGGCTCTTCTTCAGCAACCGTTTCGTCCGGGCCTTCACCTGCGTCGGATCCAGCGTCAGAAATGGACTCTTCGTCGACCAGATCGACCAGCTCCAGTCCTTCCAGGTCTTCGCTGGACACCAGCTCCAGGTCATCCAGTGCGATGTCGTCGGCATCGATGGCAGTAGCGACGGCGTCATCGTCCAGGCCCAGGTCCGGCAGCGCCTCACCCGCGTCTTCAGCGGTGGTTTCCTCAGCGTCGGCCTCGGACTCGGCAAAGTCCATATCGAAGTCGAGGTCAAAGGGTTGCGCTTCCTCGTCTCCGGCAACGGGTATGGTGGCGGCAGCAGCCGCTGCGTCATCTACCAGGTCGGACTCGTCGAATTCCTCCGGCCGATCAGCCATCTCTGGGCCGCTCAGTTCATCAGCGAACGCGCCGGTGAAGCTTTCCGATTCGGGCAGCGCGTCGCGCAGATTCCCCAGCTGCTGGCTCAGCGCCTCGGTATCGGGCAACTGAAGCTCCGGTGCTTCCAGCTGATCCAGCACCGTCTCGATGGTGCTCACCGTTTGCCGAATGGCGTCCAGCCCCGAGTTGTCGGGTGCCTGGTCACTCACGTTCAGGCGTTTGACGTAACCTTCCAGGGGTCCGGTCAGCGCGGTGATTTCCGGCAGGTCCACCATGGCGATGGCGCCGTTCAGCGTGTGCACCGAACGCACCATGGGTTCGCCCACCGACACCGGGTGCCCGGCATCGTCGCAGGCGCCCATGTATTCTTTGATCGTGCCCAGGTGGGTGGTCACCTCGGTGCGCAGGATTTCCCGCAGAACCGGGTCCATGCCCCCAACCGCGGCTTCTTCGGCAGGCGCTTCCGCCTCTTCGGTCTCCGGCTCATCCAGGTTATTGATGAATGCTTCCAGGTCGGCGTCGAAGGCGTCAGCTTCGGACGAGTCGCCCTCCACACCCATCAACTCCTGTTCCTGGTCGGAATCATCAATGCCCAGATCACCCAGCAGGTCATCCATTTCGTCGGCAGCGGCGATCTCGTCGGCGCCTGCCCCGGCTGCCTCGTCTTCCAGTGGTTCGAGAGACAGATCGTCCAGTTCCAGATCGGGGGACAGCGCAAGCCCGTCGGCTTCCACTGCCGCGTCGGCCGCCTCACCCTCTTCGGCCTCGGCTTCGGGACCTTCCAGCGACAGATCGTCCAGGTCGTCCAGCGACAAATCGTCGAGATCGTCCAGGTCGTCGAGTTCGGCCGTTTCCACGGGTTCAGCCGAATCATCTTCGGACAGTTCAACAGCGGCGCCCTCGTCCGTCTCCGCCGACAGTTCATCCAGCGGTTCCAGTTCCAGTCCGGCTTCCGCGGCCGGCTCCTCGGCGTGTGCGGAACCGATTTCCTCAGGCGCTTCTTCGGCCTCGGCGTGTTCGCTCTCGGCGCTCATTGCCGGGTCGTCGATGGCGAATTCAGCCAGACCGCTGATTTCAGCACTGCCGGCCGCCGGCTCCGGCTCGCCTTCCAGGGGTTCCAGCTCCAGGTCGCCCAGATCGAAGTCAAAGTCCGTGCTTTCAACCGCAGCCTCTTCCTCGCCTTCGGGGGTGTCCTCCCCACCCTCGGTCTCCGCGACCTGGCCCTCCTCGTCCTCCAGAGGCAAAAGAGACAGGTCGTCGCTGACCGTTTCGGCCTCGGCTGACTCGCCCTCTTCCAGGGCCGGCAGATCCAGGTCGGCGTCCAGCAGTTCGCCGTCAAACTGAAGGCTTTCGAATACGTCGGTGGCTGCTTCATCATCATCAACCGACGGCATTTCGGTGGTCGCATCGGGCAGCGCTTCGCCGGAATCTGCCGCCAGTAGATCCTCGGCGGCCTCCTCCGCCAGTTCCAGCGGTTCTTCCTCAAGGGAAAAATCATCCGCCAGCTCAAGCGGCTCATCGTCAAGCGAAAGATCGTCAGCCAGAGCCAGGTCTGCCTCCGCCTCTTCAGCCGGTGCTTCCTCGACGGCATCGATTGTTTCGGTTACTTCCTGTGGCTCAGTCTCAACGTCAGCCAGAACGGGCTCCTCCGATTCAACCGCTTCGGGCTCGGCCTCGGCGACTTCCTCGGCCGGAGCGGCCGTTGGTTCAAACCGAACCGTTTCGCCGTTCGCCAGCTTGTTGGCGACGCTCTTGATACCCTCGATGTCGGCGGTCGGACGACCTTCACCTTTGACGTTGGCCAGCAGGCCGGGCAACGCCTCGACGGCATGACCCATAAGATCCACCAGCTCCGGCCCGGCAGCGATAGATTGGTCGAGGACCCGGTTCAGCATGTTTTCGATTTCCCAGCTGAACTCGCCGATGGTGTATGCGCCCACCAGGCGTCCACTGCCCTTGAGTGTGTGGAATGTCCGGCGAATGGTGGTGAGGGCCTCCTGGTCATCAGGATTGGACTTCCACTGGGGAAACAGCTCCGACAGATTGACCAGCTCTTCCTCGACCTCTTCGATGAACACCTCCTTGATCTCGTCATCGATCTCTTCGGAGATGTCGGCCTCAAGGGATTCTTCGGCTGCCGCTTCTACGGAAGGTTCCGTCTCAGCGGGCTCCGCCTCGAAGGAATCGAGCGATTGTGTCTCCATCGCGTCGGCGGGCGCTTCAGTCTCGCTGCCGGCTTCCGGAATTGTCTCTGGCGCTACTTCAGCCGCTTCGCCGGATTCAGCCAGTTCCTGCTCCGCAGCCTCCATCATGGAGCGGATCGAGTCTTCGCCGTAGTAGCCCAGCTTGCGCAGGCTCTGCCGTGCCACTTCCAGTATCTTGTCCCGGCCAGGACGGTGTTCGCGCACCGCTTCCAGGTAGTATTCGAGACTGGCCACGGCGTCAGCCACCGTATCCAGTTCCTCGGCATCGGGGACATTACGCTTCTTCAGCAGTTCTACCTGGGTGTAGGCCACTATACCGTTCAGCAGGGAGGCCGCCTCGTCCAGGTCCAGCATCTTCAGCGCACCGACGATTTCTTCCAGCAGCGCCGGCGTCTGGCCCACCTTTTCATGGTCCCAGGGTGCCTCGATGAACTCCACGATGTTCTGTTTGATGACCTGCAGGTTGCCACTGGCTTCCTTCATCAGCGCATCGAGGATGCGCCGAATTTCCGACTTGGGCAGATCCGGCATCGGATCGGGTTCAGCGGCCTCTTCCGCCGGTCGAGTCGGCGATCCCAGCTGTTCGATGTGGTCATCCAGCGAGGATTCCACGATGAGCAACGAGCCGGCGATGTCCAGCATGGCATTCTCGTTGACTTCGCCGCTGCCGATCAGCTCCTCCAGCTTGTCTCTCTGCTCCTGTACCACCTTTCGCGGAATACCCAGGCCCAGCATACCGAGGGTATCGCCCACCCGGTGCAGGGTTTCGGACTGCTCGTCGAATCCCTCCGTGGTCATGTCGTTCTGGCGCACCTTCAGGTCCAGTGCGTCCTTCACGCGCATCAGGTCTTCCTTGATGGCGCCGGATACGGTACTGAGCAATTCCCGGTTGTGCCCCGCGATGGCGCCCTTGGCATGCTCCAGTTCGTCAGCGTCAGGCATCAACTCGTCAAGGTTGAAGGTGGCCTTGACCGCATCCAGGTGTTCCGAGCCACTGTCGGCATGGGCGGCGTAATACAGCAGGCCCTTCAGCAGATCCTCCGGCAGGCGCTCGGCAAAGTAACCTTCACCGTGCAGCGCCATCTGCTTGATCACGCGGTCCAGCTTGCCGAACAGCACCTTCAGGGCGCTGCCGGGATCCAGTGCGTCATTGCGAATACCGTCGAGCACCCCTTCAGCGACCCAGAATACCCGGCGCAGGTTCTCTTCGAAGGTGATCTGCCGCAGCTTGTCGCACAGCTTGTGCAGCCGGTTGATCATGGCCACGTCGGCCTCTGCCTTGAACCAGTGCAACAGGCTGGATTCGAATACCTTCCTGATCTTGGCCGCCGCAACCCGCAGGGTGCGATCGTCCAGCGGTGCTGCGGGCCCATCCGCGATTTCCGGCAGCGGTGCTTCCAGGCGCGGTGAGAACAAAGCCGTTTCGGACAGCAGCTTCTGGCCCCGCACCGAGCGCAGGTCATTCAGCAGCGGCAGCAGCACCACCGGGATGTCCCGGTGCCCGCCCTGCAGACGCTCCAGGTAATCGGGCAGCTGCACGATGCCCCGCATAAGCATGGCGTAGGCTTCATCAGTGTCGGCCACTTCATCCTCCAGCAGGCCGAGCGCCACGTGTTCCATCTCTTCCACGACCAATGCCGCGCCATACAGCTCCACCATGCGCAGGGTGCCCTGTACCTGGTGCAGATAGGTCGCGCAGAACCGCATCTGACTGGTGTCACTGGTGTCCTCGACGTAGGCCTCCAGGGCCTGACGCGCCTGCTTCAGCGTCTCGTCCAGTTCCTGCTTCACCCAGCTCAGGGTGGTGAAATCAATGTCGTCATGCAGTTTCATAACTACGGCCTGCTCACGCTGATTGGTACGCCCCCGGTGGACCGGCTGCCTCCTGCAACCAGGGCTGACATAGGCAGTTGCAACACCGATGCGGCGTCGCTCCTTACCCGTTGAAACCCGTCAGCGAGCACCGCGCGGCTCACGACCTGGCCTCTTTGTTCATTCCTGTCCACCCAACTCTTCTCCTTGCGCCTTGCGCCGAAACGCCAGGGTGCGCTGACTGGATACCCGCTGTACCAGCGGATTGCTCCAGAGGGTGACCTCGCCGGCCCCCAGGATCAGACAGCCTCCCGGCTTCAGACACGTCACCAGATGATTCAACAGCTCGTGTCTGCGAACGCGCGGAAAGTAAATCAGCACGTTCTGGCAATAAATCAGGTCCAGGCGGGTCATCGGCTGCCGCTGCACATCCAGCAGGTTCAGCACGGCGAATCCCACCCGTCGCTTCAACCGATCCGCGACCCTGAAATGGTTATCGTCGAATCGTTCGCAATATTCCTGTCGATACTTCTCCGGAATCTCCTTAAGACGGCTGCTGGCATAAATTCCCTGCCTGCCTACCGCCAGCGCCGGTGGACTCACGTCCGATCCGGTGATTCCGAAGTAGAACGACTGCTCCTGGCGGCTGGTGAACTCATCGATCACCATCGCCAGGCTGTACACCTCTTCGCCCGTCGCGCATCCGATGCTCCAGGCATGGAATGCCTCGCTGGCGCCCTGCTCCAGGTACGCCGGCAGCAGCTGGTCCCGAACCAGGTCCAGCGACGGCGGGTGGCGAAAAAACCGGGTTTCGTGGACCGTCAGCCGATCCACCAGGACCGCCCACTCTTTCGCACCCTTGGGCCCGACCAGGCATTCGTCCCGGTAGCGGGCCAGGTTCCTGTAGCCCAGCTCCTGCAGTCGCATCCGCAGGTTGGTCTCCAGGAACAGCCGCCGGCTTGGCGGAACCACTACGCCGGTTCGCTTTTCCAGCAGGTCCACCCAGCGCTGAAATTCGTGCTCGTCCATGACGACGCCACCACCCGCAGGTGGGACTGACGAATTCAACGCTTTGGCTTCATCACCGCCCATGGCCTCCGTCCTGCCTTACCCCGTTAATGGATGAACGGCGAAAGCGTTTTCCTGTTCGGTGCCCTGCTTTGCCCGGCACCGCTGGGCATAAACTCAATCCAGACCATCAACCCGTCATGGATTCGGGAACTCAGGCCGGCAGCTTGAAGTCCGCTACCGAACGCCGCAGCTCTGCCGCCAGGTCCGCCAGGTGGCCAATGCTTTCGGCCGTCTGGCTGGTACCCGCTGAGGTCTGGGTGGTGATTTCCTGAATCACGTTCATGGTTCCCGAGATGTTGGTGGCTGCCGCCGACTGCTGGCGGGCCGCCTCCGAGATGTTTTGAATCAGGTCCGCGAGGTCATGAGATACCTTCTCGATCTCGCCCAGCGCTTCGCCGGCGTCCTCGGCCAGTCGAGCACCGCTGACCACTTCTGAGGTGGTCTGCTCCATGGAGATCACCGCCTCGTTGGTGTCGGCCTGAATCGTCTGCACCAGGGTTTCAATTCGCTTGGTCGCGTTGGACGCGCGTTCCGCCAGTCGCTGCACTTCGTCAGCAACCACCGCAAAACCACGACCGGCTTCACCCGCCGAGGCCGCCTGGATAGCGGCGTTCAGCGCGAGAATGTTGGTTTGTTCGGCGATGTCATTAATCAGTTCAACGATGTCGCCAATTTCCTGGGAGCTTTCACCCAGCCGCTTGATCCGCTTGGACGTTTCCTGGATCTGGTCGCGGATGTTGTCCATGCCGTCGATGGTCTGTCGCACCACTTCCGCGCCCTTGGCGGCGATGGCCACCGAGCGCTGCGCTACGTCCGCGGATTCGGCAGAGTTCTTGGAGACCTCGTCAATGGAGACGGCGATCTCGTTGATGGCCGCTGACGCTGATGTGATCTGCTGGGCCTGGTGCTCCGAGGCCTCCGCCAGGTGCATGGCCGTGGCCTGGGTTTCCTGGGCCGCCGAGGCCACCTGCACTGCGGTTTCGTTAATGGTGGTTACCAGGGAGCGCAGGGCTTCGATGGCAAAGTTGATGGAGTCCGCGATGGCACCGGTGATGTCTTCGGTCACCGTGGCTTTCACCGTCAGGTCACCCTCAGCGAGAGATCCCATTTCATCCAGCAGCCGCAGAATAGCCTCCTGGTTCCGCTGGTTCAGATCTTCCGTCACCTTGAAGCGTGCCCGCTGATCCCGGTACAGCAACCACAGCAGCACCACCACCAGGAATATAGCGGCCAGGCCAAGGATGACGCCGAAACGGACCGATGGCCACAGGCGCTCACCTTCGGTCAGATCGGTATAGACCTCCTGCAACGCGGCCGCATCATTCAGCAGCGTCTCCGAGTCGAAGAAGATGGCGTCGGACGCCCGCTTGACCTGCACCAGCTGGTCGGAAGCGCCGAGAATACGCTGGGCGTTGGACTCGATATCGTTGTAGACCTGGAATACGCTGCCCAGCAGCTCCAGCGCTTCGGGGTTCTGGATGGGTCGAATACCCATGTCGTTATTGCCGTTGAGCAACCCGTCCAGCACATTGCGCAGGAAGTTGATGTCGTCTCCGAGCCCTTCCGCCGTGGTGCCCGCATCGATACCGCCGCTCAGAATGACGTTAACCCGGCGCAGCATCTTGTCCGCCAGCGCCAGTGTTGCCGCGGACATGTAAATCTGCTGCGGGCGGGCATTGATGTCCCGGAGAACTTTTGCCACCTCGTCCAGACGGCCCTGAAGCACCGGGATGTCGCCGGAAAACTGCTCCACCGTCTGGGACAGGTCGGTGACCACCGTGGACGCGGCCAGGATAGTACGGACCTCGCCACTGATGCCGGTCCAGGTCTCTTCAACCAGCCGGTTGCGGGCGTCCGCGACCCCCTGCTCCGATGGGAGCGGGCTCAATCCTGATTCGGGCTGTCCCTCGGTCAGCTGGTCCAGGTTCCGCTGGATCTTGTCGCGGGTCTCCCGCAGCTGGTCGAAGGCGTCAAATGTTCCACCCGCCGCCTCGTTAGCGAACTTGGCGATCTGCTGGGACAGCACCTGAGTCTCGGTGATCAGGCCGAGATGCCGGCGCTGTTGCTCAGCCGCGTCGTTCAGGAAGACAAAGTTCAGGATCAGACCCAGAAACACCGCCACCAGCAATGCAGCCAGGACGTACAGAAATGTGTTGGTTTCGCGCGCCTGCAAAGTTCCCGCTGCTGCACTCATGGATCAACTCCCCGCTTTGTCTCTGTCGCTCTGTTTTTATCTGTGTACATGTCGCCTGCTTCAGGCCGCGGCCTGCATAAATTCCGGGTTGTTGACCAGCTTGGCAACGTTGAACGCCCCCCAGAAATCTTCACTCTTGTGGTACTCACGGGTGACATACCGGCCAACATCCTGCTCTTCGAAATACGAACCGTCCGTTTCTTCTTCCTCAAGAAAATGCCGCTGCCCCTGGACCTCGTCGATCAGCAGCCCGACAACGCCGCCCTGCTGCTGCACCACCAGCACCCTGGAGTACTTTGTGACCGACGTGCGGTCACCTCCCAGGAACTGGCGCATGTCCACGATGGGCACCAGGGTGCCGCGGATGTTTGCCACGCCCAGGACCCAGGCCTTGGAACCTGGCACCAGCGTGTAGGACGGGATGGTCAGAATCTCCACCACGTCGGCAATCTCGATCACCAGGTTGATATCCACCACCTTGAAGGCAATGCCGGACCATGAACCCTGGGCCATGGCCTGTTCCGGCAGACCCACGGCATGCACCAGGGATCGCTTCTCAAAATCTCTCAGGGTGTCAAATGCCGCTTCTGCCATAGTCGTCCCCCGCTCAGCTCTCCAGCGCGACTTTGATCTTGCGCAACAGCACCGAGTCCTTGACCGGCTTGGTCAGGTAATCCTTGGCGCCCTGGCGCAGGCCCCATACCCGGTCTGTTTCCATGGTCTTGGTGCTGACAATAATGACCGGGATGTCCGACGTCTGGGGATCCCGGCTCAGGGTTCGCGTTGCCTGGAAACCGTTCATTCCGGGCATGATGACGTCCATCAGGATCAGCTCGGGCTGACTGGAACGGGCCTTCTCAATGCCTTCCTCGGCATTGGCGGCTGACTCCACCTCAAAGCCGTTGCGCTCCAGCATCTTGGTGAAAATGTGGACGTCGGTCGGCGAGTCGTCGATGATCAGTATGCGGGCCATGAACCTCCCCCTACAGAAGCTTAGCCTTCTCCCTCCGGCGACACCTCGGAACCATCATCCACGTGGGCACGAATGGCACCGAGCAATTCGTCCCGTGTGAAGGGTTTAGTCAGGTATTGCTCTGACCCGACAATGCGCCCGCGGGCCTTGTCGAACAGACCATCTTTGCTGGACAGCATGATGACCGGGGTCGACTTGAATACTCGGTTGTTCTTGATCAGGGCGCAGGTCTGATAGCCATCCAGCCGCGGCATCATGATGTCCACGAATATAATGTTGGGCTGGTGATCGGAAATCTTGGACAGCGCTTCAAACCCGTCCGTGGCCGTCACCACATCACATCCTTCCTTCTTGAGAAGGGTTTCGGCTGTTCTGCGGATGGTCTTGCTGTCGTCAATGACCATCACTTTCAGCCCTTCCAGCCCGCTTCTTTCCGGTGCTGCGTCCACGACGTCCCCCGTGAGTAACCAAGTCTATTAGGCGCGATTATCCAAGCCTGTTTACCGAATCTTCAGTAGCCATGTCAAGTTATTTGCCTAAGTAACTCAACATATTGCACTTTTTTCATGCCTCGTAGCGGAGTTTTTGGTCCGCATCTGTGATGCTCGTCACGTCCTGAGAAGTCAGTTCAAACGGGACGCCGGCAACGATTCGGAAACGATGGCGTGGAAGTGCGTGTTACTATAGCACCGGCGTCTATTTCCGCGCCGCGGCCGACTAAAACAATTGTTACGGAGAATCAGGGGTGACTGACGGGGAACCCGTGGGCGATCCGCTCAAAATCGGGGTGGTGATGGACCCCATCCAATCCATCAATATCAAGAAAGACTCCACCTTTGCCATGTTGCTGGAAGCCCAGCGGCGGGGGCATACCCTTGCCTATATGGAACCGGGCAACCTGTGGGTGGACCAGGGCGACCCGTGGGGTCATCAGCGCCCCCTGACGGTAGAGGACAACCCGGCGGGCTGGTTCCAGCTGGGCGATGCCGTTGCCACGCCCCTGGCGGAACTGGACGTCATACTGATGCGCAAGGATCCACCCTTTGACATCGAGTACGTGTTTGACACCTACGTGCTGGAGCGGGCGGAACAGGCCGGCGTGCTGGTTGTCAACCGACCGGCCGCCCTGCGCGACATCAACGAAAAGGCCTATATTGCGTGGTTCCCCGACCTGACGCCTCAGACCCTGATCGCCAGAGACCGGCAGGTACTGAAGGATTTCGTACATGCCCAGGGCGACGCCGTGATCAAGCCGCTGGGCGGCATGGGCGGAGAATCCATATTCAAGGTATCCAGCGCCGATTCCAATTTGAACGTAATCCTGGAAACCGTCAGTCACGACGGGCGCAAGCTGATCATGGCCCAGGGTTATGTGCAGGAGATCACAGAAGGCGACAAGCGCGTCCTTATAGTGAACGGCGAGCCGATCCCATACGCCCTGGCCCGAATTCCCGCCGCGGATGATTTCCGGGGCAACCTGGCCAAGGGCGGTACGGGCAAAGCCGTGCCCCTGAGCGAGGCTGACCTGGCCATTGCCAGCCGGGTCGGGCCGGTGCTCAAGGAAAAGGGCGTGCTGTTTGCCGGCATCGACGTAATTGGAGACCGCCTGACGGAAATCAACGTGACTTCTCCCACCTGCATTCGAGAACTTGACGCGGCCCACGATCTGAATATCGCCGGGCAGCTGTTCGAGGTCATCGAGGACATCCGGCGACAGTGAGTGAAGCCGATCCCATAACCACGGACGATCGCCTCAGCGTCACGGTGGTGTTCGCCCTGATGCTGCACGCGGTGGTCGTGCTTGGGGTGAGCTTCACCTACGAGGAACCCGATACACCCGATAATCTGCCATCGCTGGACGTCATCCTGGTCCAACGCAAGAGCGAAACGCCTCCCGACGAGGCGGATTACCTGGCCCAGGCTTCCCAGGTCGGCGGCGGCACCGAGGTGGAAAAAGTCAGGCCCCAAAGCCCGATCACCGGTCAATTGCCCAAACCTGATCCGGGTATCGCGCCGGCACCGACCCAGCCATCCACACCGAACCCACAAAAACCATCACCAGCGGACCTGCTGACCCGGCAAGACTCCACCACTCGCGTCGTCAAGACCGAGGAGCAGAAACCCATCCCGGACACTGAAACCCCCACGGCCAGGGAACTGATCGATCGCAGCGTGGAAATCGCCCGGCTGGAAGCCGAGATCGGCCGGGAGCTGCAGGCCTACGCAAGACGTCCGCGGCGCAAGTTTATTTCTGCCAACACCCGGGAATTTGAATTTGCCAGCTACATGCAGGCCTGGGTGGCCAAGGTGGAGCGGATTGGCAACCTCAACTACCCCAGCGAAGCCCGGCGCCGGGACCTGGAAGGCAGCCTGGTATTGACCGTGGCCATCAGCCGCGACGGCAGCGTCGAAAGCATCGACATTATTCAGCCCTCGGGCTTCCCGGTCCTGGACGACGCGGCCATCCGCATAGTCCGTCTGGGCGCGCCCTACGCGCCTTTGCCTGCAACAATGCGCGAATCGGTCGATATTCTTCATATCACCCGGACCTGGCAGTTTCTGCCCGGGAACGTATTGCGACACAATTAGCGTAACTGGTACGAACTTAACGCGCAGTGCACCAGTCGAAGTCATTATGACCAGCAAACACCGCAAAACGACGCAACAGGATGTTGACATTTGGGCCTCACCCCTGGGGTATGATGAAACCATGGCAGCCAGTGATTACATGAACAACCAGTTCCTGATTGCCATGCCGGGCATGGAGGACCCCAATTTCTCACGCTCGGTCACTTACGTCTGCCAGCACAACGCCTCCGGTGCCCTGGGTATCACTATCAACCGCTCGTCGGACCTGACCGTGGGTGACGTACTGGAGCAGCTGGAGATCAAGATTGAATCCCCCCGCTGGGCGGATGAGCCGGTACTGATCGGCGGCCCCGTCCACCAGGACCGGGGGTTCGTGCTGCACAACCGCTCCAGCGACGAATGGAGCTCAAGCTTCACCGTCACTCCCGAGATTGCCCTGACCACGTCCAAGGACATCCTCGAAGCCATGGCCCAGGGCAGTGGTCCCGACCAGGCCATCCTGGCACTGGGCTACGCCGGCTGGTCTGCCGGTCAGCTGGAGTCCGAGATCCTGCAGAACGCCTGGCTGCATACCTCCCTGGACACCCAGATCCTGTTCGATTCACCCCTGACCGAGCGCTGGCACGAAGCCGCCGCGGCACTGGGCGTGGACATCGACATGCTGACCGGCGCGGCAGGACACGCCTGATCCTGATCGGCCGACCGGGTTCGCGCCAACGGCGAACGGATGAGCCGGCTGTCTGACTCGCCCACAGTCCTCTGCTTCGACTACGGCCTGCGCCGAACCGGGGCCGCCGTTGGTCAGCAGCTCACCGGAACGGCAACGCCGCTCAAGGTATTCACCAGCCCAACCCGCCGGCAGGGCTGGGAGGTGATTGAACAACTCCTGGAAGAATGGCAACCTGACGCGCTGGTTGTGGGCGTCCCGCTGACCGAAAGCGGCGAGGAACAGCCCATGACGGAGAAGGCCCGGCGTTTTGCCCGCCAACTGGAAGGCCGGTTCGGGCTGCCGGTGCATGAAGCCGAGGAACGCTACTCCTCCCGCGAAGCCCAGGACCGGCATCGGCGCGCACGTTCCGCCGGAAACGCCCGGCGGCGGGAAGCCGCCAGGGAGGACGCGGTAGCCGCACAAATCATTCTGGAGGCCTGGTTTGCCAGCCAACCCGACTGAACAAGTTTACCTGCCGGATATGGCCTCGCTGCTGGAGACTTTTGTCGAGCAGGTCGAGAACCTGCTGGAGGGGATAGAGCAACCCGTCATCGTGGGCATCCACACCGGCGGGCTGTGGCTGGCCCAGTACCTGGCCCGGAAGCGCGGCGACGGGGGCAGCGTGGGCGAACTGGACATCGGCTTCCACCGGGACGACTTCGACGCCAGGGGACTGACCAAACCCATCCGCCCCTCCCGCATCGACGGCACCCTGGAAGGGCAGACGGTGCTGCTGGTGGATGACGTCATCCATACCGGCCGGACCACCCGGGCCGCCATCAATTCTCTGTATGATTTCGGCCGGCCGGGCCGGATCCTGCTGGCGGTGCTGGTGGACCGCTCCGGCCGGGAGTTGCCGATCCAGCCCGACGCGTCAGCCATCGACCTGGAGCTGCCGGAACATTGCCATATCCGGCTCAGCGGCCCGGATCCGCTGGCGCTGCGGGTTACCGGAGGACCGAATGGCTGAACTCCAGCTTCGTCCGGACGGCCGGCTGCGCCATTTCCTGTCCATCGAAGGCCTGAACCAGCCCCTGCTGAGCGAGGTGCTGGATACAGCGGAGTCTTTTCGCAAAGCGGCATTCCAGCAGGTCAGGAAGCTGCCTCTGCTGCGCGGCAAAACCGTCATTAACCTGTTTTTCGAGCCCAGCACCCGGACCCGAACAACATTTGAGCTGGCTGCCCGGCGCCTGTCGGCCGATGTGGTCAATATCGACGTGGCGGCATCATCCACCACCAAGGGTGAAACCCTGCTGGATACCCTGCGCACCCTGGAAGCCATGCATTGTGATCTGTTCGTGGTACGCCACGGGCTCAGTGGTGCTGCCCACTTTTTTGCCCAGCATGCGCCGGAGGGGGTATCGGTGCTGAATGCCGGCGACGGCCGGCACTCCCACCCCACCCAGGCCATGCTCGACCTGTTCACCATCCGTCGGCACCGCCCGGACCTGGACCGGCTCAAGGTGGTGATTGTCGGCGACATCCTTCACTCCCGGGTCGCCCGCTCCCAGATTCACGCGCTGAATCTGTTTGGTGTACCGGAGATCCGAGTGGTGGCACCGGCAACGCTGCTGCCCGTGGACGTGGAAACCATGGGAGTCCACATCTACAACGACTTTGACGCCGCCATTGATGGTGCCGATGTTGTGATCATGCTGCGTCTGCAGCGGGAGCGCATGCACGGACCGCTGCTGTCCAGCAAAGATGAATACTTCCGCCGCTTCGGACTGACCGAAAAGCGCCTGGCCCGCGCCCGGCCGAATTGCCTGGTGATGCACCCGGGCCCCATGAACCGGGGCGTCGAGATCGAATCCAGCATAGCCGACGGCGCGCAGTCGGTCATCCTGGAGCAGGTGTCCAATGGCCTGGCCATTCGCATGGCGGTCATGGCGATGGCCCTGGGGTCGCGCGACCCCGGCGAGGGGAAGGCGTGAACCAGGTCATCCGCAACGGCCGGCTGCTGGACCCCGCCCGCGGCGTGGACCAGGTCGGTGACCTCTGGATCAGCGCCGGCGCCATTACCGCGATGGGAGAGCCGCCGGGTTCGTTCGAGCCGGACAGCGAATTCGACGCCAGCAGCCTGTGGGTGATGCCCGGGCTGGTGGACCTGTGCGCCAGGCTGGGTGCCAGTCCCGACCAGGAAACCCGGGCCGCCGCCCGCGGCGGCTTTACAACGGTCTGCTGTCCACCCGACACCGGACCGGTGCTGGACTCCGTGGCCGTCCTCAAGCATCTGCTGGCACAGACCGCGGATTCCAGCTCTGCCCGGATCCTGACCATTGGCGCGTTGACCTCGGGGCTGCAGGGCACCGGGCTGGCGGATCATGACACCCTGCTGCGCAATGGCTGTGTGGGTCTGGGTAACGGCTCAAACGGCATCGGCGACAGTCACGTGATGCGCAGCGCCATGCAAACCGCCCGGTCTCTGGGTGCCACGGTGTTCATTCGGCCCGAGGATCCATCATTGGCTGGCGGCTGTGCCCACGACGGCCCCATTGCCACCCGGCTCGGATTGCAGGGTATTCCCGCCTCCGCAGAAGCCGCCGGAATGGCCCGGGATCTGGCATTGATCGAAGAGACCGGGGTACGTGCCCATTTCTGCCGCCTGTCCAGTGCCGTGGGCGTGCAGTTGCTGGAGCAGGCGAGGTCCCGGGGCCTGCCGGTCACTGCGGACGTGGCCATGCACCAGCTTTTCCTGACCGAACACGACATCAGCGGCTTTGACGCCAACTGCCATACTCGCCCGCCCCTGCGCGCCACGTCGGACCGGGAGGCGCTGATCGACGCGGTTCGCCACGGCGTGATAGACGCCATCTGCAGCGACCACACACCGCTGGGCGTGGACGCCAAGCTGGCGCCGTTTGCCGACACCGAACCCGGCATCTCCGCGGCGGAGACGGTCCTGGGGCTGGGCATGCGCCTGGTGGAAGACGACCGGCTGGACCTGAGCACACTGCTCGCCGCGCTGGTGGACAATCCAACGCGGGTGCTGGGCCGAACGCCGGCTGGATTGAGTGCCGGTGCGCCCGCCGACCTTGTAATCTATGACCCCGCCGCGGTCTGGCGCTGTGACCCGGACGAATTCATCTCCGATGGCCACAATTCCCCGTTTTCCGGCTGGGAGTTCCAGGGCCAGGTGGTCGCCACCTTTTGCGATGGCCGGCAGACTCCAGCCACAGACTGAAAAGAGAACTCCTGATGGGCTTAACCCGACGCCAGTTCGTGAAACTCAATGCCGCGCTGGCGGCCAGCCTGGCCACAGCCAACGCCTGGTCCACCGGCAGCCTGATCAGGAAGACCATCCCGTCCAGCGGCGAGCAGGTCACCGCCATGGGCATCGGCACCAACCGCTACGGTGTGACCAGCGATGAAGACAAGGCCGTGCTGCAGGACACCCTGGCCCGCTTTGCCGAGCTGGGCGGGTCCATCATCGACACCGCACCGTCCTACGGTCGCGGCCTGTCAGAGGTCGTTCTGGGAGAAATTGCCGGCGCAGCCGGTTTGAGCCGGCAGCTGTTCTGGGCTACCAAGGTTGATGCCCGGGTGCCCGGGCCGGAACAGCTGGAAGCCTCGCTGCGCAAGTTGGGCGTTGACCAGGCCGATCTGATCCAGGTGCACAACCTGCGGGAAACCGCCGCGCAGCTGCCTTTCCTGCGCGAGGCTCGCGAAGAGGGGCTGCTGCGCTATATTGGCGTCACCACCCATCGCCCGACCCAGCACCAGGATATTGAACAGCTGCTGAAGACGGAAAAGCTGGACTTCATCCAGGTGAATTATTCCCTGGCCGACCGTTCCGCCGCCGACCGTCTGCTGCCGGCCGCCCAGGAGCACGGCGCCGCGGTTCTGGTCAACATTCCTTTCGCCCGAGGCCGGCTGTTTGAAATGGTCGGTGACCGGCCGCTGCCGGACTGGGCCGCAGAATTTGACTGCCGGTCCTGGGGTAACTTTTTCCTGAAGTACATCATCAGCCATCCGGCGGTGACCAGCCCGATACCTGGCACCCGGAAAGTCAGGCACGCCGTGGACAACATGCGGGCGGCGACCGGCCGGCTGCCCTCTCCGGAGCTGCGTCAGCGCCAGGAAGCATTGATCGACTCACTTTAGGACCCAAGTAGGAATTATCCCCCAACGGAGCGATTCCCATGAATCTGACCAAAGCTCTCACGCTGATGATACTGCTCGTCGGTGGACTGACCACTCTGTCTACCGCCCAGGCCAGCGGCCACGGCGGTCGTCACGGGCCCGGCCATGGCGTTGACCGTATGATCCAGCAGCTGAACCTTACGGAGCAGCAGGCAGTGGCCGTACGCGAGGTGTTTGAACAGCAGCGCAAGGTGATGGAGGCGGCCCACGCCGGTGGCAGGAGACCCAGCGAGGAAGAACGCCAGGCCCACCGCACCGCACTGGATGCCCGCCTGGCCGAGGTACTGACCGAACCGCAGATGGAGCGCTTCCGGGAGATGCGCTCCAACCGCCCCGGCGGCGCCGGCCGCGGCCACGGCAAAGGTTATGGCCACGGGGCCGGCAAGATGCGCAAGCCCAAAGACGATACGTCCGGCGAGGACGACTCCTGACCTGAGGGCGACGCCGGATCGGCGCCCCGGCGTTCAATCCAGGGCCTCTACGCGCCCCCGGCCCGCTCTCCGGGCCTGGGAATCTCCAGCACCGGTGCGTCCATGGCTTTGTGACGGGCCGGGCGGGCGTTCATTCGCTCCAGGTAGTCCTGCAGATGCGGATGGTCAATGGAGAATTTGAACGATACCGCCCAGTTCAGGGTGTGGGTGATAAATATGTCTGCCACGGTGAACCGGTCGGCCACCATGAATTCCCGACCGCCCATGCCCTGGCTCAGCAGCGCGGCCGCCTTTTCGAATTCATAGTGGGCGGTGGATTCAATTTCCGGTATCCGGTGTTCCTTGGGCAGTGCAAAGCGATGCTTGCCGGCGGTCCACAGGGGCTGCTCCAGTTCGGTCAGCGCGAAAAACACCCACTGGTCGTTCAACCCCCGGTCCGGGCTCCCCGCCGCCGGAATCAGGCCCGCCTCCGGATGCCGGTCCGCCAGGTAGGTGCAGATGGCTCCCGATTCCGTCAGGGTAAGATCATCATGGCGCAGGGCCGGAACCTTACCCGCGGGATTGATGCCCAGGAAGTAGTCACTGCGGTTGTCCCCCCTGGAAAAATCGATCTGGTAGTACTCGTAGGGCTGCCCCAATTCCTCCAGCAGCCACATGGGGCGGTCAGAGCGTGAGCGCTTGAATCCGAACAGTTGATACATGGTTTTCTCGTTGCCTGAGTGATTGGAAAGAGTGAGCCGAAGGCAGGTTACTCCTGCTGCCGGTGGGCATCTACCAGGGCGATGGTCCCCTCCAGAAGTCCAAGTCCGCCCGGCGGGCCGTGACTGGGCACGACAGTCTCGGCTTCGGGAAACCGGGTCAGAATATTGTTCACCGCACGGTCCCAGTATCCGACGTCGGCATCCGCCGTGTTGCCCAGGGTGCGGGCCCTGGCCGGACGCACCGTGCAGCCGCCGAACAGCAGCCTGGCCTGGGGTACATACACCACCACGTTGTCGCGGGTGTGCGCCGGCCCCGGGTAGTAGACCATCGTACCAGCGAGGGGCTGCATGCCATCGCGCAGGACCAGGTCATGATCGGCCGGCAGCAGGGACTCGCCAGGGGCTGCCTCGTTGGACAGCCGGTGCGCCCAGCTGGGAATTCCGCGCTCGCGCAGTGCCCGAACGCCCCCCATCTTGTCCTGGTGCGCATGGGTCAACACGGCCGCGGTCACTGACTGTCCCAGGCGGCTCTCCGTCCAGTCGAGGATGGCCCGGGTGTCCTTCTCGGTCCAGGCGGTATCCACCAGCAGCAGCCCCCACGGGGTCGTCACCAGCAGACCATTGGAGGCCACCGGGCCCCACTGCTCGGTGTCCAGGTAGCTGGTATGCATCCAGACCCCCAGGGCCAGAGGCTCGAATTGCACTGGCATCACGGGCTCCGCGCGGCTGTTAGCGAACGCAGCCGCGAGCAGCAGCAGACCCATGAACGATGGACGAACAGTCATGGCCTCATTGTGACCGCCGACCGCGTTGCCATCAACGGCCACCGCACAGGCTGACGGCTGTACTATGATGTTGTCTCATGCCCACCAACGTCACGCCGGAGTACAAGAAAGCCGAGGAGGCCTATCGCCAGGCCCGGGAACCGCGGGAGCGGCTGGAGTGCCTGCGGGAACTGCTGCGCACCATCCCCAAGCACAAGGGCACCGAGCACCTGCAGGCCGACATCAAGACCCGCATCAAACAGCTCTCCGAGGAGCTGGCCGGACCCCGCAAGGGAGCGCACCGAAGTGGCCCCTCCCACGTGGTGCGGCCCGAGGGCGCCGGGCAGCTTTGCCTGGTGGGGCCGCCCAACGCCGGCAAGTCCAGCCTGCATGCCGCGCTGACCGGTTCCAGGACCGACATTGGCCCCTACCCCTTCACCACGCATCTGCCGGTCCCCGGCATGCTGCCGTTCGAAGACATTCACTATCAGCTGGTGGATCTGCCGCCGGTGTCTGCCGAATTCATGGAGCCCTGGATGGTGAACGCACTGCAGCCTGCTGACGGTGTGCTGCTGGTGATCGACCTGAGCGATCCGGAGTGCCTGGACCAGATACCGGCCATTCTTGGGCGCCTGGCAGAGAAAAAGGTCTTCCTGCGCTCCGGCTGGCCAGGCCAGCCCAGCGAAATCCCGTCCAATGTCGACGAACTGGAGGACCCGTTCCGACTGGAGCTGCCCACCCTGCTGGTAGCCAACAAGTCGGACCTGGACCCGGACCCGGAAGAAGTCCAGGTCCTGGAAGAGCTCCTGGGCCTGCGGTTTCCAGCCCTCGCCACTTCCGCGGAGACCGGGCATAACCTGGACCAGCTGGGGCCGTTCCTGTTCCGGGCCCTGCAGACCGTCCGGGTCTACACCAAGTCACCCGGGAAGCCGCCCGACGCGGACAAGCCTTTCACCGTACGCCGGGGTGAAACCGTGCTGGACGTTGCCCGTCTGGTGCATCAGGACATCGCCCGGGAATTGCGCTTTGCGCGCATCTGGGGCAGCGAGGTCTTCGACGGCCAGCAGGTCGGGCCCGACCACCAGGTTGCAGATGGCGATATCGTTGAGCTGCATTGAACCGGTGGTATGGTGGCAAGCATGCAGATTCAGCAGATTTCAGCTTTCCAGGTCGACCTGCCGCTGCACGAGGGCAGCTACAAATGGTCCGGCGGAAAATCGGTGGAGGTGTTCGACAGCACCATCGTCAGGATTGATACGGATGCGGGCATCACCGGCTACGGCGAAGTCTGTCCGCTGGGGCCTTTTTACCTGCCCGCCTACGCCGGCGGCGCGCGGGCCGGACTGGCGGAACTGGCACCACAGCTGCTGGGCCGCAACCCTCTGCACCTGGAGCAGCTCAATCGGCACATGGATTGGTGCCTGAAGGGGCACCCCTACGTCAAATCCGCCGTCGACATGGCCTGCTGGGACATCCTCGGCCAGGCCACCGGCCAGCCGGTCTGCAGCCTGCTGGGCGGACGCTACGGTGATGACTTTGTACTGTATCGCGCCATTTCCCAGGAGTCCCCTGAGACCATGGCCGGGCGCGTCGCCGGGTACCGGGAGGAAGGCTACCGGCGGTTCCAGCTCAAGGTGGGCGGCGATCCCGAAACCGATATTGCGCGCATCCGGGCGGTGTCCGCCGAGCTGCAAACCGGGGATATCCTCATCGCTGATGCCAATACCGGCTGGCTCAGCCACGAAGCCATGCGGGTCATCCAGGCGGTTGCCGATGTCGACGTGTATATCGAACAGCCCTGCGCCAGCTACCGGGAATGCCTGAGCGTGCGGCAGCATTGCCGGCATCCCTTCGTGCTGGACGAATCCGTCGATGGCCTGGACATGCTGCTGACCGCCCAGGCCGACAACGCCATGGACGTGGTCAACCTCAAGATCAGCAAGCT
>JAAUYH010063143.1_pt1 | contig 24870 bp, 28 predicted proteins | sample 7278061 | NCBI WGS metagenome assembly JAAUYH01 (sample SAMN14350203, study PRJNA611818) | marine sediment metagenome | isolation source: surface marine sediment (0.6m) | place: French Polynesia: Moorea | collected 2018-08 | reverse complement strand
GTGGATAAGCGACCTCTATCTTGCAGGCTTTTCCGACTTGTTTGGTAAGTGGCTTAGTTGAAACGTTAGAAACCTCGCACAAAGCAAAGCGTCGTGCGTAGGTAGTTCATAACGTAATAACGCAACTTAGTATTAGCGATCGCCTACCCTGGATTAATGGTCTGGGGTGGGCTATTTATCGCTTCGCTTGAAGTTCCTCGCTCCGCTCCGGCTCTAGCGAACAGAAGTCAAAAGTCAGAATGAAAAAAGATGACTTTTTATGTTATTTTAGAGCGACAATTTCCTGATTAATTTTTACTTCACACTTCACACTTCTGACTTCATTAATGGGAACTCAGTCGCTGGGCAGTGCGTAAAATTTGTCCGGCTAAAATGGCCGCGCCGAAGCCATTATCAATATTAACCACACCGATCCCCGTAGCGCAAGAATTGAGCATGGTTAACAAAGGTGCAACCCCTCCAAAACTGGTGCCATAACCCACACTGGTTGGGACTCCAATCACGGGACAATCCACCATACCCGCCACTACACTGGGCAACGCGCCTTCCATTCCCGCCACCACAATAATGACATCTGCGTTATTTAATAAGTCTTGATGGCTCAATAAACGATGAATACCCGCCACCCCCACATCCCATAGTCGTTGGGTCTGAAAACCGCATAATTGGGCGGTAATGGCTGCTTCCTCCGCCACTGGTAAATCCGCCGTCCCTGCGGTTAGAATAGAAATCACGCCGGGCCCTTGGGAGGGGAGTTGCCCCGTCTTCAAGACGCAAATTCGCGCGGTAGGATAGTAAATCAGAGAGGGGATCTCCGCTTCTAGTTGTTCGGCGATCGCTGTTTCAATACGAGTGGCCATCACCACTGGGGAGTGACGGGCCATAGTGGTCATAATTTGTATAATCTGGTCTGGGGTTTTACCCGGTCCCCAAATCACTTCCGGAAACCCGGTTCTCAGATGCCGATGATGGTCAACTTTAGCAAAGTCTGCTACGGGTTCAAAATGGAAGTGTTTGAGTTGTTGAAGGGCAGTGTCGGGGCTGATTTCTCCTGTGGCGATGGCATTTAGGAGTTCTTGTAGCGCGTCAGGGTTCATTCAATATCCATTATCCACAATCCATCCTCTAATTATCCCTCATTTTTTGTTCATTTTGGAGACACCGCCTAATAACATCACCATTGCCGCCATAAAAATAGCCAAAGCAAAGCCAGTCAAAATCCAATCCAATAGGGTATTCGGTTCCATCTTAATTATTAACAGAGGTGGTTTCTTTAAAATGAACGGAGGAATCAGGAAAATAATTTTGCCAATCTTCCCCTAAAACTATGGTAATATCAGAAGCCAAATTTCCTGTACTTTCTACTAATACTTCTCCTAATCCTAAATCGGCCCGCAGAGTAGCCGCGCCCAGATCATCCCCATTTTGAGCGACAATGCGAGTGGTTTCTAGGGTTTGAGGCCATTGATCACTGACAAAAATACGACGATAGCCGGCTTCCCTTAAATAAGTTACCATACGCTGCACAGCTTCAGGGTTTTCTGTACTGTCTTGAATAGCGATCTTAAGATTACTGGGGTTGGTTGGTTCTGCGTCAAAATCTAGTTGACCGTGGTCAAAATATTCCGCCATCATATTTTTAATCTGATAACGGTTGGGTAGCCAATAACTGACTTCTTGTTTCCCATCCCCACTAAACCGTCCAGGAAGCATTAACAGTTGAACGTTAGACCGTTTCGTTTGAGAGGCAAATCCTGATAGGGCGACTAATTCCTCTACGGTTAAATTGGTATCAATATAAGCACTAATAATGGATAAAATTTCGGGAATTCTTAATAGAGTTTGGGGTTTTAATGCCTGTTCAACTAAAGCCCGCATAAACATTTGTTGCCGTTGTACCCGACCAATATCCCCATAGCGATCGTAGCGAAATCGTAAAAAAGAAACGGCTTTTTCTCCATCTAAATGTTGTTCTCCTTCCTTGAGATCAATATATAGATGTTGACTGTGATCGGTGTATTTCATATCCTTGGGGACGTAGACATTGACCCCACCCAAAGCGTCAATGACTTTTTCAACCCCTTGAATATTAACCCGTACATAACGATCAACGGGAACGCCACCCAATAATTCACTGACGGTTTCGGCGGCTAAAGCTGGTCCCCCCTCATAGTTAGCTTCGTTAATTTTTTTTAGTTCGTAATTAATGGTGGTTTGGGTATCTCTGGGGATGGATAATAGACTCAGTTTGTTGCTGAGGGGATCAAACCGAATCAACACCATTGTATCGGACAAACCTTTGAAGGAGTTGACCAGAGCGTGATATCCTAGGTCTTCGATGGGTTTTTCATCCACTTCTGAGGTTAAAACTTTGGTTCCTAACACCAAGACGTTAACGGGACGACTCAACTCGGGAAGCCGTAAACTTTTATAAGAAATAGCTTCATTTTTGCTAAAAACTTCTTCTTGTTCAGGGGTTAGAGAACTTTGCTGTAGGGGAGTCGCAGATAGGGAAACAGCAATAAAAGCTCCGGCTGCAGCCGATGTTAAGGAAACGGCTGTGAGTCCTAAACTGATGAACAGCCAATTGAGTCCTTTGGGCTTGGTTTTAACAGAAGACTTCTGAGAACGCTTTTGGGGATGGGTTTTTTTCAGTGACACAGCTTTCCTCACACCTTTGATGTCGTCCACACAGGGTTAAACTTTACTGTCTAGCAACGTTTAACCACTACTACGACTATAGCTTGTTTGTTTAGGACGATGATCCTCCTAAGCCAATCATCCTACCATAGAGTTTACTTAACTTAACTTAGTTTTACACTTTTTCAAGCAATTGGCTACCATGATAGCGGTTTTCCATTGGGTGTATCAATATTCTAGTTAAGTTGAGTGTGGGGAGTGGGGAGAATTTAGATAAGGTATTAAAATAAGATAAATTATGTTTCTGATGGGGGGAAAATGATTATGATGAAAAGAGTTAAAAGATTCAATTTATGGTTGATTTTTCGATTTAAAGGTCTGATTATTTAAACTTTACTATAAATTTTTTTTACCAGCACATTATTAGATTTAGCCATAAATTAGTAAAACCTCCCCCCGTCTCCTTTTCTCCCCGTCAGTCTTATCTAGGAATTTAGATGATTAACAGCTTATGCGCTCGATTCTTGGTTCTTTAATTATTTTTGTTGTTTGTCCTTTATTGGGAAGCTTTCCTTTTATCGATTGGTTGATTTATGGGTTCAAAGGACAGAAATTATCCCAGTTAGGGACAGGTAATGTTTCTGTGTCTGCTGCTTTTTATCATGGGGGAACTTTTCTGGGGGTTTTAGCTGTTTTATCTGAAGCAGGAAAAGGCATTATTGCTGTTTTATTAGCTCGCCATTTTTTCCCTTATCAACCCTTTTGGGAACTGATGGCATTGATGGCATTAATTATGGGAAGATATTGGCGAGGAAAAGGGGCAGGAACCACTAATTTATTTTGGGGGATGATGGTTCATGATTGGGCTGCTACTTTTTTGACTGCATTAATTGGGCTGAGTAGTTTTACTATTTTTCGGGATAGGATAACTGGTCGTTTAGTCGCTTTATTATTATTAGCTTTTATTTTAACCGTTAGACATCCCCATGATGTCCCTTATATTATCTTAGCTTGGAGTTTATCAGGGTTAATGGCTTGGATTTTTTATAAGATTCCTGATGATTTGTCTTTACCAGAAACTGGCGTTAAATCTTCTTCTAGAACCATGTTTAATTTTTTTCGAGGTGAAACATCTCTTCTGTCTTTAAATGATAAATTAGACGCTGATAAAGTAGGTCAAAAAGCTGCTAATTTAGCTTATTTAAGACGTTTAGGGTATGCGGTTCCTAATGGCTGGATTTTGTTTCCTGGAGATGATCCTCAAACCCTATTGAATTATATTGACCCCAGTATTGAACATCCTTTTGTTGTTCGCTCTTCTGCTAAAGGAGAAGATACAGAAACTGCATCAGCAGCCGGTCAATATTTAACCATTTTAAATGTTACCAATCAAGGGACTTTAAAGACAGCTATTTTAGACTGTTTGTCTGCTTATAATCACCCCCACGCTGTTAGGTATCGTAGAGATAAAGGGCAAACCGATGAGGGGATGGCTTTATTAATTCAAAAACAAATTCCAGGGACATTTTCAGGCGTGGCCTTTAGTCGAGATCCCGTTAATCCTGTGAATAATTGTGTCATCATTGAGGCATTACCTGGTTCAGCTAATCAAATTGTTTCCGGTAAAACGACTCCTGAACACTATCAAGTTGAAGTGTATAATGACTTAGAAAATGATGTCATTAATATCAAAAATGCAGAGGGAATAAAATCAAGAAATGTTCCTGATTTTGTTGTTGAAAAAGTTGCCATTTTAGCCAGGGATATTGAAACGTTATATCATGGTATTCCTCAAGATATGGAGTGGAGTTATGATGGAGAAACGTTATGGATATTACAAACCAGAACCATTACCAATTTACAACCAATTTGGACGAGGAAAATTGCAGCAGAAGTGATTCCAGGGGTTATACATCCTTTAACTTGGTCTGTTAATCAACCTTTAACTTGTGGGGTATGGGGTGATATTTTTACCCTTGTTTTAAAAGAAAAAGCAATCGATTTAGACTTTTCTCAAACCGCCACTTTACACTATCAGCAAGCCTATTTTAATGCTACTTTACTGGGGCAAATTTTTCGACGGATGGGACTACCTCCAGAAAGTTTGGACTTCCTAACAAGAGGAACAAAAATGACCAAACCATCCTTGATTTCAACTCTTAGTAATTTACCCGGCTTATTACGTTTATTGAAGAAGGAGTGGACTTTAGAAAAGGATTTTTGGCAAGATTATCGACAACAATTTAAACCTCAATTAGACCGATTACATTATCAAGATATTAGGCAACTTTCTCCTCAAGAATTATTGCAGAATATTGAAACTATTCTATCTATCTTAAAAATGGCGACTTATTATAGTATTTTAGCCCCTTTAAGTTTAGCGATAAGACAAGCTTTATTTAAAGTATCTCCTGAAACATTAAATAATAAAAATACACCAGAAATTGCTGCTTTACAAGCGTTAGAAACCTTAGCAAATGAAATTGTTTTGCTGATTAATGTTGATGAGATTAAAAGTGCCGATGATTTATTTTCAGCGTTAGAAAAAAATAAAGATGGAAACAAAATTATTCAAAACTTCGATTTAATTATAGAGAAATATGGTTATTTAAGTGATGTGGCCACTGATATTTCTGTTCCTTGTTGGGGAGATAACCCCTATACTGTTAAAACCCTGTTAAATCAGTTAATTAAAAACCAAAGTAAGCGAAAAAATACTGTTAGGGATAATCATAATAATTGGGTAAGCCAAAATGTTCAAAAAAGATTGAATCTGAAAGGAAAAGTTACAGAAACTTATTCTCAATTTTTAGCTCAATTACGCTGGCATTTTTTGGAAATAGCGAACCATTTAATTGAAAAAGATATAATTCAAGAACATCACGATATTTTTGAACTCACTTATAGCGAAATTGTGGAACTTGTCTTAGACAAAGACCAACAAGACTATTCAAAATTACAGACTGAGATCAAGAAAAGACAACAGGAATTTAATATCAATAAAAATTTAACCCATATTCCCTATATCGTTTATGGAAATAGGACAACTTTACCGAAAAATGAGAGTAATCTATCGAGTAATTCTCAGAGAAAATTTCAAGGTATTGGAGCAAGTTTTGGACAAGTAGAAGGGTATATTAAAGTTTGTTATAATTTTCAAGACATAGGAGAAATTAAACCCAATACTATTCTTGTGATTCCCTATGCTGACTCGGGGTGGGGACCCTTACTCGCCAATGCCAATGGTATCATAGCAGAGGTGGGAGGTGCTTTATCTCATGGGGCTATTATTGCACGAGAATACGGCATTCCTGCGGTGATGAATATTGATCATGCCACAAAACGATTTAAAGACGGACAACGGGTGAAAATTGATGGACAACAAGGTATGATTGAACTATTAGAAGATTAGATAGGAAAACTTATGGTTAAAATCCCGAAAAAGAAGATAAAAATTAAAGATTTACTCACAAAAATTCAGCAATTTGATTGGATAGTTATTAGTTGCATTTTGTTCCTAACCATAGGGATATTAACCGTATTAGTCATAGGAGATCAAGTTCCCTTTAAAGTCAAATATTTTAGTTGGGAAGGAAAAAAAATAGGGGTTAAAGATAAAGCATTTACCCTCAGTTTTAATCGTCCAGTTAATACTAATAGTGTTGAAAAGAACTTAATGATTGAACCTCCCCTTCCCGGAAAAATTACCTGGCAAGGAAGAACGTTAATTTATACTTTGAACGATCCCCCTATTTATGGAACTAATTACCAAATAAAATTAGAAAATATTCAGCCCAGTTATAATAACGAAACCCTTGAATCTTTTGTAAGTTTATTTAGTACCCGCGATCGCGTTTTTGCCTATATTGGTATTGAAGGAGAAGAAAAAGGTCGCTTAATTCTCTACAATATAACTAATCTCAATCAACCTCAAAAAACGATTTTGACACCCAGGGATTTAATTATTACTAATTTTAAGATTTATCCTGATAGTGAAAAAATCCTGTTTAGTGCCTTTGAACCGAATATTCGGGGTAAAGGATTAGCCAAACAAGAACTTTATACTGTAACCACAGGCTTTAATATTGATCCGTCCCAAGTTTCTTCCCAACGGGCCGGAAAACTGAAACGAATTCTTGACGCTAACGAGTACCAAAATATCAGTTTTGCCCTCTCTAACAATGGTAAAGTGATTATAGTAGAACGAGTGAATCAGAGCAATACTAATGATAGTAGTTTATGGATCATTACTGAAGATAATCAACCCATATCTTTAGGAATTCCTGGAACTGAATTTCTTATTTCTCCCGATGGAAAACGGTTAGCGGTGAGTCAACAAGGAGGGGTTCGCATCGTTTCTTTAGGCGCTGATGGGGGAACGTCTCGTCTTCTTCAAAACTACGAAAAACCACTGAATTTTTCTGACAATGGAGAGAAACTTTTGCTCATCAAAGATAATATAGATTATACTCGCTCTTTAATCCTTGTTGATCAAGACGGAGAAAGTAAAGAACTCTTTAGGACTTCTTATCCTATTCTAGATTGTCAATTTGAACCTAGAGAACAAAAGGAATTATACTGTTTAAAAACAGATATTATTCAAGGAGAAAATGGGCAATATAGAGAAGAACCTTTTTTATCAGTGGTGAATATAGAAAAAGGAACCGATTTACCTTTATTAGCCCTACCTAATTATCGGAATGTGGTGTTGAGTATGTCTCCTGATGGCGTGGCTTTATTATTTGACCAAGTGGTGACAACCGTCCCCCAGTCTTCGTCTGATTTACTAACCAGTAATAAAGATGCGATCGCTGATGGGCAAGTTTGGTTACTTCCTTTACCTGATTTGAAAGAAGCCAATCAATCTTTAAAAATTCAACCACAAGAACTTGTTTTTGGTTTTCAACCTCAATGGTTACCTTAATTAAGGATGCGTTAAAATTAAAGATAGAGTCAACAAACAAACATCAAGAAGGTTAACATGAGTAAACTGATTGCTGTCATTGTCTTAGGTATTTATCTACTGGGAATCTGGAAGTTTTATTCTGGATATAATCGGACTAATTTTAACCGTCAGTTACCGACAAAAATAATGTTAGCATTACTTTGGCCAGTATTATTAGTTGTGAATACATCCTATCGTCAAAACTTTACTAAAGCGTTAAAAGGAAGAGATTATTAACCCTAACATGGAAAATTTTGGGAAACTGTGGCTAATTGGAGGAACCGGAGATAGTGTTAGTCTTCTTAATAGCATTACAGCCCATTCTTTTCCTTGTGTGGTGACAGTGACGACAGAGAAAGCTTCTCAACTTTATCCCACTAACCCTATTATTACTGTCCAAATCGGCAAATTAGATAAGGTGGGAATTCAAACGTTATGTCATCAGCAAACCGTTCGAGGAATTATTGATGCTTCCCACCCTTTTGCCCTTAATATATCTCGACAAGTGATTGAATTTGCTAAGGCTGAGGGCATTCCTTATTTACGTTACGAAAGACCTCGTTTAATCTCCAATTCTCATGCTATTTATCTTGATAGTTTTGAGGAGTTAATCGCGGGAAATTATCTAAAAAATAAGCGAGTTTTACTAACGGTTGGCTGTCAAACTTTATCTCAGTTTAAGTCATGGCATGAACAAGCAGTTTTATATACTCGTATTTTACCGAAATTAACCTCCTTTGAAATGGCAATAACAGCCGGATTTCCCGAAAGTCAAATCATTGCTTTACGTCCCCCTATTAGCTTAGAGTTAGAAAGAGCATTGTGGGAACAATGGAAGATTAATTTAGTGGTAACAAAAGCATCAGGTAAACAAGGAGGAGAAGATATTAAAGCAAAAGTAGCTGAAGCATTAGGCATTCCTCTTATTATTATTAAACGACCTTTATTAGATTATCCAGAGCAAACAGAGCAAATGTCTGATATCATTGAATTTTGTCATCAATGTTTTCAAGGATAAGTTATGTCTGATCCCATTACTCCTGCCATTAGCGATCGCATTTGTAAACACATGAACGAAGATCATAGTAATGCTATTGTTTTATACGCCAAAATCTTCGGAAATGTGTCAGAAGCAGAAACCGCTATCATGGAATCTATTGACCCTGAGGGGATGAATTTATCCGCTACAGTTAAAGGACAAAATATACCAATTCGTGTTAAATTTGACCACATTTTAAAGGACTCAGAAGACGCTCATCACACCTTAATTGATATGGTAAAACAAGCCAAAAGTTCTTCTCAAAGTTAATGCTTTACATGGTAATCATTAATCATATTAGGACATAATAATATTATGTCCCTACCAATACCCCCCTGTAGGGATTTAACACTGTTAAATCCTGAACACTGTTAAATCCTGAACACTGTTAAATCCTGAACACTGTTAAATCCTGAACACTGTTAAATCCTGAACACTGTTAAATTTTCCTACTCTTCTCATGACAGAAACCTGATTGCCAGATAGGGACAAAATTTAATCTAAAATAAAAAAAAACTCCCTCGTTATATGGGAGCTTTTATAAATGCTAAGATAACGAAAAAACAAGCCAAGAATCAGCATCAAGCTAGAATAACCTGATTAAAATTTCTTAGTAGCTATCATCACCAACAGTGGTTTTTAAAGCCAATAATAAATTCTCTTGGTTAAGGTGATCTGCTAACGTTTGTCTAAGGGATAAATCGATACTTTTAGTGGCTAAAATGTCTGACGCTTTTTGTCTGGCAAACGCACGACTGACCACATCTCCGTGTTCAATTTTTTGCATCAACTGATGTACTTCTTTTACTGTAGTCATGTTACTATTCCTATCATTATTATTAAGTTAATGGATAAAAACTTGCTACAAAATAGTCCAAAATAAACCGAGAGTGATAGTTATCTTTATAGTCATTATAATAAAAATATCAAAAAGTTAACTGACCACCAGTTATTATCTGAACTATTGTTATCTTAACAAATTATTAAAATATGATCAGTGATCGAGATCAATATAGACAATACCAAGCTTAAAAATTCGTGTTAAAGTAGGGTTTAATCATACTTTTATTGTTTATTTCGGTAACAAAAACCAAGAACTAGCTCATTTATGATCAATAATCTGACTATTGCCGCTATCCTAACTTTAAGTACCATTCTCTGGGTGGAAATTGTTCGGGACTGTTATCATGTCCTTTCCCACTATTGGCAACCGTTATATCGTCTTCATGGTTGGCATCACAAGGTATTTCGACCTGATTTGACCCCTGTCAGCGAAGAAATCTACCGTAAGGCACATTGGTATAATGATGTTCCTGAAGCGTTGGTGATGCTCACGTTAAGCCTCATTCCTGGCATTCTCTGTTATTACTATAACGTCCCTTATGGCTGGTTGGCCTGGTCAGGATCAATTTATACTTTAACTTTTTTAGGGGGAGCGATCGCCAGAGGTGCAGGGGTTCCCTACGTGGACGAGTTGACCGACATTACTCACCGTCCTGGTAATTTTACCACACTTCCTAATCCTTGGTTGGTTAATCGTCCTTATCATTGGCGACATCATTTTGATAATCAAAAAGCTTATTATTGTGGCACATTAATGTTAGTTGATAAGATTATGGGAACCGCTTTATCTTTGAAAGGAAAAACAGTTGCAGTCACTGGTGCATCAGGAACCTTAGGAATGGCTTTGTTAAAAGAGTTACAATTAAATGGGGCAAAAGTTGTGGCTTTTACCTCGAAAAATAAAGAAATTAGTTTAGAAAACTCACCCATTAAAACATTGACTTGGCAAGTAGGAAAAGAAAGTGAATTGCTCAATGAATTAGAAAAAATAGATATTTTAATTATTAATCATGGTCTTAATGTTCATGAGAAAAGAGATGAAGAAGCTATCTTAAAGTCTTATGAAGTGAATGCCTTTTCTGGTTGGCGGTTAATGGAAACATTCTTCAAAACCGTGAAAACTAATAAAGATAAAGTATGTAAAGAAGTTTGGATCAATACGTCAGAAGCAGAGGTCAATCCTGCGGTTAGTCCCCTTTATGAGCTTAGTAAACGCACTTTTGGTGACTTAATTACCTTGCGTCGTTTAGATGCACCTTGTGTGGTTAGAAAGTTAATTTTAGGTCCTTTTAAAAGTAATTTGAATCCGATTGGTGTTATGTCAGCAGATTGGGTAGCAAAACAAATTATTAAGGGCGCAAGATCCGATATTCGTAATATTATTGTTACCATTAATCCTATTACGTTTATTGCCTTTCCTGTTAAGGAATTTTGTCAAAGTTTATACTTTAAATTGTTTACAAAAGCATCATAAAAATGAAAAAAGTTGCGGTATTTGGTAATGCTGGTGGGGGTAAATCTACTTTGAGTAGAAAGTTATCTGAAATGACTAATTTACCCCTTTACATATTAGATAAAATTCAATTTAAACCTGGAGGAGTTCCAGTTCCTTATGAGGAATATAAACAGACTCATGATGAAATTATCAGCAAAGATGAATGGGTAATTGATGGGTTTGGTTCTTTTGAAACCGTATGGTTGCGATTAGAAAAAGCTGATACTTTGGTTTATATTGATTTACCTTTACCTGTTCATTTTTGGTGGGTAACAAAACGGTTAGTCACTGGGTTTTTTGTTCCCCCCAAAGGGTGGCCAGAAAATAGTCCTTTGTGGAAAAGTTCTATGAAGAGTTATAACGTCCTTTTTTTATGTCATAAACGGTTAACTCCTAGATATCGGGACTACGTTTTAGCAGCAGAAAAGACTAAAAAAGTTTATCATTTGAAATCAATTAAAGAGATCAAAGATTTTTATGAATTAATCGCTTAAAGTTGTATTATTTCGTTTAGAACATCTTAGTAATTGATAATAAATAAAACATTGAATAGAATTAGGTTTTGTTGGGTTTCGTTCCTCAACCCAACCTACATCTACTACATCTACAAGGGGACAATATACTTAAAATTCCAGGAAATAATTGCATCTGCTAAAATTAGGATAGCAAGTAACAATAAACCAATATTATTAGGGGTTTAACCCATGAGTGACTCTTCTACTGCTACATCTTCAATCGTCGAACTCCTTGAACGTATTGAGGATAAGATAGACAAAAACCATAAAGACGTTAAGGAAGAAATCAAACAAGTTAATCAAAAATTAGACACAATCGATAAACGCATCACAACCTTAGAAATTAAACAAGTAACCTTAATCGTAAAGGTTGAAGGTATTGATAAAATGCTACAAAATTTAGACGGAAGCCAAAAAAATCAGATTTGGGCTTTAATTTTTATCGTATTTTTTGCAGCAGCAATATTATTCCTCTATAACCCTTAATGCAATCAGAATAAATCTTTCTAATTACAGGGTTTAAAGATTTGCTAAAATCAAAGTAGTAAATAACAACAAATTAAGATTATTAGGTGTTTAAACCATGAGTGACTCCTCTACCGTTACCTATACTACCGCAGAAATCCTTAAACGTATTGAGGATAAGATAGATAGCAACCACAAAGAGATTAGACAAGAGATTAAAGAAATTAATCAGAAAATAGACAGCAACCACAAAGAGGTTAATGAGAAAATAGATAGTAACCACAAAGAGATTAAGCAAGAAATTAAAGAATTTCAGAAAGATGTTGATAAACGTCTCAATAATTTAGAAGTCGGACTAGGAACTTTAACCGAGAAAGTTGAGGGGATGGATAAGCGACTACAAAATGTAGAAGGAACCCAAAAAAATCAAATTTGGGCGTTAATTGTTATCGTCGCTAGTGCTATCATTACAGGTGGAGCAAAGTTATTTTTTACAACTAATCCTTAATAAATTCACTAAACTGAACTGTAATAATTATCAGATGTCCCTATTTTTGATAAAATTTATCAATTATTTAGGGAATTCCACCATATTTTTAAATCACTTTCATCAATATTTTGTTTAAAATATTTAATTTGTTCTGAATGACTAAGATTTTTGATTTCTGTCGCTATTTTGTCTTGACTTGATTGTTTAAAATCTATACAATCAAAGCTTTTTTTAATTGTTGTTCGTTTCATCAACACTCACCTCCAAAGGAGAAACAATAGTTAAAATGCCATAACCATTAAGAAGATTAATTTGATTATAACCTTTCATCTTATCCAAGCGAACAATGTGTTTAAAATTCCAGGAAATAATTGCATCTGCTCTTGCTACCGTTGCAGCAGCAACATGAGTTGCATCATTAATAGATTTTTCAGTAACCACTCCTGCATCAATATAATTATCCCTCAACTGTAAAATTTCATCATTTATATTAACCACTTCAATAACTTTTTTAGGAATCGATAATAAAATATCTTTAACTTTTTGAGGCGCATTAATTAATTCATTAATAACAATTTTACTAATTAGTAAAATAAATATTTCCTCTTTAATCGCTTTAATTACCTTATTATATTCTACAGAAAACTCATCATCTAAACAACCTCCGATAACTGATGTGTCAAGATAAACCCTAAGTTTTTTCATTGAATCTAATTAAATTAAGATGAGAAGACAAAACTTTTTTACTCATACTTAGAATAACATATTTGAGTGGTCATCTGCTACGTCATGAGATCGCCTTTTTTATAGGGTGCATTACACTATCGTAGCTGTAGGGTTTAACTATTGACTGATAAAGTTTTGTAGTTTTGTAGGGTGGGCAAGGTTTCTAAGAATGAAGTTAGGTTAGAGAAGTCTTTGACTTGCCCACCTTAGCATCTTAAAAGTTCTATTGATAAAAAGTCTCTAAGATTGGCTAAAATAATATTTAGGTGGGAAAATAGCAAGCAAGATGCTTGCACTACTTTATGTTTAACCCTCGAATAATATGGACGAACAACAATTAAAAGCTTATGTTAATCTAATCGAAGCATTACTCAACTGTCCTCAAGGGGAAGAACCCAACATCCTGCAAGAAAATGAGGGGTTAATTAATCAAGAGTTTATCCAAATAGTGAACCAATATGCAGACTGGTTAGAACAAGAACAACCAGAAGGGAATAATGCTGCTTGGTTACGCAGTTTCATTTTAAAAGAATATGCCAAGCGAAAAGGACGCAATATCGAAACCTATCAAAACTTTTTCTTAGAAGTATTACAAGCAGAAAACGTATTAGAGGGAAAAAAGCCGATAATTTAGAAGCAGCTATCCAAGCGTATAAGCAGTCTTTAAAAGTCTATACCCGTGACGCTTTTCCTTATGAATGGGCAAGAACACAAAATAATCTGGGGGCTGCTTATAGCGATCGCATCAGAGAACAAAAAGAAATTGAACGCGATCGTAATTTACAAATCAACATTTTTGCTATTGGTTCAAGTTTAGCAGTTGCAGGAATTATTGTCAGTAGTTATGGATTAGTGACACCCGAAAATCCTTTATTTACTCCGAAATTTTCCCATCATTTTCGTTCAGTTTCTCCTTTTTATAAATCTGTTTTCTTAAGCATTGTTTGTGCTATCATTACTTATTTTACAATCAAACTAATTCAGAAAATTATTCAAATGTTTACGAAAAAATAATCTGACTATTAATATTTAGTCAATGCAGAATTAAAATCTGAACATAAAATTTGCTACAATAGTCAGTAGATAAAAATACTATTTTATTATTGAATATGAGAGAAAAAGTTATTGATTGGCTAAAAGATAACGTTTCTGAACATCGCTTACAACACATTTTAGGTGTGGAAAAGATGTGTGAAGAATTAGCGATTCATCATAAAATTGATCATAAAAAAGCTGCACAAGCCGGGTTAATGCACGACTTGGCCAAGTTTTTTCCGCCTCCCAAACTATTAGAAATGGCTAAAAAAGAATATAACGAAATTGATTCCGTGTGTTTATCCAACCCCCATCTTTTACACGCAGACGTGAGCGCAATAGTAGCTAGAGATACCTTTGGTGTAACCGACGAAGACATTTTAGATGCGATTCGTAACCATACGTTAGGCCATCCAGAAATGAGTGATCTGAGTTGTATTGTCTTTATTGCTGATGCGTTAGAACCCAATAGAGGAAATACCCCAGAATTAGAAAAAATGCGTCAAGTAAGTTGGAAAAATCTCTATAAAAGTGTGCAAAAAACATCGGAATATTCCTTACAATATCTAATAAAAAATAATAAGACCATTCATCCTAGAGCCATTTTAACCCGTAATTGGGCGTTACATGAAGTGAGACCTAAGCATTAAAAAATATTAAATCTTGAGAAAATTAGGGACACAAAATTTAACATTTATTTTTTAAGTCTGTATTCTAAGATAAAGAATAACTGAACAGGAGAGAACAGTTTATGTTTATTACTAGAATTACAAAAATACTGTTTGTTTGTGTGATTTCATTGGTTCTATTTACAACGTCATTAGCAAATGCCGGTCCTGTAGTAACGTCTCGAGAATATAAATTAATTTTGGTTCCAAGCAACTTTAATGGTAGCAATCCAGATGATGCAGTTAATAATTATTGGAGCGAACTTCAGCTACTTGTTGAAGGGGAACCCATTAACAGAGAAATGAAAGGCTCTCTAAACCTTGCTAAGAACCGCACCGTTAAATTTTACGACACATCAGGAACCTGTCAACTGAAAAATAAAGACTTAGTATTTCGTGAAAGAGTTGAAAATGGGGACAGAGAAGTTGTACTTAAGTTCCGTTCACCTGATCGATATATTGCTGGTTCTCTACCTATAAGCGGTGACAAATCTAAGTTTGAAGAAGACATCAGCAAACCTTTTTGTTCCAAGTTTTCTTATTCAGCTAAGAAAACAATTCCAGTCACTAAAAACTTAAATAAAATGGATGATCCGGTAAGACTTTATCCCGAACTTAAAAAATACCAATTTGATCTTAATGAAGCTATAAAAGAAGTGAATGGGTTAACCATAAGTGAGAAAGTTTATGAAGGAGGTGAAGTAGATTTAGGCAATAAAGATGGTGAATTTGGTCTAACGTTGTGGTATGATTCTCCAAGTTCTACAGAACCAAAGATTGCTGAAATTTCTTTTAAATATAAAGATAAGACAAATCAAGAAGATTATTCAGAAGAGGTTGCTAGTCGAGCAAAACAAGTCTTTACAACAATGCAGGGAATGAATAACTGGGTATCGGATAAGTCACAAACGAAGACATCATTTGTTTATGAATATGGGACTACTCCTTTTTGTAATAAAAATTAGAAGATTGTGATGTCTTGAATTAGGAATTGAGGGGGAAATAAAAACTTACTTAATTAGTTTTAATGATTGATTTAATTATGGGAGTATCAGGCTCAGGAAAGACAACCATAGGGAAAGCATTAAGTCAACAATTAGGCTATGCTTTCTATGATGCCGATGATTTTCATCCCCCCCAAAATATTGCTAAAATGAGCCAAGGAATACCCTTAAATGATAGCGATCGCTTACCTTGGTTATTAGCAATAAAATCAGTGATCAATGAACATCAACAGTTAGAAAAAGACGCTATTATAACCTGTTCTGCATTAAAACAATCTTATCGGGATTTATTAGCAGAAAATACCACAGATATGAGCGTCATTTATTTAAAAGGAAGTTACGAAACCATTTTCAAACGATTACAACAACGATCAGAACATTTCATGAAAGAAAATATGTTACTCTCTCAGTTTCAAACATTAGAAGAACCAGAAAATGCTGTGATAATTGATATTAATTTAACCGTTTCAGAAATTGTCAAAGAGATTATTAATCAAACTTGCGCTAAAATAGACAGTAACATGAAGTAATAACCTATCCTTCCATGATTACCACTTCCAAACCGTCTACACAAACCGAACAAAACCATGAGATAATTTTTCCTCAAGGAGAATTTTGGAGTGATGAACCCCCTTTGGAAACCTATCTACACTTAACACAAATTATCTTATTACTAAAATCTTTGGAATGGTTATGGCAAGATAGAGAGGATTATTTTGCAGCCGGAAATTTAACTATTTATTATAGTCCTAAACAGAAAAAATCAGAATTCTTTAGAGGCCCTGACTTTTTTGTAGTCTTAGGAACGAAATGGAATCAAAAGCGTAAAAGTTGGGTGGTATGGGAAGAAGAAGGAAAATATCCCAATGTCATTATTGAAATTTTATCCGATAGTACCGCAGACACAGATAGGGGAGAAAAAAAAGAAATTTATCAAGATATATTTAGAACCCCTGATTACTTTTGGTTTGACCCCTATACATTAGAGTTTCAAGGGTTTACTTTAATCAGTGGAAAATATCAACCGATTCAACCTAATGAACAAGGATGGTTATGGAGTGAACAATTACAATTATATTTAGGAATTGATGAAGATAAATTACGGTATTTTACCTCAGAAGGCGAATTAGTTCCCAGTCCCGAAGAAGCAGCGAGTCAAGCTGAAGATAAAGCGATTCAAGCGGAAAACAGACTTATTCAAGAAAGACAACAAAAAGAATTAGCTTTACAGAAAATTGAACAATTACAAGCAAAATTAAGAGAATTAGGGGTTAATCCAGAAGAATAAAACAAAAGATTACTTACCAATACAAAAACGACTAAAAATTCTATCTAAAACTGATTCAGTGATTTCTTCTCCTGTAATTTCTCCTAATGCTTGAATCGCAGATCGTAGATCAATTGTCCAAAAATCTAAAGGTAAGTCTTCGGTGATGGTTGTTTGTACTTGTTGTAAGGCAATTTTGGCACGGGTTAAGGCTGCTGCTTGTCGTTGATTAATGGCAAAATCGAGGTTACTAGCGGTTATTTTGTCTTGATGAATAATTTTTAAAATGGCTGTTTCTAACCCTGCAATCCCTTCATTTTTAGCAGCCGAAGTCTTGACAATTGCTGTAATTTGTGTTGGTAATTGAGAGAAATCTGGAGTGGCTAAATCAATTTTATTAATGATTAAAATAACAGGACGATGATAGATTGCTTGATAAATTTCACTGTCTTGCTGAGTCCATCCCACCGTTGCATCAATGGTTAGTAAAATAAGATCCGCTTCCCTGGCCGCTAAGCGCGATCGCTCAACGCCGATCTTTTCCACTTGATCTGTGGTTTGGCGAATACCGGCGGTGTCTAAGACTTGGATGGGGATACCCCCTACTACTAACTGAGACTCAACCACATCCCTCGTAGTACCAGGTAAGTCCGTAACAATGGCGCGATCGCTACGACTCCAAGCATTCAACAAGCTTGATTTTCCCACATTGGGACGACCGACGATCGCCACTTTTAAGCCATTCCGTAACAATTCCCCTTGTGTTGCGGTGTTTAAAATGCTCTCAACTTCCCCTAAAATCTCCTCTAACCCCTGAGAAATTGCTTTTTCATCCAAAGGCGGTAAATCCTCTTCAAAGTCGATTCTAGCCTCAATTTCGGCGAGGATATCCAGACAATGATGACGTAAGGTTTGAATCGGTTGGGCCAGTTTTCCCTGCAACCCGGCCAAAGCCATTTGAGACGCTTGAGGCGATCTCGCCCCCACCAACTCGCTGATACTTTCAGCCTGAGTCAGATCAATTCTACCGTTGAGAAAAGCCCGGAGGGTAAATTCTCCTGGTTGGGCTAAGGTGGCTCCCGCTTCTATACATAACTGTAGCACCTGTTGCACCGGCATTATCCCCCCATGACAGTGAAACTCCACCACATCTTCACGGGTGTAGGAACGGGGTGCTAACATAATCAGTAGTAGGGCTTCATCGATCACCTCTTGGCTTTGGGGATGACGAATGTACCCGTAAAGGATACGATGAGACTGCCATTGTTGCTTTCCTGGGGCGATAAATAGGGTTTGAGCGATAGTTAGGGCTTTATTCCCCGATAAACGGATAACACCAATACTGCCTTGTTGGGGAACAATAGCAGTGGCGATCGCTGCAATGGTTTCTCCTTGGGTTATAATTTTTGTCATATCTTTGACCCAATATTATTAAATGACTGAAAACGATAAAAATTCAGGGAACTCAATTCTAAAATACCTATGTTTAAAAAAGAAGAAAAACCCTTAGAAGGAGAGGCATTAATTAAAGAAGTGTGTCGTCGTATCCGAGTAGCGAGAAGTTACTGGGATGCTCATAATAATCGAGCTTGTAGAAAAGAACGAGAACAGGCGTTATTATTATACAATCGTTTAAGTAAACAAGAAAAAGAAAAAATTCCCCAAGTGTTAAGAGTTTGGCTTCGTTATCGTAGTGAAAAGTATTTTGGTTCCCATCGAACCCCACCAGGAAAACGGAAGAAGAATAGAGGATAGTTTAATTATGTATAGAAAAATATTAGTCCCTTTAGCCTCTAGTGATGAAAGTCAAATTATCTTTTCTAAAGCATTAGAAATAGCCAAGAATAATAATAGTATTTTAAAGCTATTTCACTGTCTTTATTCAGAAGTCTATTTTACCCCTTATGGGACTTTTACCACATCAGAAGTCACTCAACTGGTTCCTCAATGGCGAGAAACTTTAGACCAAGAGGAAGAAAGCGTCAGAAAATGGTTAACCGAATACACTCAAAAAGCATCATCAGAAGGGGTTACCACAGAATGGGATTGTTTGATGGGAAATCCGAGTTCTTCTATTATTAAAACAGCAAAAAATTGGGAAGCTGATCTAATTATTATGGGACGTAGAGGGTTAACTGGTTTATCAGAGATGTTTTTAGGTAGTGTGAGTAATTATGTGGTTCATCATGCCCCTTGTAGTGTCTTATTGATTCAATAAAAAAGCCATGAACCTTCATTAATTCATGACTCAATTATCACTAAACAACCATATTTTTATTTCATAACTCTAACCGCAATGGTGCTAGTATTAAAGTTATAATCTTTACCTTCTAATTCGATTAAAGTACCAATTTTAACTTTTTGTTGACCCACAACTGCACCAGTATCGGTCATTTGTGCCTCACCTTTTAAAGTTAAAATCATGTCTTGAAAATAAACAACTTCTGGTCTAGGATCAGGAAGGGCTTTAACGGAGCCATCTGGTTGAGGAACGACCGTAGTACGAGGTAGAGGTTTAATGTCTTTGATCTCGAACGATCCAGACGGTTGATTACGGATAACGATATTCGTCTTTTTATCCTCACTAAACTGGTTAATGAGTGCTTCGGGATCGCTAACCCCTAAACCCCTGACGATAACATCAACTTCGATGGGTTTATTGGCAACTTGAGCAATGGTACTGGTTCCAGACTTGCCAGGAACGACAAAAATACCCACAATGACCAAAAAAATGGCTAAAGCAGCCCCTAAATCTAGGATACTAATTTTTCCGAATAAACGGCCTTTAGAATCTAATAGTTTCATAAATATACGTCAGTTTGTGTGAAAAGTAGGGTTATAACAAGATAGTCAACTGTCTTGGCCGTTTGGGACAAGACAAATTGCAGCAATTTTATCATAGTCTTTCCCCATTGAATATAGAAGACGGTTGATCATCTCAAAAGTATCCCGAAATCTAGAAAAATTGCTATCCTAAATAATATGAGTTCGGGGATCAGGGTTAAATAAATAATGAATAAGGAGCATAAACTGTGATGAATTCTACTAAATCAATTATTTTTGTTAGTATTTTGTCGATAATTGTACCGTTTAATTTTCCTAGTTTTGCTGTAGAAACTAATCCCATCATTAACTCTGTAGAAGTGGCTCAAAATACCGATCCAGAAACCTATGTTAAGGTTCAAGATATCAATAGTTTAGTGATGCAAATAACAGAAGGCGAATATCGATTTCGAGGTATATTAAAGCGAATCGGTTCTAAAGAATTTATTGGCAATGATCGCCAATCTCGTGTGGTTTTTAACCCTTATAATGGTCATATAATGGTATTTAGTGTGGCCACAGGAACGGAATTTTATAACTATTACATTGATCCGGTTTCTGGTGTGGGGGAAAATCCCGATACTATGTGTGATCCCGAAACTGAACCCTGTTAAATGTCATAATAGAATTATATCTTTGCAAATTAAGACTAAATCTATGCAAACTAAAAACGCGACTCATGTAAATTCTTCCCCTATTATTCCTTCTTTTCCTGATAGAGTGGCGACAGTTACTCGTACCACCAAAGAAACGGAGGTTTCTGTTAGTTTGAATTTAGATGGTCAAGGAAATTGTACAGCCGAAACGGGTATTCCTTTCCTAGATCATATGTTACATCAAATCGCTTCTCATGGCTTAATTGATTTAGAAATCAAAGCAACAGGAGACATTGAAATTGATGATCATCATACCAATGAAGACGTAGGAATAACCTTGGGTCAAGCATTAGGAAAAGCATTAGGCGATCGCAAAGGAATTGTCCGTTTTGGTCACTTTTTAGCCCCATTAGATGAAGCTTTGGTTCAAGTTACATTAGACTTTTCCGGACGACCCCATTTAAGTTATGGCCTACAAATTCCTACGGAAAGAGTAGGGACTTATGATACACAATTAGTGAGAGAATTTTTTGTGGCTATTGTTAATCATAGTCAGATGACGCTACATATTAAACAACTCGATGGTATCAATTCCCATCATATCATAGAAGCCACGTTTAAAGCCTTTGCAAGATCCATGAGAATGGCCTTAGAAATTGATCCCCGTCGCGCCCATTCTATCCCTAGTTCAAAAGGGGTTTTGATGACATAATTTCACTGTAGGGGCTTAATATTATTAAGCCCTATATTTAATTACTGTTTACGTCGTTTTGCTGCTTCTTGGAAACAATTAATATACTGTTGATGACCCCCAGGAAAAGCAACATTTAAGGTTAACGGATCATCTTTATCCCTGGAGTCACCAGGTCCTTCAATGACATAAGTTTGACCATTATTTTCTTCAAGTTTAAGGGGTTTTCTATTCTTAACTTCCCCGGCACTACTATCAATATAAACGATAATATTACCGGTATTAAATTCTTGACCCACTTCTTGAATTAATTGTAAGAAACCGCGATCGCTTCCCCCTCGACCAAAGCTTAAGTTACCCTTATTTTCTACTGCTTTACTGGTTACCGTATCTCCAACTCCTATCATAGTAGGCATTTGTTCAGGATCAAAATTTTCTTTAATTAATGTAATTAATTGATGATGGTTTCTTGGGGCGTTTCTCACACTAAAATCTTCACCTAGGGGATACTTTCCGATTCTTTGATAATAGTAACGGTTCAAAATACCTAACACTCCTACCTCTTTAACCCCTCCTTTTAACATAAATTGAAAGTCTGTGGTTCCTGAGTCTTTATCATTTGCTTCTTGCATAATTTCTTGTCCTGTTTCGTCTCTTCCTAAGTTGGGCGCATAATGAACAAAAAATGAATCTTCCAACCCTTCACTTGCCGCTTTTTCTAATAAGTCATCCATCAATTGTTTGATGTGTTGTTGTAGTTTGAAATAATAATCTTCTTGGTCAATAAATACATCATGAAAAACGTTTAAGTTAGCCGTAGGAGATACTTTATTATCTAAGATAGAAGCTTGAATATAAGCTGCGATCGCATGATCATCTAAATTATGATTATTGTTAGCAAAAAAGGTTTTGAAACTTGCTTCAATGTGTTTTGGGACTGTTGCTAAAAAGTCCATTTCTTTCTCACTAACCCCAGGATGAGAAACATTACCGTGACGATCTTGCCATTGGACTCCACCCCCTGCTAAACCAGGTAAATAAAACCCTTTTTCTTTGACTAAATTAGCATCACCATAAGATCGTTCTATAATTAAGTTAACCCCTCTTTTTCCGATATGTTCCCCATTAGTTAACACATAAAAATGTCCGTTAAAGTATCGAGTTGCTTCGATATAGTTGGTATCCATAACTCTTGTTAAAGGATCTTTAACTAACCCCATACAAACCCCATCTAGGTCTTGTATAATTAATAAGTTCGGTTCATTAGACAAGACACTAATTAAGCTTTCATGATCTAAAGATAAAGAACGTTGATGAAGGGGTAAAGAAGACATAGACATAACTAAGTTCAATTAGAATTCTACAAAAAGATTACAGTATCTTAAATTTGTTTTTATTGTATCAGAGAATGTCCATATATCCCCTGGAAACTTGCAAAAATTACTTATTTTTTCTTAAGAAGATTATTATTAGGTTAAAGTTATAATAATAAATCATATAACTTCTGACTTCTTAATATGTTGCCTATTAGAGACTGTGTTCAACAAACCCCTGGTTATGTTCCTGGAGAACAACCCCAAACCACGGATTATATTAAACTGAATACTAACGAAAATCCCTATTCTCCTCCTGATGAAATTTTCAATAATTTAGAGGACGAACTGAAAAAAGTTCGCTTATATCCTGATCCTGTTTCCACAAAACTTCGTCAAGCCGCCGGTAAGGTTTTTGGCTTTTCTTCTGAGCATATTTTAGCCGGTAATGGGTCAGACGATATCTTAAATATTGCCCTCAGAACGTTTGTTAATCCTGGGGAAACGGTAGCTTTTTTAGACCCCACTTACTCCTTATATGAAACCATTGCTAAAGTTCATGGGGCTAACATCAAGACGTTTCCAACTAATGAAAAATTTGAGCTAAATAGTCCTTTAATGTGTCCCGAAGCTAAGCTTATTTTTGTTGCTTCTCCTAACCCTCCTCTCGGTAAACATTTAAACCGTCAATATCTAAAAGAAACTTGTGAACAAGCAACAGGAGTTGTATTAATTGATGAAGCTTATGTTGATTTTTCTAATGAAGATCACTGGGATTTTATTCAACAATATAATAATGTCATTATTTCTCGAACAATGTCAAAAAGCTACAGTCTAGCAGGAATGCGTGTAGGATTTGGTATTAGTTCTCTAGAGATTATTGAACAAATGAATAAGGTTAGAGATTCTTATAACTTAGATAGAATTGCTCAAATTTTAGGAACTAATTGTTTTCAATTTCAAGACTATTTTAAAGACATTTGGCAAAAAGTCAGAACCACTCGAACTCGTTTAATTACATCCCTACGAAACCTAGATTTTTTTGTGTTTGATTCTGATGCTAATTTTGTTCTTGCGTCCCCTCAGTGGATGGAAGCATCAGACTTATACCGTAAACTAAAAGAGCGAAAAGTATTAGTTAGGTATTTTAAACATCCTCGTATTAGTAACTATGTCAGAATAACTGTAGGGACTGATACAGAAATTGACCGTTTATTAGAAGTAATTGAAAAGTTGAAAAATGAATCATGAAACCTTAGACACAAGAGTAAAACTAGCTAAAAGGTTAGCTGATGTATCAGGGGAGATTATTAAACAATATTTTCGTCAAAGTAATCTAGCATCAGAAACCAAAGTAACAGAAGTTTCCTCGATAGTTACCATTGCCGATCGCCTAGCAGAAAATGTAATGGTGGATCTGATTAAAAAAGAATGTCCTGATGATGGAGTGATCCGAGAAGAAGGAGAAAATATAAACTCCAATAATGGTTATGCTTGGGTACTCGATCCCATTGATGGGACTTCTTCTTTTGTTAAAGGATTACCCATTTTTGGCACATTGATCGGTTTAGTTGACCTCAAGAATAACTTACCCTTGTTAGGTTGTGTGAATCAACCAATTTTACAAGAAAGATGGCTAGGAATAATAGGAAACCCCTCGACTTTTAATGATCAAACTATCAATAATCCCTACAAAAACAATTATGATTACCCATTAACAGAAGTGTGTCTAACTTCAACAACTCCCCTGATGTTTATTACTCCTCGACAACAAGCGATCGCCTCTCGTTTACAAAGGGTGTGTCGTCGTACTGCCTTTGGAGGAGATTGTTACAATTATGTATCATTGGCTATGGGTTGGACTGCTATGCCCATGATTGTTTTAGAATCGGACTTAAAATACTACGATTTTTGTGCCTTAATTCCTATCATAGAAGGGGTAGGAGGAATCATCACAGATTGGGCTGGAAATGCCCTTAATAGCTATTCTACAGAAGTTTTGGCTGCTTCCAACCAAAACTTACATCAACAGGCTTTAGATGTTATTTTGAGCCAAGGACCAAATATCATTTAACATCAAGATTACCACCATCGATAGTTTGTTCAATGGTTTGTAGTCCATTAAAAGAAGATGTAACCACCTCCAGCAACAAAGTCTCCATCAGGTCGGACAACCGTAATCACATCCACCTCTCGTTGACTGGTATAGAACCCATTTGGGATCTCTGGTGGAATCTTGTAGGCTTGTTTTTTTTACCAAAATCTCGGTTTTACTTGATCATGGTTATCATCCTAAGATTCATCTATGTTTTGTT
>JAAUYH010081505.1_pt1 | contig 24881 bp, 22 predicted proteins | sample 7278061 | NCBI WGS metagenome assembly JAAUYH01 (sample SAMN14350203, study PRJNA611818) | marine sediment metagenome | isolation source: surface marine sediment (0.6m) | place: French Polynesia: Moorea | collected 2018-08 | reverse complement strand
TGAAATAGGAGCGAGCTAATTCCGCTTTATTACAGGCTAAATAAAACTCACCTGCTAGTTCGTTAGCTAGGGCTTCTTCGTGGATATATCCTGTTTTTTTTGCATCTTCAATTGCGCGATCGTAATAGTTAGCAGCTAAGGCATTTTTTCCTAAAATTCTTGCTTTTTCTGCTTCAATCAATTCATATTTGTGCAAATAATTTTTTGGTGCATAATCAGTCCACTTTTTCATTTTTTCCTGATTTTTAATCAGGCGATTGAGTAGCTTTTCCCGATCTTTCGCTCTCGGATTTAAAGCCGCTAAAATTAGCGAATAATAAAAATTGTATTGAAAAAAACATCGGTTTTCCCAACTTCCTTCTGCATATTTTTCTGCTAGCTGAATATTGACAAATGCTTGTTTATAATCTTGTTTAAAATAAAACCAAATGGAATTAGCTAAATAAATAGTAAAATATAATACCGACTTATCTTTATAAAAATTAAAATCTTTTGGTAGCAATTCTTTGACATATTTACCTTGTAACTTTAAGATTAATTGCTGCCAAATTTTAGTATAGCTCCAATCAAATTCTTGTTTGAATTTAATCATAAATTCAATATGTATTGCCATTTCTTCGGCAACATATTCGAGGGGCTTCCCCAAGAACAATAAATCGGTACAGTAATGTTTATTATGAATTACCATTACTGCTAATTTATCTTTTTCAACTATCTTTGAGGGCTGTTTTTCATCATCTTTATTGCTATTTTCCAATCTTTTGTCCTCATTAGTAGCTGCTCAAGTCAAAGATCATCTAGAATAATATTTTTAGCCATTAAGTTCTAGCTCACCCCAATTAAAATCACGGTGAAAAGATATTGTATTCTTTGCTGAGCTTATTTAGGTCAATATCCTCTTGACTCAGCATTTCCACTTACGGGATTTATTCTTGTTAGAATTTATTGACCTCTCTAATACTAATTATTCTAAAAATAGAAAATCAATCTGTCTAGACTTAATAATAACTTTTTACTAAATTAGATCGCTATCAATGGTTTTAAAATTTTATAACTCTTTCTAGTCAACGGTTTGAGTCGTCATTTTTTTTTATTAATATTTTTTTTATTAGTATTTTTTTTAAGAAGAGAATATCTTTAAGTTAAGAAATTTTTAATCGATCTGATAAATAATTTTTTGTTACAATTCTACCAAAGCAACTTGAAAATTAAATTCAAAAATGTATTTTTAAAAATAGTTTAATTTAACAGAAAAACATTAAAATTTAGATTGTAAAGCTAGCAGGTTTAATGATCGGTCTGAGATCGGGATGTGCTGCTGAAGAGCCAGACCAAATAGTATTGGGATTGTGAAAAAAAGCATCTGGAGAATCAAGAGAAGATTCGCTCATCACAGTACCGATAGTAACGCTAGTAAATATCTCATGTTTACCTAAATAAAACGGGGGAATTAAAACTTGTTGTATGCGATCTACCACAATAGAAGCATCGCTGAGATTATCAATTTCTTCGAGGAGAACAGCAAACTTGTCCCCTCCTAAACTAGCAAAAGTATCGGTAATGCGAAGACAAAATTGAATTCTTTGCACGATCGCAACATTTAATTGTTCCGTCATTCTCACCCCCAAGCGATCGCGAAACAACTCGAAACGATCTAAATTAAGCAATAAAACCGCAAATCGCTCCTTGTCATTTCGCTGAAAGCGTTTTAAAGCCAAATTGAGGCGATCGCAGAATAAATTGCGGTTTGGTAAATTAGTGACGCGATCGCGCAGCGCATCTTTAACCAATTGCTCTTGTTTGAGCTGTCTGGCTAATTCTAAAGCAGCTCTCGGGGCAAAAATTTGCATCAGAGTCAGTCCCAAAGTAGGATCTTCGATCGGGCGATCGTTCATCGCCACCAAATGACCGATAATATTATTAGCAGAATCAAACATCGGCACGCCAATATAACCCTCAACTTGAAGTAAGATTAAATCTCGATCTTGAGGAAAAAGTATTTGTAAATCGCGAGGATAATAAGCAGCTTTTCCCCCAAATACAGCTTCGCAAGGAGTATTACTTAAAGAATATTCAAAATTTTCTCCGTATTCATTTTTACACCAAAAAGCCAAAATTCTCACTGTTGCTGGCGTTAATTCGTTCAAACATTCCGTGATGAAAACATATTGAAACTGAAGTAAAGTAGCTAGATTGCGAACCAAAACTTGAAAAAATTCCTGACCGCTAACTCGAGAAGTTGCTTTAACTAAAGAACTTAAAATTGATTCTTTTTCTTTATATTTAGTGATATTTTCAACAGAAACTACTAAACGAACTGAATTATTTTCGCTTTGGAGTAACTTACCGCGAATTAAAAACCAATTTTGTTTTTGTAGATGATATTCTAATTGGAAATTTTCTTTTTTTTTCGTAATAACTTCTTGGATTTCTCGAGCTATCGATCGACTCAATTCGGTGCGATCGCCCTTGATTCGATTGCAAACTTCTAAAAAATTAGTCCCCAGTCCGATGTCTTTTATTAAAAATAATTCTTTTTCTATCAACTCCTGAAAAGATCGATCGATTAAGATAATTTCGCTATTTTCATCTAAGATAGCTACTCCGGTAGATAAAACATCCAAACTAGATTGGAATAAACTATAGTTTCGCTCTAATGTCAACTTTTTTTTACCCCCCAGCTGATTTTTATTATTTTATTAATCCCTCTTGTTATAATTATTAAACTCGTTGATTTGTTAAATGTAAAAATATCGGCGGGAAAAGCTTAAAAGAGCAAAACCAATAAAAAATTTTAAATTAATGAATTCAATGAAAACAACATCGATCGATTGGAATAATTTAATTGATGAACTAACAGGAATAGAAATAATTAGAGATCCCATACAAATAGCCAAACTCTCCCTAGACTATTATCACTTTAGTCCAGTTTTAGAGGAGCTGCTCCAAGATAAAAGAGCCGATCTCGTAGTTCGTCCCCACAGCGAAGCACAAGTTATCAAAATTGCTCAAATTTGCGTCAAACATAAAATTCCCCTGACCGTTAGAGGTGCAGGAACGGGAAATTACGGTCAATGCATTCCCCTATACGGTGGAATAGTCCTCGATACCACCGCTCTCAATCAAATTATCTCGATTTCACCCGGAGTCGCTTTGGTCGAACCGGGGGTAAAAATGGCAGCATTCGACAAACAAGCTCGAGCAATACGTTGGGAGTTGCGGATGGCCCCTTCTACCTATCGTACCGCTACAATTGGCGGTTTTATCGGCGGTGGTAGTGTCGGGATGGGTTCGATAGAATACGGACAACTGCGCGATCGCGGCAATCTTTTAGCCGTCAGAGTAGTTACCCTCGAAGACGAACCTCGGGCGATCGAACTGCGCGGCGATGAAGCTCAAAAAGTCAATCACGCTTACGGTACTAACGGGATTATTACTCAATTAGAAATTCCTCTAGCTCCCGCCCATCCTTGGGCCGAAGCAATCGTTGTTTTTGACGATTTTATGAGTGCAGCTCGATTCGGTCAAGCACTTTCGGACAGTGATGGAATCGTTAAAAAATTAGTCAGCATTCACGCCGATCCGATTCCAACTTATTTTAATGCGATCGCTCATTTCATCCCTAAAGGCAAACATTGCGCGATCGTCACGATCGCAGAATTCTCTGTAGAACCGTTTCGCGATTTAGTTGCCGAACACAATGGTAAAATTACATACCATAAAAATGCTCTAGAAGCAAGTAAAGGCACTCACTTATTAGAATTTACTTGGAATCATACAACTTTACACGCCCGCAACGTCGATCGCAATTTAACTTACTTGCAAACCTTCTTTTTCGATCTCGACAAAGTAGAGCATATGTATCATCATTTTGGCGATGAAGTAATGATGCATCTAGAATTTTTACGAGTTGGAGGCAAAGCAATTCCGGCAGGGTTGCAACTCGTTCGTTACACGAGCCACGAACGCCTGAACGAAATTATTGACTATCACGAAGCAAGAGGGGCGTTTATTGCCAATCCCCACACCTACATTCTCGAAGATGGTGGCAGAAAAACCGTCGAACCAGAACAATTAGAGTTTAAACGTGCGATCGATCCCTACGGACTCATGAACCCTGGCAAGATGAAAGCCTACACTCAGAAGATTGCAACTAGCAATTAAAAAAATTGCCTATCCTTGGGGTGGTTGCTCCTCAGTTGGTTCGACTGGTGCTGGTTGCTCCTCGGGTGGCTGTTCTGGAGTGGTTGCGGCTGTAGGTTCTTCCTGAGTTGGTTGTTCTTCTTGGGGTGGTTCGACTGCTGGCTGTTCTTGGGGTGGTTGTTCTTGGGGTGGTTCTTGGGGTGAAGCAACGGAAGCAGAATCAACCGGTGATTCTTCTGAAGGAGTATCTTCTGCTGTTAACTTGAGGTTCAAGTAGCGAATTACCTCTTCAGAAAGACGCATATCTCTTTCCATCAGTTTAATGTGTTGACCGTCGCTGTTGTAATTCATCTGAATGTAAATGCCATCCTGAAAATTCTGAATTTCATAAGCAAGTCGGCGTTTACCGCGATTTTGAATTTTAATACCCGTAGCACCTCTTTCGGTGATGAATTGAACGTATTTATCGACAACCTGATTGACCCTTTCTTCAGACAGATCGGGACGCACCACGTACATAGTTTCGTAACTGTTAGCCATGAATTTATACTCCTTGTGGACTTGGGGGTACTCATACCTGTAAATTTATTAATAAGCACCCAAATGACGGCTTCTTCGATTTTCGATCGCACAGAACAATCAAAATAAAGAAGCAAGGATTTACAATCTTACTACGAGAAACCATCCGATCGCTACTAAAAAGAGGTAAAAATATCTCAATAGCGATCGTTCAATTCACTCACACATTACTTTAAAGACCTATGGTGCAAAGATACGTCAGAGTTAAAACTTCTGAAGGAAAAACCTATTACGGCTCTCTGTTGCTGAGCCGCACTGTTGAGGTTCTCGACGCTCCTCCCTGGCTCAAAGGCAAGCCTACCAGTTTAAAATTAGAACCCGACACCTATAAACTATTAGCCCCCTGCGCTCCTTCAAAGATCGTTGCTGTAGGTAAAAATTATCGCCAACACGCTCAGGAAATGGGTGGGGAAGTTCCAGCAGAACCGTTATTATTTCTCAAACCACCCTCGGCGATCGTCGCTGATTCTGAAGCTATTTACTATCCCCAACAATCCGATCGCGTCGATTATGAAGGAGAATTAGCCGTAATCATCGGTGAATTTTGCAAAAATTGCAATTTAGAACAAGCTCGTAATAAAATTTGGGGCTACACGATTGCTAACGACGTGACCGCTAGGGATTTACAAAAAAAGGACAATCAGTGGACTAGAGCTAAAGGATTCGATACTTTTTGCCCCCTCGGCCCCTGGATCGTTCGCGAATTAAGTCCGGGGGCAAAATTACAAACTTTTATGAATCAAGAAGAAGAACCGCGCCAATCTGCGTTTATATCTGATATGGTTTTTACTCCTGAATTTTTGGTTCACTATATTTCGCAAATAATGAAACTCCTACCCGGAGATATAATTCTGACTGGAACTCCGGCAGGAGTAGGAGCTTTGCAAAAAGGCGATCGCATTCGGATCGAAATTCAAGGGATCGGCTCTTTAGAAAATTATGTAATTGTCGGTATCTAAATCGATTTTTTTTCTTAGCGTACTTGGGAAGCCGCAGCTTCAGAAATAGTGGGAATTTCGGAATATTTTCCTAACCCTGACTGAATCATTGCATAAAAACAAGCCGTTAAAGCCGATAAAAAGACAACGTTTGCCAAAGTTTCTGTTATCAAGCTCTGGCCTAAGCCACCAAATATACTAAAAGCAAAATTACAAAGTATCAACAATATATCAATTAAAATTGCTTGCATGGCGTTGAAACGAAGAAAATGACTCAAGTTTTCATTTCTAATCACCGCAAAATAAAGACCAAAGAAAATAATAATCCCAGCAAACCCACCTAAAATACTATTGAGTAGAATCATTGGTGCGACTAGGTAAGAAATAATTTCTTTGATTACGCCCGGGAGCATTTGCCAAGCACTAGATTTATTGCCAAAATCTACCAATACATCAAATAGAGGAAATGTATAAACACAAACTGAAAAAACTTTATCTTTAACGTCTATTGAATCGCGCCAATTCATTCTATATTATCTCCTTAAAGCAGTGCGTCAGGTTGGCTATTTTATTCTCGAGTAGTTCCACCATAGCGCACTCGCAGATAACTTAACTATCCTCTGTTGAGGTAGATTTGACTTGATTTAATCGATTTTAGCCAAGCGAAAGCCCATTTGACACTGATAGAGATCTAATTGATTCTCCTTCGACTTGCCCACCGAACGACCGCAACTAAGTTTCCCTTGACTCCAACGAGGAGATCCACTGCGATCTGCCAAGACGCAACCCTGACAAACTCGTTCGCAACCAATAATTTGTTCTTCGGTTAAGATGACTAACATTTTACAAATCCCTTCCCCTCCTGCGATCGCGGCTCTTGCTCTTATTTTAATTCTTACTTTTCTTATTAAAGAAATATTGCTACGTAGCTTAATATTAAATTAACTTAATTAAAGCAACTTTTAATCTTTTTTCAAGATACTCGAGTTTAACCTGCTTTACTATTAAAAAAAAATTATCCTCTGACTTTTAAGTTACAAGATCTGCTATCAAGTCTAAAACTTTACCTAATAAGTAATATCAATAAAAACAAAGAGCGTTAAGATAGTAAATTGGCGACAGTAAGATTGAAAAAGTGCAGTCAAATGAAAGTTTGGCAATACATTTAAAAACCAATGCTGTACTTTTCTTGACTAAAAGCAAAGCGAGTTAGAAGAAAAAAGTGAGTAAAACTAATCTAGATTTCCTAGCACAAACAGATCCAGCAGTAACAGAAATTATACAATTAGAATTGCAACGGCAAAGAACCCATTTAGAATTAATTGCCAGCGAAAACTTTACTTCACCAGCAGTTTTAGCAGCCCAAGGTTCGGTATTGACAAATAAATACGCCGAAGGACTGCCAGGAAAAAGATACTATGGCGGTTGTGAAGAAGTAGATCGGGGCGAGCAACTAGCAATAGATCGTGCTAAAGAGTTGTTTGGAGCGGCCAGTGCAAACGTTCAACCCCATTCTGGCGCGCAAGCCAATTTTGCAGTTTTTCTAGCCCTATTAGAGCCGGGAGACACGATCATGGGAATGGACTTATCCCATGGCGGACATTTGACCCATGGTTCGCCCGTCAACGTCTCCGGGAAATGGTTTAAAGTCTGTCAGTACGGCGTAGACAAAGAAACAGAAACCCTCAACTTCGATCGCATTCGCGAAATCGCTCTCAAAGAAAGACCAAAACTAATTATTTGCGGTTACTCAGCCTATCCCCGGATCATCGAATTTGCCAAATTTAGAGAAATAGCCGATGAAGTCGGTGCTTATCTCCTGGCCGATATCGCCCACATCGCCGGTTTAGTTGCAAGCGGACACCACCCCAACCCAGTCCCCTATTGCGACGCAGTCACCACTACCACCCACAAAACTTTACGAGGCCCCAGAGGTGGTTTAATTCTAAGCCGCGATGCCGATTTAGGAAAGAAATTTAATAAAGCAGTATTCCCCGGAACTCAAGGCGGCCCCCTCGAACACGTTATCATCGGCAAAGCAGTAGCATTTGGAGAAGCCTTGAAACCAGAATTTAAAACCTATTCCGCTCAAGTAATTGCCAATGCTCGCTCCCTGGGCAACACTTTGATGGAGCGAGGCTTAAAACTAGTCTCTAACGGTACGGACAACCACCTAATTTTAGTAGATTTGCGATCGGTCAATATGACCGGCAAAAAAGCAGATCGCCTGATGAGCGAAACCAATATCACTGCCAATAAAAATACCGTCCCCTTCGATCCAGAATCGCCTTTTGTCACTAGCGGTTTGCGTTTGGGAGCTCCAGCCATGACCACCAGAGGATTGGGTATAGTAGAATTTCAAGAAATAGGCAATATCATCGCCGATCGCCTGCTAAATCCTGAAGACGACAGCGTCAAGCAAGACTGTCTTAACCGAGTAGCCGCACTGTGCGATCGCTATCCCCTTTACGAACACATTCAGATTCCCGTGCCAGCAATTGTCTGAGAACGAGCTTGCGGAGGTCAACGGTCAAGAGTCAGAGATCGAGGATATTCAATCTTGAAATAGTTCGAGACAACAGCAATCTCAGATTAGATCCCAACTTCCTGCTTCGTCCTTTAAACCTCAATCTTTACTCTACCCCGAAGCCGGCGTTAAACAACAACTTTAGCAAACCACTTCTTGGGAATTAAATGTCATGTCTGCCCAACTGTATCACGCGATTTCCTTTCTAGTTTCTGTCACCGTAGTTTTATGGACTATTCCAGATGTGAAAAATATCGGTCTGCGGTTGGGTATCGTCGATCGACCCAATAAAAGAAAAATCCATCAAAACCCTACAGTTAGAGTCGGTGGCATTTCCATCTTCACCGGAACGATCGCCGCTTTATTAGTAGTTTGGGGTTTGGGAGGTTTCGGCGTATTGCCCCCCGAACAAGAATGGGAAATTTGGGGGATTGTTTTAGGTAGCGTTGGCTTTTTTGCGATCGGATTTGCTGACGATCTTTTTAACCTCAGACCTTTATCTCGACTGGCAATGCAATTTGCCGTTGCTAGCGTTTCTTGGCAGATGGGGGTTAAAATTCAATTTCTTTCGATTCCTTTTCACGGTTTAGTTCCCCTATATTGGCTCAGTTTGCCAATTACGGTAATTTGGTTGGCAGGAATGGCCAATGCAATTAATTGGATCGATGGTGTAGATGGTTTGGCTGCAGGAGTTTCCGGCATTGCCGCAGTCGTATTGTTAATTATGACCTTATTCGTCGATCGCCCTGCTGCTGCTTTAATAGCTGCGGCTCTAGCTGGAGGCTCTTTAGGCTTTTTACGTTACAATTTTAACCCCGCACAGATTTTTATGGGCGATGGGGGGGCTTACTTTATGGGCTTTACCCTGGCCGGAATAGCCACGATCGGTTTGGTGAAAACTACCGCCGTCACCGCAGTAATTTTGCCCTATTTAATTTTGGCAGTGCCGATCTTCGATATGTCCGCAGTGATCTTATCTCGCCTCAGTCGCGGCAAATCACCCTTTAGAGCCGATAACAGTCATCTGCATCACTGGTTGCTGGCCTCTGGAGTTCCGCAACGTCTGACGGTATTATTTATATATTCCCTCACTCTTTGGGTTGGTTGTTTGGCCCTGGGTTTTTCTAACCTTCCTAGCGGTTGGGGATACGCTATTGGTGCGACATTTCTTTTGGCCTACGTAGGTTGGCAAGTTTGGCGTAAAAAAAAATTAAAAGTTGAAAAAATATGAGTGCTGAAGTTATTTGCGTCGGAACGGAACTATTACTCGGAGATATACTCAATACTAACTGTCAATTTTTAGCCACGGAACTAGCCAATTTAGGCATTCCTCACTACCATCAAACAGTGGTAGGAGACAATTTAGAAAGACTTCAGCAAGTTATTGATATTGCTTCAAAGCGCGCTTCTATTTTAATTTTTACCGGCGGTTTAGGGCCTACTCCCGACGACCTAACAACCGAGGCGATCGCCAATTATTTTGCAACTCCATTGGTTGAAGAAGACGAAATTATTCAAGATATCGCCGCTAAATTTGCTGCTTTAGGCCGCAAAATGAGTCGCAGCAATTACAAACAAGCTTTGATTCCTCAAGGGGCAACGATCTTACCCAACCCCCTCGGAACTGCACCCGGGATAATTTGGCAGCCTCGCCCGGGTCTGAGCGTCTTGAGTTTCCCCGGAGTACCTTCGGAAATGCACCGCATGTGGCGAGACAGTGCCGTTCCCTACCTCAAAAGTATTGGTTGGGGTCAAGAAATCATCTACAGTCGCACGCTGCGGTTTCGCGGCATTGGCGAATCGACTTTAGCCGAAAAAGTTGCTCACCTGCTCGAGTTAAACAACCCGACCGTCGCACCCTACGCTTCCAAAGGAGAAGTCAGGTTGCGCGTCTCTGCCAAAGCAACCTCTGAAACCGAAGCGATCGCAATGATTTCCCCGATAGCAGAAGAAATCAAAGAAATTGCCCAAGAAGATTATTTCGGTAGCGATAACGACACTCTTCCCGCGATCGTCGGCGATTTATTGCGCCAGAAAAAAGAAACTTTAGCAGTGGCAGAATCCTGTACCGGAGGAGCTTTAGGTGGTCTTTTGACAACAATACCCGGCAGTTCTGAATATTTTATGGGCGGTCTGGTTGCTTACAATAATTGGGTCAAAGCCTATGTTCTCGGAGTCAGTGAAGAAGATTTAATTGAATTTGGGGCTGTAAGTGCCAGCGTTGCCGAACAAATGGCAACCGGAATTAAAGAATTGCTGGGAACTACCTGGGGGATCTCAATTACGGGTATTGCCGGGCCGGGTGGCGGTACGGAGACCAAACCGGTAGGGTTAGTTTATATCGGTCTGGCAGGAGATGAAGGGGTTGAAAGCTTTAAGTATCTTTTTGGTAGCACCAGGGCTAGATCTCTAATTCGCTATCTCAGTGCCTGTAATTCCCTCGATCGCTTGCGAAGAAAACTTTTACAAAAATACCATTAAATCGTGTATCTGTTTTAAAAAGCTATGCTATCCTTAATATAAATATAAGAAAATCGGTTATCATCGTTCGTCAAACCAAAAATAAAAAAATAAGCTAACATAGCTAATTACATATGCGTAACTACTTTTATTGTAGTTCAGAGGTTTGACTGACTACAAACAACAATGCAGTTTCATTATTCATTGGAGCCCTCTGTTCGATGGAGTATTTAGATAAAGCCTTGGAAAAACTAAAAGAATGGGCAAGAAAGTTGGTTGAAAGCCTCTTAGGGCCAGAACCAGAGCCAGAAGCGGAACTAATTCCCATTCCCGTAGATCGAGCGAGACGTTAAGGGCATTACTAAATTTGTCTGTAAATTCTCAAAACTTATCTATATTAAATGTTCTGGTTCTTCACGGCCCCAATCTAAATCTTTTAGGGAAGAGAGAGCCAGAGTTTTATGGTTCTGTAACATTAAACGATATTAACGAACTTTTATCAGAAACAGCAATAAAATTAAGTTCCCAAGTTACTTGTTTTCAATCTAACCACGAAGGAACGCTGGTAGACAAAATTCACGAAGCATTAGGACAATATCAAGGCATTTTAATTAATGCAGGTGCTTACACCCATACTAGCGTAGCGATTCGAGACGCGCTATCGGCAGTAGAAATTCCCACCGTAGAAGTACATTTAAGTAATATTTACAAGCGAGAAGTTTTCCGACATCATTCATATATAGCTGCAATTGCGATCGGTCAGATAAGTGGTTTTGGAGCTTTAAGTTACCAGTTAGGTTTAGAAGCTTTAGTAAAACATATTAGAGCCAAGTAATAGAAATACTAAATCTGCTATTTTCAGAATCGAAATAGATAGTGAGATTTATTATTAATTTTATTTGACGATACAGACTAAATGTCCGCTTTTATCAATTCCTTCGTCAATAATTTTAACAATATTTGCTTTGGCTAAATCACTGATTATTGCTTCGATAGTTGATGATGGTATGCGATCGAACTGAGAAGAAACTGTTGTAACTAAAGTATTTAAACCCATAACTTGTTGAGTTGTAATGATATTTAATAAGAATTCTTTTACAGGATCTTGTTTGACAACCGACGAAGTAAAATCTAACAGTTGTTGCAATAAAGTACAGTGATTTAATACTTGAGATTCGCGCACGAATGTTTGCAATTGCGTGATATTAGGAAGTAAATCGCCTATGATTAATTCTCCCGAACAAACCGCATTTAATAAACTATGATAAGTAGCTAAATAATGAATTGATTCTAATTCTGGAGTCAGATGAATGCAACGATCGGCTGCAAATATTTCTTGATAAAGTTGATAGCCTTTCTTTTTACTGCTACCTAATTTTTCGGCTCTAATTAAATATAAAGTTTGACATAAATTACGTTCGATCGCTTTGCGACAATTCTGCATAACGTGATAAAAACTGCCTAAATTGCCATCTTCAATCCAAACTATTCCGATTTTGTTGCCGTCACTTTTGAGATAACTAAAAGAATAGCTTTTATAGCTTTTACTAGGCAATAAATTATTTTCGATCCCTTCTATTTGCAAAGCATAAAAACTTTCTTGTAATATTTTTATCAAACCTGGAGAAGAAAAATATTTTATGTTAGCTATTTTATTAACGTTGTTATTAAATTTTTTTTTCCAAACTAATTTAAATGCAGCGATTGTTTCTGATGATGTTGTAATCGGTGCGATCGGCTTGGGTTTTTCTTTTTCTTGAATTAGCGGTGACTTAATCTTAACTTGTTTCGTCTCAGCGCGATTTACGATCGGTGGTTTAATTTCTGGTTTTTCTTGCTTGCCTAATTTATATTCTTGAATTATTTTTCTGCCTAATTTTAGGGTGTCTCGAGGATTAGTTTTTCCTCCAGGAAATTCCCATTCCAAAATTTTTCTTTCTAGGGGATAAATTGGGGATTTAGGTGGGAAATCAGCTTGGGAATGAAGGGAAAAAAGTCGCTTTTGCCAAATAGTTTCTGCTTGAGAGAGATTAATATCTTTCAGTAAAATTTTACCGTCTAATCGGTCTAAATCTGCCTGCACGATAGTCTTTTTATGTTCTTGCCAAGTTTCAGTGACCAAACTAATAATAATTAAAAAATTTTCAATTTTCTCGTTATGCAGAGTGGTGTTAACAGTAAATAATGGTTGCAATCCAGAAACACCATTATCATTATTACTAACCGCTAATTTATCAACTTGATCGAAACAAAGAAAAATAGGTTTAGTATTAACGGCAATTCTGCCTAAATTTGCGAGCATATTTTGTGCTGCATCTTCAGTATTAATAGACTGTCTGATACCTAAAATTTTTAAATCTTCTTCATCTAAATCCTCGCCGCGCAACCAATCGCAAGCCAGCGAATGCAGCTCTGGATTAATCAAATTATACAGCGTGGTAAAAAAATCTTTTGCTTGATAAATGCCTGTAGGATAAATATTTCTGAGATTAAAAATAAAAAGTCCTTTTTGTTTTAAAGATTGCTCGACGAAATGACGATCGCGCAAAACAGTTAAACTTTTCAACCACAATAAAAGTTGCGACTCTGTTTGACCTTCAGGAACGTGCATTAAGCTATCGACAGTATAGCGAAGAATGTGTCGCCAAATGCGATCGTTATCGGCCCAGGGCCCGATATAAGCAAAACAAGCACGATCGTTCAATAATTTTTTAATTCGAGCTAATAAATAACTTTTCCCAGAACCTCTTTCACCGCACAATAAAACCGTGCGAGTTTGCTGGTTTTTAATTACTAAATCCAGCAATTTTTGGATTTGTTCGATTTCTTTTTGATGGATCGATTCTACAGTTAAATCCTCGGCTTGTTTTTCCTGCCAAAAGTTACCAGTATGAAAAGTAACCGTATCAAAAGGATTAATTTCTCGCTGAATAATTTGTTCTATAGATGCCATAATAAATTATATATTTCAACTTAAATTCTTTTTTTTTGAGTCGAGCGCGACTTTAATTAACGATAATAAAAAATAATCTCCTACCTACACCTTGATAGATTGCAGCTTGAATTTGTTCGCTGCTGTAACGCATTCCTTCTTGTAAAGAACTAAGTTCAATTTTGTCATGGCGTTGCAAATTATAAAGCGATCGATCTAATTCTTCTCTCGAAAGAGGAGGTTGTAACTCTTGTCGTAAATAGAAAATAGGTAAGTAATTATCCGTACCTAATTTTGCATCTAAATCGCGAATTTTATCTAAAATTTCCTCATCGCTAAGTTTAACATCTTCCGATCGCGCTGCGAGTTCGACAACAATTTTATCAGTATTTTCTCTTGGTAGTTGTCGTAGGGACTGGAAATATTTATTTACTTTTTCGATGCATTCTTTTCCTTTTAGAGTCAAACATATTTCTGCTTTTTGTTTTTTCATTGCAGTTTCGACAACAATTAAGCCTCGATCGCGCAACGAAAGGAGAATTTTTTGAATTTCGGCTAAAGATAGCTGTTTTTCTTTGGTTTTAATGTTGATTTGTCTGGCTTGAATACCCGGATACCTGCTGATGCGATCGAGTATTCTAAATTCTACGTGGCCGATCGGCAATCGATCTAAGGGTAAATTGAGCAAAGCTATTCCTGGAGGGGCTATTTTTACACTAGCAATTTCTTCTGAAAAATCAATCAAACCATCAGCAGCCAATTGCTGACAAATTCGATCTTTATCTGGGAAGTTGCGGAATCGAGAATTAGCCAGATAGGATCGATGATTTTGACAATCAAATAATTTGAGGAGAAATTTTAATTCATTAATATTCATCCCATGCTCTTTTACTGAATATCGCTCGAAATTACTTTAGCTTATAGTGCGATCGCACAGATTTGCAACTGAATTTGACTGGCCTTGGTTTGAAGTTAAAAAGAAATTCTCACTGCAACATTCTTTACTTTTTGCAATATATCGAGAAACTTAAAACTATTACTATATAAAATTAATATCAAAAATAAACGGAGACAAGTAAATTTCTTGAATAGACCTGATAAGCATAGTATTGGCTTGAGCGGTGTAAATCTTTCTGGTATTGACCTTTCTGGTACGGATCTCAGCGATGTTAATCTTAAGCATGCCGATCTCAGTGGTAGCGACTTAACTGGAGCTAATTTGAGCGGTAGCGACTTAACGGATGTCGATTTAAGCGATTGTATTTTAACTGCGGCTAATCTCAGCGGTGTCAAGCTTAAAAATGCCGATCTCAGCGGTATGGATTTAAATGGTATTAACCTCAAAAATGCCGATTTGCGCGGTACTGACCTTAGTTTAACTAATTTAAGCAATGGGGATTTACGCGGAATTTGTCTTAAAAATAGTAACTCGATTGGATCTTCTTTGCGAGGAGCTAATTTAAGTCGTGCTGATTTGAGGGGAGCGAATTTTGAAAGTGTAGATGCGATCGGTGCTAATTTGAACGAAGCTGACTTGAGCGGAGCAAATTTAAGCAATGCAGATTTGGTTCGAGTTACTGCGAAAAATACCAATTTTACTGGAAGCATTTTAACCGGAGCAACTTTAGAAAATTGGCAGATCGACGATCGCACTATATTTGAGAACGTTATTTGCGATTATGTTTATTTAAAATCTGCAGGAAAAGAACGTCGTCCTCAAAATAAAAATAAATTTTTTCAAGCAGGAGAGTTTGTTGAGTTATTAAGACAGCCTCAAGATACTTTAAATTTAACTTTTAAAGATGGTATTGATTGGAAAGCTTTTATTTTTACCTTTGAAAAGTTGCAGCAACAACTCGGCGATCGCAAATTGTCGCAAATTCTCAGTATTGAAATTCGCCGAGATCTCGTAATAGTTAAGATTGCTTTAACTGACGACTTTGACAAACAAGAAATTAAAAATTATTTTCAAAAAAAATACGAGGAAATACTCAAAAATTTAGCACAACAGTATCACTCGCAATTAAACTTGCAAGCGCGAGAAATAGATCTTTATTTGCGTCAAAATTGCGATGTTTTTCAAACAATCAAGTATTTAGCCCATCGACCTTTACAGCCTCATCGAAATCGTCGTTCTTAACTATCGTTTGCTCTTTCTGTTGTATTGAGCGCGGAAACGATCGCCTCTCGAGCGACATTTTGATAAACTTGTTTGAGATATTCTTGAATCGCTTCAGCATCGGCCGCAGCTAAAGGCACATTTCCTAAAATATCGAAGACTGTTTTACTATCTGGAGGGGGTGCGATGACAACTAAAGAAGAGTCTAAAGGTTCTTGATACTCCCAGAATTCGCTCAACTTAAAAGATAATGAAGTTGTTTGCGAGTCTGCATCTTCGGGAGTTAATTCGGCTTTTGTTTCGGCTATGCGAGCTGTTGAGTCGGGATCTGCCGCGATCGCTTCACTATCTAAATTCTCGCTACTGCGTAATTGTCGCAAAGCTTCTAAGATTTGGGGTTTGGTGCGTCCTCTGAGTTGAAAGATCACAAAAGGATCTTCGCTAAAGCGATCGGCTAATTGATAATAGACTGCACCGATATGCTTGCAAGGGTTGGCTTTATCGGGACAAGAACAGTGGGAGTGAATTTCCGATAGAGTAAAGGGAAACAGGCTCAAACCGTTTGCAGTAAAGACATCTTCAATACTCGAGGGCATCGCTCCGGCTAATAATTGAGCCGAATAAATTGCCTTAGCTGACATAGTTGCGATCGCATATTGCCAATCTTCATCGCTGAAAGGATCGAGAGACAAAGAAATCTGATAGGGTTCGTTTTCGCTCCCCTGCACTTTGGCAACAACTCGAGCTGCTTCAAACTCGATACTCAATACATTACCTTCTCTGGCGTAAATTCTCGCTCTTTCCAAACGTTTTTTAAAGCGATAGGAATCTAATAATTCTAACCAGCGTTGCACCCACCATTCGCGATCTTCAACTTGATAGTTTGTCATTGCTGAGTATTTCTCGCTTTATAGAAAGTTTCCAGACTGTCGAGATCGCCGACATAACGCCAGTGCCAGGGTTCGTAACTGATTCCTTGGGGATTATTCTTAGGGAATGATAGCTCGAAACTGTAACGCGCTGCATTTTTTTCTAGCCAAATAAACGCGGGAGTTTTCTCAAAATTGGGGCTTAAATGGGTTGCAGGTACTTTTGCATCGCCAATATCAATCGCATAACCTGTATGATGCTCGCTGTACCCTGGAGGTGCGCTTACTTTAGCTCTTTTAGTCGCTAATTCAGCTCTTTTTTCTTTTATTTTAAAAAATAAGTATTTTTGTTGTTGAATTGAGCGAAATCCAGAAATAGGTACTAGCACTATACCATCAGCTCGAGCTGCTGCTCGCATTTGCAAGTATTTTTGTGCGGCTTCTTTTTTTAGTTTAATTTTTCCATCTGCTGTAATCTTTTGCAGATCGGATTCTCGAGCCTGTTGGTAAGGTAAATGACCTAAAAGATTTTCTGTTTTTGTTGCTGTTAAATTTTCTGGTTTGGCAGTCTCTTTTGCTACGGGAGTATCGGCTTGTTTTACCGAGCGATCGGCAGTGTTATTGCTTAAATAGAAGGCACTACTGAGAATTGCGATCGCCCCTAGTCCTAACAGTCCTAATATAACTAATCCCGGGGATTTTTTAGAGTGGCTAGTCTCTTCTTGATACCTTAAAGCTTCTGGTATATCTTGCATTTAAATTATTAATTATAATTTTGCTAGTTTTTTTTAATCAGCTTCATACTATTGTTTAGATGAATATTTCCCGTTTCTTGCGCTTTTTAAACTTATTTTAATATTTTTTTAATCTTTTTTTTCGATCTTATCTGCTTGATTCAACAATCTTAATAAAACTTTTTATAGTATTTCATCCTAAAATAATTTTAAAAGAATTCGATAGTCCCTACTGCCGATCTCTTATCGCTCGAGTATAATCTGACTTTTCTAAAAATAAGTTATAAATTAAGATTTTTTTCTTAAAGAAAATCAGCAATAATTAATTCTTTTTGGCAACTAAAAACATAAGCTGAAATATTAAAAAAAGATTGCCGACGAGAGCCAGAAGATAGTTGCCAAATCAATTGAATTACTTTAGCGTAAAAATAGAGCCAAACTATCCTAGAGCCACTTTAAAATGAAAACGACCGAACCATCCTCATTATCTGAAAATAACCTAAACTCAAAAGAAATTAATATTTTAAAAAAATTTGAAATAGTTTTAGAACGGGCAATATTTGCGGCTCGATGGTTATTGATGCCGTTTTATGTTTGTTGTATTTTCTTAATTGTAATACTTTCGGTAAAATTCGCTCAAGACTTTTGCTTTAAAGTAATTCCTTTGGCATTTGTCGAAGTAAAAAATAGCGAAGTTATTGTCTCGATTTTAGATTTAATTGACTTACTGCTAATGGCAAATTTATTAATCATAATTGTCTTTAGCGGTTACGAAAGCTTTGTTTCAAAATTTGATATTGGTGAAAATGTAGATCGCCCGGAGTGGATGTCAAATATCAGCTATTCTAATTTAAAAATCAAGTTAATGGGTTCTTTAGTCACTATATCGGCAATTAATTTATTAGGTGCGTTTATCCGAATTTCTGAAATCAGTGAAAGGGATTTAATTTGGCAAGTAGTAATTCACTTTACTTTTGCGATTTCAGGTTTACTTTTTGCCTGGATGGATAACATGACTGAAAAAAGTCACTGAATAAACTAATTTAAATAACCCTTAAATTCTCGATCTAAACTTAGTAAAAGATTGAAGGTTCTGAGAATCGCTCGATCTTTAGAAAATAGAAAAGTCTGAGGTCTTCTAAAGATAGCCTATCCAAATATTGTGGCGACAGAACCTAATTTTTTATCTTTGGTTAAATCGTGAAATCCTAATCTTAGATTCAGTTTAAGTTAGTGGAGACGTTTCTAGTTCTGTGATAAACCGTTCCTAAATAACATAGAGCTTCTTTTCTTATCGGTTCTAAAGAATCATGTAATTTGCAAGAATTGCCATATTCTATAACAGTTGTTTGGCTAGATAAGTCTCTAATTCTGAAAGTACGACCGTAACCGTTTTGAATGTTGTTAGTCTTAATTAAAATACCATCGTTTTTTAAAACTTCGTAACGCTCGCCACTCAAAGATATTTTAATGCGATCGCCTGGCTGTAACTTTTGCATTCTATTTGACATAATTTTAAAGACAAGCTCTAGGGAAAAAATGTTTTATTTGTTTTTTATTATTCTATGACTTTTAACTATAAAAAAGTTTAAGGTCAAGTTAAGGAGCAATTATTTGACAATTAAATTAAGTAAAATATTGTTTATTTATATTATTCAATCTAAAAATATTAGAGCAAATCAAATCGGATTTGGAAAAATCTTAAGTTAATTGAAATTTAATATAATTTTGCCTAACTAAGAATAAACATTAAAAATGTGTTTAAAATTTGGCAAAAAAACGGCTAAAGTCGTTGTAAACTAAGCTTTGCGATAAATTTATAAATTTAAGGATAAAAAATGGAACTAGAATATCCAGATGACCTGAAATATCTTGATTCTCACGAATACGTACGTTTAGATGGTGAAATTGGTACGATCGGACTGAGTGCGTTTGCGATCGATCAATTAGGTGATATAGTATTTTTGGAATTGCCCGACATTGGCGAAGCACTAGAATCGGGAGAAACATTCGGGACGATCGAATCTGTTAAAGCAGTAGAGGATCTCTACTCCCCGATCTCCGGCACTGTAATCGATCGCAACGAATCCTTAATTGAAACTCCAGAAGCGATCGCTGAAGATCCTTACGGAGAAAGTTGGCTTTTGAAAGTACGCTTAGAAAACCCCGACGAAATCTTAGATGAAGTTTTATCAGCAGATGAATATCGCGCTCGAGTCGAAGGAGAAGAAGACGAAGAGTAAAAATAAGCTTCTGGGATAATTAGCAACAGTTTGTTACAAATTATATATAAGTGGTAGCATCCCTTAATGAAGTAGAAAGTAAGTATTTACGCTTAAAGGTTCATCCCTAGCTAGAAGATAACGTTTTCGCGTTGAGCTTGTTAGGGGTGGACGATCCAAGCAAAATTACTAACCGATCGCTCGACAAAAAAGTTGCTCCATCATAAATTTGAATACAGACAACCGAATGTTCGATCTAGATAATACTCAATTAACCAATAAAATAAATTCTCTTATCAAAGAGGACTCTTTCTGCGATCGCCACATCGGGCCAGATCGCAATCAAGTCGAGAAAATGTTAAAAGCATTAGGATTTTCTACTTTAGAAAGTCTGATCGACGAAACAGTACCGGCGAATATTCGCTTCGATCGCCCTTTAAATTTACCCGCCGCAAACAGCGAAAGTCAAGCTCTTATCGAATTAAAACAAATCGCTACAAAAAACCAAGTATTTCGCTCCTACATTGGAATGGGTTATTACGACTGTATTACTCCCCCCGTAATTGCTCGTAATATTCTAGAAAACCCCGGTTGGTACACCTCCTATACCCCTTATCAAGCAGAAATAGCTCAGGGTAGGCTAGAAGCTATTTTAAACTTCCAAACTGCGATCGTCGAGTTAACAGGTTTGGAAATAGCTAACGCTTCTCTACTCGATGAAGGAACGGCGGCAGCAGAAGCGATGAGTATGAGCTATGGTTTATGTAAAACTAAGGCTAATGCTTTCTTTGTTGCTAATGACTGTCATCCCCAGACGGTCGAAGTAATTAAAACCCGCGCTTTACCCCTCGATATTGAAGTAATTATCGCAGATCCCGACAGTTTCGACTTTCAAACCCCAATTTTCGGCGCAATTCTACAATATACCGCCACTGATGGTACGATAAGAGACTATCGAGAATTTATTGAAAAAGCCCATCAAGGTAAAGCTTTAGTAACCGTCGCTGCCGATATTTTAAGTTTAGCTTTACTTACACCCCCTGGAGAATTTGGGGCTGATATTGCGGTAGGAAGCACGCAACGCTTCGGAGTTCCCCTCGGATATGGGGGGCCTCATGCGGCTTATTTTGCCACTAAAGAAGCTTATAAACGGCAAGTTCCCGGGCGCATCGTTGGCGTATCGAAAGATCGTTTCGGCAAACCTGCTTTACGTTTAGCTTTGCAAACTAGGGAACAGCACATCCGTCGCGAAAAAGCAACCAGCAATATTTGCACTGCTCAGGTATTATTAGCCGTAATTGCTTCTAGTTATGCGGTTTATCATGGTGCGACAGGAATTAAACGAATTGCCTCGAGAATACATCAATTAGCGGTAATTTTTGCTGCTGGTTTGGAGAAGTTGGGCTATTCAGTTTCAAAAAAACCATTTTTCGATACTTTAAAACTAAAAATAGAGCGATCGCAAGAGATTAAAAACAAAGCAGAAAGTAAAAAAATAAATCTGCGTTGGTTCGATAATAACACTGTAGGAATTAGTTTAGATGAGACGACTACAGTACAAGATTTATTCGATTTATGGTCGATATTTGCTAAAGATAATAATCTGCCTTTTGAAAATATCGAAGAGTTAGCAAAAACAGCAAAATTAGATTACGATGCACCATTCAATCGTACTAGCAAATATTTAAGAGATCGCGTTTTTAATTGCTATCATTCCGAAACAGAATTATTGCGTTATTTGCAGCAGTTACAAAATAAAGACTTGTCCTTAACAACTTCGATGATACCTTTGGGTTCTTGTACCATGAAGTTAAACGCTGCTGCGGAAATGTTACCGATATCCTGGCCAGAATTTAATAAAATACATCCATTTGCCCCGCGATCGCAAACACAAGGATATCAAATTTTATTTTCAGAATTAGAAACATGGCTGGCAGAAATTACCGGATTTGATGGCATATCTTTACAACCAAATGCCGGATCTCAAGGCGAATATGCTGGACTGCAAGTAATTAGGAAATATCACGAAAATAGAGGCGAAAAACAGCGCAATATTTGCTTAATTCCCGAATCAGCACACGGTACTAACCCAGCTAGTGCGGTAATGTGCGGCTTAAAAGTAGTCGGGGTAAAATGCGATCGCGATGGCAATATTGACATAGAAGATCTGCAGAAAAAAGCAGAAAAATATCAAGCTAATTTAGCCGCTTTGATGGTTACTTATCCATCTACTCACGGCGTTTTTGAAGAAAAAATTCAGGAAATTTGCACAACTATACACGATCGCGGCGGTCAAGTATATTTAGATGGGGCGAATATGAACGCTCAAGTAGGATTGTGCCGTCCTGGTGACTACGGTGCGGATGTTTGTCATCTAAATTTACATAAAACCTTCTGTATTCCTCACGGTGGAGGTGGCCCTGGAGTCGGCCCGATCGGGGTAAAATCCCATTTAGTACCATTCTTACCCAGTACCTCATTTAACCAAGATAAAGACTCGATCGGCTTTATTTCCGCCGCACCTACAGGAAGTGCTAGCATATTACCCATATCTTGGATGTATATTGCGATGATGGGTGCAGAAGGCTTAACAGAAGCATCAAAAATAGCCATTCTTAACGCCAATTATATCGCCCTTCGCCTCCAACCTCACTATCCAGTATTATTTAAAGGGTCTTCTGGTTTGGTCGCTCACGAATGTATAATCGATCTGCGTCCTTTGAAAAAAAGAGCCGGAATCGAAGTAGACGACATCGCTAAACGGTTGATGGATTACGGTTTTCACGCACCTACCGTATCTTGGCCCGTAGCTGGTACGATGATGATCGAACCGACTGAAAGCGAATCGATCGCCGAATTAGATCGTTTTTGCGATGCGATGATTGCGATCCGTCAAGAAGTCACAGAAATTGAAAGTGGTGCGATAGATCCTGAAAATAATCCGCTTAAAAATGCGCCTCATACCGCAGAAGTGCTAATTTGTCAAGATTGGGAGCGGCCTTACAGTAGGGAAAAAGCTGCCTATCCCGCACCTTGGACGAAAGAAAGTAAATTTTGGCCTTCAGTAAGTAGGATAGATAATGCTTTTGGAGACAGGAATTTAGTTTGTTCTTGCGAAGGGATGGAAGCTTATAAAGAGGAAGATTAAATTATAAGTTGGGTTGGGACTTTTTCTCGATCCAACTTTTCCGAAGTCAGAAGTCAGAAAATTATTTTAATTTTAACTAATAAATCCATCTGTCTCTTGGTAAACCTTGTATCGTTTCTATAGTTCCTAATTTTTCTTCTATTTTACGGGGTAAAATTCTAATTCCGAACATCAACACCGGAGATTCTTCTGGGTATTTTGTCAAAATATTAACTTTAGCTTCGCGATCGCTTATTTTTTGAATATTGATAGATGCAAAAACTGCTACATCTTCCTGAAGATAATATCTTGCTTTATCAAAAAAGAATCTATGTTTTAAACTCCTAGCAATTTGTGCGAGAATATCTAATTCTGGTAATGAATTTACAAAATTATAAAGATAGCTTCTGCAACATTGTCCATCTTTTAATTGTTCTAATTCTGGCACGTTTATAACTCTAATTTGGCTCGCGTCATAATGTTTCATTTTATTGAACCGAGATTTAAAGAATCAGAATCATTTTAAACTTAATTATATTAACCTTTTAATTGTTTAAAAAAATAGCAAAAATGACCGTTAGCAAGGATTTATGGAACAAAAATCAAGACTTTATCAAAACCTTTTTAGAACATCCTTTCATTACCGGAATTTATCAAGGAAATCTCGATCGCAACTGTTTTAAATTTTATATAGCTCAAGATACTTTTTTTCTCCAATCTTTTGCCCGAGCTTACAGCATTGCTGCAGCTAAAACAAAAAGATTGCCAGACTTTACCATATTTCACTCTTTAGCGGACGATGTTTTAAAAGAACTTAACTTGCATCAAAATTATGCCAAACAATGGGCGATCGATCTAGAAAACATTAAACCAGCACCCGCTACTTGCCGCTATAGCGACTTTTTACTTGCCACCGCTTGGGAAAAAGAAATAGGTCAAATTGCTGCTGCTATGACTCCCTGTATGCGTTTGTATGCATTCTTAGGACAGGAATTAGCTAAGTTAGGAATACCAAACCATCAATATAGCGAATGGATTGTTACTTATAGTAGTTGCGAATTCGATCGCTCTGCTGAAAATTTAGAAAACTTATTAGATAATTACGTTGAAGATCTTAATTCGATCGAACAGACTTATTATTATGCTCTATTTTGTGAAAAAGATTTTTTTGATGCTGCTTTACTGGCAAAATAATTTTGATTTTTCCCAAATATAAATACATTTACGCACTTCCGATCGCCCGTGTTTTCTCATTTGTTGAGAACTATTTCCTTTTCCTTTTGCTAAAGTCCAAATATACTTTGTTGTTAAGCCAAAAGATTCTGCCATTTCAGATAAAATCAGATCTACTGGAATCTCTTCTCCTGCATAGCGCACGTTATCGTTTACCATTGCCACTATACCCCCATCTTGAAGCACTCTAGCCAGTTCGTAGATAATAAAACACATTTCATAGAAATAGTTTTGCACTAATCTAGGAATATTGGGATTGTTTAACTTTTTTGCTTGTTTGTAAGTATTTAAAATTAGCAAGATTTCTTGTAATGCTGTTGAAGAGTTAAAAATATCATCTATTTTATTAAAATCACTTTCGCAATAAAGGCTTTTTAAATAAGCTTTTTTATCTTTATTTTCAACAGTGCAAGATAGCATCTTTTGTCGTAAATTTTTAATCCCAGCTTGGCCATAACCTAAAAACATCAATTCGATCGCATAAGTGCGAGTATAATCGTATCTATTTAAATAAGGAGGAGAAGTAATTACAAAGTCGATTGTTTTATCTGGGAGTGCGGGCAAAATATCTAGACAAGAACCTTGATATAAAATTGGTCGAGGAAAATATTTTTTTTCAAAAGAGATGTCTCGATTTAAATCTGTATTGATTTGATGTAACTTTTTTAAAATAGCCTCACGAAAACTAGTAATTTTGCCTTTATTAAAAGAGCTTTTTCGAGGGCGATCGGCTCGATTATCCCAACGTAAATATTGACCGTCTTTTCTGGTGTAACTAATCTCTTCAAGGATACAGAAAGCTGCATAAATAAATAAATCGCGAAGCCGATCGTCTTGAATAAAATTGTGACAATAAGATAGATATCCAATTAATGCTTTTTCTGCTAATTCTGGAAAAGCACCACGAGTAATTTTAAGATGATTTAGAGCATATTTTGCATCGTAATGAGCAGCAAAATCTAAATCTTCAATTTCAGATATCTTTCTTTGAAAATCGT
>JAAUYH010078380.1_pt1 | contig 24898 bp, 11 predicted proteins | sample 7278061 | NCBI WGS metagenome assembly JAAUYH01 (sample SAMN14350203, study PRJNA611818) | marine sediment metagenome | isolation source: surface marine sediment (0.6m) | place: French Polynesia: Moorea | collected 2018-08 | reverse complement strand
ATGCTAGCAGCTTCAAACCATCTAGTCACAGTGTTTTTTATATTTTACGCCATTTAGAGGCATCTGCGGACCATCTCTTACTTATTTCAACATGCTCGGTCACATCTCTTATAGCGGACAAGTGGTATTTTACCATATAGCAGCTCTGTTGATCGCTGCAAGCCCCAAATGTCATGTACTGGTCTATTAAATGCTATCGTTGTGTATGTATAGTACTATTCATGTGATTGAAAAGATAAAAGTAGAGAGAGGTATTCAACTGTCTTTTTCTTTCAAACTTTAATCTTGCTGCTCGAGATTATTTTTCTTTCGAAATCTGCAATTTGTACTGATCCCCTTGAATTTTTTCTAGTATGAGGTTGCTGTACTTGGAGTTGAGCAGTGTTCTCGTTTTCGTCTTCTTGAAAAACTTTCTTTCTTTGGTTTTTGCCATTCCTATCATTTATCGTTTTCAATAAATCAGAGTTTGATTCCGAATGTTTGTTTATTCGAAATGTAGTTTGAGTAGATTAATGAATCAAAGAATTATATCTCTTTTGAACTGCGAAATCATTCCTCCCCTAGTTTGGGACTGAAGTTAATTTGGTATAGTTTGCCATGTTTGAGTAGTGTAGCTTAACGCTAATAGTCGATTTTTTGTAGGAATCGAGCATTGAGCTTCCTTTTTTCACAAAAAATAAACTAGAGTAGAAATAGTTAGGGATAAAATGCATAATCTTTCTGATATTGAAAACCATATAGACATCAATTGAGTTAATTGGAAAAGCCAAAGCATTAAAATTGATGGCTGTTTTGATTTTGATGATATGCTTCAAGCCGAAATGTTATCGGAAAGGTAATGAAATTCGAGTTTATCAAGCACTGCAGGTCGATGCATTTACAGGGAACATTCTGAGTACAAAATGCTTCTTTAAAAAGACGAGGTGCAACTAAACTGTGAACTACGTGGATCATGGCAAAGTCTACCTTCCAGTGAGTGTTTATTAAACATACCCCTCAAGGCAGTTTTATTAGGATCAACACGAAGCCTATCTATCGAGGCCAATCAATGATCGAAAGGAGTAAGCCACCTTAACAGTAATTGCTTTTCCTTATGCCAAGTGTCCAAACATAATTGCACGGGACATGGAAGTTTTCAGATTTCTTTTGCGACACTGAAATTCTTAAATCGAGGCCAAGAGAGTCCGAGTGACCATTTTACGTTAATTTATCCACGTTTAGCGATTAGTAAAACGACTGAATGCCGAGGAATCCGAAGCAGCCTACGGAAGCAACTAAGATACCTGCTTGAAGAGTACTGTACATATACCTTTCGTCATCAAAGCAACCTTTGCGCTTGTGCAATAGATTGAGGTTGCAGTCACATCTCTTGATAATTGTACACTAATGTTCAGCCAGTGTCGTGCACATCTACGATACGCATCCGAAATTGTTCTGAAGATTGCAAGAGCAAGAAGAGAATGATTTCAACACTCCAGCGAACAAACAGATGACAAATTTTTTTCTTTACTGCTACCACAATCTTCTACGTAAGACAGGTGTATGAAATCGCTCTAAAGGTTCCTTTTTCGAATTCTGTTATGTCGTACCGTGATCGGAGATAGACGCAGGTAAGATGAGTTGAGGAATGCTCAAGTCAGGAATGATCGCAGTTCGATCACACGCAGGCAAAAAAGATGAATGCAAGGATCGGGGTAAGGTTGGGGGAGTAACCGTCTGAGGATCAATAGTGGAGAAACAGGCAAGCAGGTGCATCATGCCAACGAGAAGAGGTAACGCTTTTTCATTTAGTTACACGCCATAACAAATACATTTTGTGTTGGAAGTGAAACCCACAACCGAAGTTCTTGCGGTGGAACATGAACAAGACTTGGGCCCTGGAAGGTTCTAAGACGTCTGCTCTTCAAAAACAATAAGTAAGAAGTAATCAAAAGATACGAGCACCAACTTACGCTGGAGTTGTCTAAGAACACAGGGCCTAGTTTAAGAGGCTACAGTACGCGCATTGATTTCTTCAATGACAGGGTGTGCCTGTCTATCAAGGTACTTCGAATTCACAGGCTCATAGAATACAAGAGTCGGTCCTTGCTTGAGATCCAAGAGAGAGTATCCGCTTCTAACGCATCATTCGATACGAATACGGAATCCGACTTCTCCACAGTTGATCCTCAGACGGTTACTCCCCCGACCATACCTGCACCCTTGCATCCACCTTCGTTGCCTGTGCGCCATCGAACTGTGATCATTCCTGACATGAGCATTCCTCAACTCATCTTACCTCCATCTGTCTCCGATCACGATACCACTTGTTCGACCAGCAAAAAGGAACCTTCAACATGATATGCCTCGTGGTTCACGTGCTGATTGGTGGTAGTGTCGGCGAGCGCCGTACCATCGACCGATTATTTCAACTCGATTCGATACACTTCCTTGTTCCGAACAATATGGCTTCAGTAAAGAAAATACTTGTCATTTGTTTGTGCGCCGGAGTGCGGAAGTCATTCGACTTCCTGCTCCCGGAGTCTTGAAATGCATATTCAGGTGTGTATTGTAGGTGCACATGGGACTGTCCAAGCATTAGAGCAAGATCGCCAATACTTGTGATTGCGTCCTCAATTGTATGGTTCAAATTCGACTTTTTCCGAAACCGTCGAGATATGCCTTGTATCTTGATGACCATGGCCGCGGTCCGACTACAAGTTGGCATATGTGCTTGTTTCATCTCGTATGTATTGGAAGGTGGCGCGGGAGATACGAATGGCAGGCCACAGTCCTTCGTTGATTTTCAAACGTCGACTCAATCGAGTCAGCTTGACGTTAGAACATGCAATCATGTTGATGGCGACATCAAGGTCGACAGTTTTCTACACGGACAAACGCAAAATAGCGCTTACCTGTCCGTAATGTGCGAGTTGAGATTACGCGCCACACACTCGTGCAACACGGGCCCTGCTAAATCAAATACGTGCACCAGTTGCGCCATGGCGCTTATTGCAACAAGAAGTGAAGAATATTGCCAATGGTTCACCATCGTCTGGAGTGGAGGAACTCGAAAGTGTTCTCGGTGGATTCTTCGTAACGTACCGAAACAGGAACGCTACGAATTAGTTGTAATCTTGTTGCGGGATGGCGGACGAAGCCACTGCAAATTAGTCCCATCGAGACTAAGATGCAGGCGCAGAAACATTCATGGTGCGCAGTTAGACCCGCACCCTTTCGGGATACATCTCGCACCTCGTCGACGTGCTGTGGCTATTTGATTCTTCCGAATCCTGCGGTTACGGCCGAGTATTTTAAGCGAAAAAATTAATTCTAGAATTTACAGTTAAACCACATTGATTGGTGAGTCCACCTCCGTTTGGCCCACCACCTCTGCGCTATTGCATAATGTGCGTGACGGCATTAATGCGTGGCCGAGAAAGGAGCGTGACCTCAAATTACCAGCCGACGATTGGGATGATATCGCAGATGACCTTGCTGTTGCGGTAAGACAGAGTCGGAGGTGGCGTGCAAAAAACTGGACTACCTGTAAACTCAGTGGTGGCTGTCTGTTGGACGCCGAATTCCAAATATTATTGTTGTCGCAGATGCGGACATTCCTGACGTAGGCGTTGTTGGTGTGAAAACGCTATGTGTTGGATGTGATGTTAGGTGCATTTCGAATTCGAAACAATCGCAGGCAAGAGTGAGAATTTGTCCACATGTACAAAGACAAAATAGTACATTCTCTTGATGATGACGCATATCTGTTTCTTCATAACTTTGCGAAGTATTCGGCGAAAGCGCCGGTCGACAAATCGGTATACACTGGGAAGGCGTTTTCCGTCTTAAATTGTGGAGCGTTTTAACACAGTGGCTCGCCAAGACCGGGGATATGCATTAAGTATCGTGGATTTTCGCGTATGCAGATGCGGGTATGGTTCTGAATGCTTTAGCGATAGACAAGATTAATGGGCATGTGAATCCCTGTTTTCGCCGAGTCGAACAATGGCAGATTCACGATATACGAGACGATTGGAGCCGGTAACGTTTCACAAGATTCTGACGAAGGAGTCAGCGTTGATGGCGAAATTCTCTCGGCAATGTACAATGGAAGAGAGGGGAGTGCAGTACGGAATCTTTCGGGAGTACTTGCGGGATAATGGGATTCAACCTACATTTGGACGAGACCCACAAGATTCGATAGCCATGTATTCTGGATGAAACGGTGTGGCGTAGGATAGGATAACAGGAATGGGTGTTTACTTAAACTTCCTTAAAGTACATTGAATTTGTTTGAACCATCAACAATTTGGTATTCTCCATCAGGCTCAACTGGACGGAGATATTGCATGTTCAACATGATGTGATTTCTTTCCGCGTATCCAATGCATTGTACCTGTGACAATTGTCTTTTTCTGTACATTCCATGACTTGTTCACCTAATTTACTGTAAAAGTATAGACAAGTGCAGCATGTACAATATGAAGTTGAACTCCAGGTTATTCGCTTGCTTGAAATGGAAGCGCAATAGCTTCTGCGATAACATAGAAAGGTTGGCTTAAATGATTTGAATATGTCCACATGTTTCTACTTGGGATTATCGAGCAAACACAAACATGACTTGCCAAGTCTTTCTTGACTACAAGTAGTAGAATTACACGTAAGAGTGACAATCAACCTTTTCATGGTATATCACTTTTCATTTCTTCATAAAGAAAAATGTGCTTGTTCTCATTCTGCTGCATGTCCCTAAAATGGTAGATTACAGCAGCTATTGAGCCTTATTTTTGCATGTTTTTATTGCTAGCAATGTTAATGATCCAACAGAGATTCAAGAATCCATAGCAGATATTAACGTTCCGTGGTGTGAGAGTATAATTGACTTTTTCTTTGAAACTTTAAAGTAACTACACTTGTGTGTATAGAACTTAGCCAGTGGGAGACTACGTTAACCCGGTGTTTTAATTTTTCGTCGTTCATTAGCCTATTTCAATCCCCTATTTTCTCAGATTGTTCATTCTCCACTTGATACAAGTCTAAAATAGTACAAATACATCTGTGTGTATCAAGTGCCGCGTTGAATAATTCCAAACATATTCGACACAAATCCCAAAACAGCCATTAAATTTATTCTCTACTTTTTTCATTATATACGACATACACTTCAATATACACATGACTACTCTTTAATCAGTGCTGAATATTTGCTTTTATTATTGTCAAATGAGATGCAAATTGCAGTGGAATCAGTACTGTGCGGAAGTTGTTGAAATTTAACACTAAAAAATTTTCAAGCCATTACGAACTATTCTTGTATGAATAAAAATTCATTCTAGATCTCTTATCTTGTTCATCCTGATCCGGAACCCTTCATTCTGAATTTTTATGGACTAAATCTCGGAGACAAAAAATATTCAAATAGTTTACCGCGTTTACGTTTATGACATACTTTGACACTGTGTAACATCCGTCGTATCTAGCTTTTTCTGTTATCGAATGAAATATTTGACTACATCCAGTACTAGGTAGTGGAATGGTATAATTTGAATTAGGTATTATTGAAATCAGTTTTATTGAGCTATCTGAGTGGCGTTGATTCTACATATTACTAATATGAATATGATCCTAGACACTGTTCCGAAAGAATCAAATTTTAATTCAGTCTCATGTATTAGCAAGGATTACTTCTCTCTGAAACTTACATCAAATCTAAGTTCCTATGGTGGTTGAAACAGAACCTATTTTAGGCGGATTAACTTAAATATTTGCCAATGATAAAGTAAAATTTTATTGAGCCTAACAAAATGAGCCGATAAACCTGAATTATGGTTTTTTATGAAGTAGTGAGTCTTTGTTGATATTGCAATCAATCGAGTTAGAAACTCGATGAAGAACTGTAATCAGCCTGAGCCAGAATTCATGAAGTCTGGATTACCTAAGTATTCGATAAAATTGTAAACGGGGCTGAGATCTCCTTTAATTGCTCAGCTGTAGTCCACAAATCTACAATAGTAGAAAGGATATAAATTATAATAAAATGAGCAGTATACCGAATATTCAGAAATTTTGGGATAGACCAATTCCACGCAAAATAGGACCTGAGGTGAGCGAAATTAAGGCCGGTCCATTTTTCTCTTGTGCCCCCGGCCCCAAAAATCTTCCAACCCAATACGCTCCTACTCGTATTCGAAAAACTGCTGTAGATTTGTTTCCCACAATTTTGGCGGGCTAGTGCAAAATCAATTGTGCATCCTCGCATGAGCACTTGCTTGGTACAGTGTCACTTCCTCTCACCTCACCATTCTTCGGTTGTTTAAAGCCAGCCCGCTACATCTGCGAACGAAAGTATGGAAATCGATTCCGAGGGTAACGGCGAAACGGCGAGCGTTACATCCGGCCGATTAGAGCGAATAGAGCTTGAAAATTTCAAGAGTTATGGGGGAAAAGTTTTAGTCGGTCCGTTTAAGGGGTTCAATGCCGTCATTGGAACTAACGGCAGTGGGAAAAGCAATCTGATGGATGCCATTTCGTTTGTGCTTGGCGTGAGGACAACGCAACTTCGTGGCAACCAACTTCGCGACCTAGTGTACCGGGACTTGTCGGACTCGTCAGACGACCCGTCGAATCGTAAGGCTATCGTGAAACTGTTCTACAGAAAACCGAAAGAGGGAAGGCGCGAAGGAGGATTGATTGAGTTCTCGCGTACAGTTACCTTGTCGGGTTCTTCCGAATATCGCGTGAACGGCCGCCAGATGTCATTGGAAAGGTACAATCGGGAGTTGGCGAAGATTGGCATCCTTGTGAAGGCGCGCAACTTTCTTGTCTTTCAGAATGAGGTGGAAAGTATTGCATCCAAATCACCGAAAGAATTAACAGCCTTGTTCGAGGAGGTTTCGGGGTCTGCAGAATTCAAAGATGAGTATGAGGAGGCGGTCGCTGAGAAGGAAGCAGCCGAAGATGAGGTTACAGTACACTGGCAGAAGCGCAAAACTATGGCTGCGGAGAAACGCCAGTTTAAGCAACAAAAAGAGGAAGCTGAGAAGTACCAACGACTCAAGGGCGAAGTGGCGAAAATCAAAACTCAGCAGGTCATGTTTCAGCTGTACCATTTGGACAACGAAATCAAGTCATGTAAGCGAGAAGCTGGCGATGCCCAGAAGGAATATGAGGAGAAGCAGAGAGCGCTGGAAGAGAAGTTAACTGTACTGACTCAGACCAAAGATGCGGTAGGAAAGTTGGACAAACAGCGGCAGACCCAAGAACGCAAGCTGAAGAGAATTCAAGATGAAATCGATAAGTTTCGTCCTCAGGAGGTTAAACTCAAGACAGAACTCAACGGGGCGAAGAGGCGGTTGAAGGGTGATGAACGCAGTTTGGAGAAGGCCCGAGAAAATGCGGATACTCGCTCTACTGCTGTCGATACGTTAACCGAAGAACTACGTCAAGTCGATAATGAGATTGTGGAAATGAAAAGGAAAATAGCTGAGACTGAGCAATCAAGCGTCTCTGCTGCCAGTATGGCCGAATACCGTTCTCTCAAGGAAACTGCTGCTACTCGAACATCGGCTCTTACCCAAGATGCGTCTGCGGCGGAAAGAAACCGAAACAATGCGTCTAGATTGAAGGATGCGACAGTAAGACGCCTGGATGAGCTTAATGCTCGGCGGCAACGTTCTCTGAACGATGCAAACACGTTCAAGAGCAGAGCCGAAGACCTTGCGAATCAAATTCGAGATTCGAAGAAAGAGTTAGAACGACTAAATATTGAAAAACGTCAATTAACTGACGCGGGTGGCGATCGCGACAAGGTGCGGGCGGAACTAGAACGAACTATTCAACAAACGACTCAAGCCTTGCGGGACGCGAAAGCTGACATGCATGAAAGTTCGCGAGAAAAGAACTTCAATCAAGCACTTGAGAAAATGCAAAGGCTTTTCCCTGGCGTCAAAGGAAGGCTCTCTGATTTATGTCGGCCCACTCAACCGAAGTATCGAGAAGCTATTGCAGTCGTTTTCGGCAAGCAAATGAACGCTATCGTGGTTGACAATAATCGTACGGGTGCTGATTGTATTGCCTACATGAAGGATACCAGAGGAGGTGTCGCGACTTTCCTCCCCTTGGATAATATTCGCCCTCGCCCTGTTGATGAAGCCCTCCGAAGACTTGGTGGAACTGCCAAATTAGTAATTGATGTTGTAAGTCACCACGAATCAATCGCAAAAGCAGTTCAGTATGCGGCAGCGAATGCTGTTGTCTGCGATACACTTGATGAGGCGCGTCGTATTCGCTATGACGATGGGCGGAAAATCAAAATTTGCTCTCTAGACGGAACTTTGATTAATAAGGCAGGTTTTATGACTGGTGGTACTAGCCGGTCCGCGAGAGACCGAGCCGCTCAGTGGGATCGTTCTGAAATCGAAGCATTGAAGAAGAAGAGGTCGGAAGCCCAGGAAGAGTTGAATGCGATGGGCGCTGCGATGGCTGACAGACGTCAAATTGCCATCCTTGCTGAAAAGATCGATGCTCTTGCTCGCCGCATTTCCATCCTTGAATTAGACCAACAGGATGCGGAGTCTCGCGCAAATAATGCCCAAATCGATTCTCAGACATGTGAAAATGAGCTTTCTGTCCTAGAGCAACAAGTACAGAATGCGGAAGAAGGACTTAGGAAAGCTAATGCCGAATTCGAAACTGTACAGTCCCGACTCCATGGGTTGGAAAATGAACTCTTCGGGGACTTCGCGCAAAGACACGGAATAAGTACGGTTCAGGAATTCGAATTGAATTTCATCAAACGTGCGGAAACTTTGCGAGAAAACCTCATCGAGCTTGAGGCGAAGCAATCCAAAGTATCCTCTCGTCTGAAGTATGAGACGACTGGAACTACTGGTAATTTGGTCGCAAGACTGGAGGTGAAAATCAAGCAACATGAAGAAGCGATAGCGAATGCTGAATCCAACCTTGAAAACTTGGACGCTAAACGCGCTGAACTCGTTAGCAGAGCAGAAGGGTTATCAGATCAAATTACAAAAACGTCGGAGGAAAGAGAAGATAAGTATGCCGCCTTACGAGAACTCCGGCAAGAATATCGTCGTGGAAAGGATGCGAACACAGAATTGCGCGCCGGAATGTCTGACCAGTTCTCAAGTTTGGAGCATCTTCGTTCGAAGAGAGCTACCATTCTTTCTGATGCACGTGTCGCACAGATTCACGTGCCCACTCGCCGTGGTGGTGCTCGTAACAATCAGTCTTCGGAAGAAGAGGATGACGATGTAGAAATGGTGGAAGAAAACGATGAGATGGAAATTGATGCAGGAAATGATGAAACCCAAGACCCATCTGCGGCAATGAACCTGGCCGCGATCAATTATTCGACGCTTCCCTCGACACTAAAAGGGGCTGCTAATGCGAACGCGGATGTTCGTGATGGAAAGATTAATGAAATGTCGGAACGAATCGCGAGCATCATTGCGCAACTCGACCAAATGGCCCCGAACATGCGCGCGAAGGATCATATGGCTGAGGTAGCTGCTAAGCTTTCTGCTGCTGATCAGGAAGCAGAGAAAGCACGGGAACGTGCTGCAGAAGCCACTTCTAATTATTATGAAATAGAGGGTAAGAGGAACAAAGCATTCACCGACTGTTTTGAACATGTTCAAGGAAAAATCGAACAAGTTTACAAACAGTTAACTATCAGTCCGACATACACCATGGGTGGAAGCGCGCATCTTTCTCTCGAGAAACAGCACCAGCCGTATCTTGGAGGAATCAAGTACAACGTCATGCCACCGAGCAAGCGACTTCGCGACATGGACCAGCTCAGTGGTGGTGAAAGGACAGTTGCAGCACTAGCGCTGTTGTTTGCCATTCATGACTACCGACCGAGTCCTTTCTTCGTGCTTGATGAAATTGACGCTGCCTTGGATAATCTTAATGTAGGCCGAGTGTCTAACTATATACGCAACAGGTCGTCAGACCTGCAGACAATTGTAATCAGCCTGAAGGACAAGTTCTTCGAGAAGGCCGATGCGTTAATTGGCGTGTACAGAGATGTAGACTTGCGTTCGTCTCGCATGCTCTCATTGGATCTGAACGAATATCCAGAGTATCCGGAGAATGATGAAAACGTCCCAGTTGCTGCTTAGATTGTATAATACTCCGGAGTACTGTGTACGATTCAGTTCTTCAGAGGTGTTGGAAAGTCTCTATTACTTTCTGGTTGTGGAATATTCAGCGACCTGTTTTCCAGAGAAGACAATAAAGCTGAACGTCGCCATGTTCTTGTAAACGAATTGCCACATGCCATTCGATGAAACAGTGTTGCTGTTGATCTTGCCCGAGCTGTGTGTGCTGATCGATTCTGCTCATATGCCCGAAGTCCGATGTGAAGGCGAGGACTAGTCGGTCCTCCTTGCTCAGATACATAGTTAGCTAGACAATATCCATCTTCGATTGCTAGGGAGCATCCTGAGAATGAGTTAGTAATTAGCCTTGAGCGAAGTTGATGTGCCGCACTTACCATGATGTAGTGTGCCAAGCTCACCGGCTCGGCCTGCCTCACCCACCAGCGCAATTCGATAAGAATCGTGGTCGATCCAAATCGAAGAATCATTCCAGAGTGTTCGAAGTTGGCGCCGAAAGATTTCTCGCTCGGATGTGCGGCTCAGTAGTTCTTGGATTCTAGAAGGGAATTTATTGAACAAGTCCCTCAGTTTACTTCTGAAGGGACGAAGCACACTGGTAGAAGGAAAAACAGCGCGCCATGCGACGGCGTTTTTCGAGGTTCGCACGTACCCGAATCTTGGCCGGTCAGACTCTGCGACGTCCGGCGACGCAGACCCCCATATTTCACAGAAAGAATGCATCGGATACTTGTCGGTATCGCTAGTAATCGCAACGGCGTTCCAACAGCTCGTGTAACTGGTCGTGAGCATGGGACGCGATATCGCTCCTCGTACGGCGGAAGCAAGCCCATCGGCGCCGATAACAAGGTTGGCATCGATTCGAGAAGTAGCGCTCCGTGATGCAGGATACATGCCGTGACGCCGAAGCTCGGAAGAATGTGTCAGTTCGGCGGCAACGAAGTCGACGTTGGGATGTGAATGAATCGCCCGAAGCCGTGTGCTGAAGGCCACGCTGTTCGATGGTAGCGCCTCAACGAAAAGTTGCTGCAGGTACGGTCGCGGTACCACCCAGCACTCGCCAACAGTTCTCGGGACGTCCAAGTTAAACAACTTCGAGCCGCGTTCATTTTCTACTGTCCCGTGTGTTATTGGCGTCCCGTACGAACGAAATAGAGTGCCTATACCTAGCCGATCGAGTATGCGTACAGCACTTCCCGCGACCACAACGTGCCGTGCGTTCGCAGAACCAAAGCTTTTCTCGCGTGTTATCAGTTGTATTGGGATACCAGCCCTGTGCAGTGTTAACGCGCTGGTGAACCCGCCGCATCCGCCGCCCACTATCAACACAGACATTGAGAACAACTGTGCAGACCGTAACTTACCTCGGCAATACCTGGGTAGCACTAGAGATGTGTGTGTAAGCGCAGGCCCAAAATTGCTAAAGTATACATCGCGTTGATGCCGATTGCTGTATCAGTAATACTGTACCTCTCTTGCAGGATGGTGGAGTCGATAGAAACTACGACGGTATCTGATTCGTGCGAATGCAATATCTGAAATTTCATGTGAATGAACTTCTTTGGCAGAGGTACTACCCAATCTCGTCACTTTTACCTTCCGATAATAACAACACGAATGTTGTGTGGTGATGAGTGTGCAGTTGAAGTGCTGTGCTATAGTCGGAACTTGGTGCCTTACTCAGTCCTGCATTGAAGCAATCCCAACTAGGGGTGAACTTGAGCGCAACCCAGGTCTAATCGAAGCGAAACTGATGATTTTCTTTTACGTTTGTTCCAGAGTGAATGTTCATAGCTTGTCCAAACAGCCAACCATGCTAGTTACGGACATACGGCGCAGAACCACCTGAAGGCGGCATGAATGAGCGAGTGTGATACACATTCTCACCAACCTTCCAGTCCTTGACATCCTTCATGGTCTCTGATTCCCACTTGTCGAACTCGGCACGCTAAATGTCAATGATAAATGAAAACTGTTAGAAAGGCTGCAAGAAGTTCGGTGCTCATAATAGAACAAATCAAGTATACGCACCTCCTTCAAAAACCTCAAATCTTCCTCGGCTTGGAGAAGCGGCATGATAGCCAACCTAATCTCTTTCTTTTCCTGTTTTAATTGTCTTCGTTATCGAAACGAAATACACACAATATCTCGTCAGTCATCGTTTCGAAGTAAGTGAATCGCGCATATTGCAATGATACTCGTGCAATGCGCTTCACATTTAGGGAGTCATTGGGGTATCAAGATTACTGCGTCGTACCTTCTCTTCACATTAAACGTGCCGACGCGATAGAATCCAAATCCCATAATAGCCGCGCCGCCCAATAGCAACAATCCCCCATTCTTTCCGACAGATCTCGGCACATTTCGAGCAACATTGATCTCAGGATAACCGGCTGCGGGCGCTACTTCCTGTCTCGCGAATCGCGGCGGAGGTCTCGGCGGCCCCGCCAAGCCCGAAGTGTTCGTCATCGCACGATACGGAAATCGCAACTGGTTCCGGTGCAGTCCTCCTTCAGCGCGCGACGAACAATCCACTAACACAGTGGGATGGATGGTCGAGTGGATGACGCGCTACGCCCCAGATTGGTGTTCGAACGAAATGGATCAGATTTAATTCTAACGTTGCTTACAGACGTCATTTACGCGTGAAATAAATTGATGCACGAACTTTGATCCGACGAGCAGCCTGGGTTGCTCATTGTTCTACACCACGTCGTGATAAAACGTGTCTAACGCCGCGGTATTCCAACGCCGCGCGTCGCCGTATCTGATTTCACTGTGAGTCGTTGCTAATCGATTTGTTTCGCCGCCTCCCGGCGATTTTCGTTACAAATGAAAAGCTCCGTGCAGAAAGAAAGCGAGCCCGTGGATGGCACTGTATCCCCGGCGGCGGTCGTTGGAAATATGGATACACCAACGGAAAAAGACGATGGCATAAACAAAAATTCCAATGGCAAGCGCCTGTTGGATACAAACGGTTCCGGCGAGCCAACGAAGAAAAAGGCTAGGTCTTTTGCCGTGCACGTGGAAAGCGTGGCGAACGTGAGCGCGGCCGACGCGGAAGGCAATGCGCCGAAGAAACTGGGCGAGTCGCCGGCACTCCTGAAGACGCATTGCAAGCACGAAATCTCCCTCCCCCCGAACTACTCGGACAGTTACGACTTCTCCGCTCCTATCACGGAGACCCTCGGCGGCGAAGCCGTCTCATCCGGTCCCGCGAAAAAGTATAAGTTCAACCTGGATGCCTTCCAGCGTGAAAGCGTGAAATGTCTGGAGCGCAGGGAGAGCGTGTTGGTGGCGGCGCACACGAGTGCGGGAAAGACAGCTGTGGCCGAGTATGCAATTGCCATGTCCTTGCGAGACAACCAGCGTGTCATCTACACGTCTCCTATTAAGGCCCTAAGTAACCAGAAGTTCCGTGAGCTTGAAGCGGAGTTTAGTGATGTCGGCTTAATGACTGGTGATGTCACTATCAACAAGAATGCCTCCTGTTTGGTCATGACCACTGAAATCTTGCGAAGTATGCTTTATCGTGGCTCGGAAATCGTTCGCGAGGTTGCCTGGGTCATTTTTGATGAAGTGCACTACATGCGCGACAAGGAGCGCGGTGTTGTGTGGGAGGAAGCCATCATTCTCGTCCCCAAAAACGTGCGTTTTGTGTTCTTGAGTGCCACGATTCCGAATGCGAGAGAATTTTCCGAATGGATCGCTCACTTGAAGAACCAACCCTGTCACACCATTTACACAGACACGAGACCCGTTCCACTGCAACATTATATGTTCCCGGTCGGAGGTGAGGGTCTCCACCTTGTTGTAGATGACAAAGGACAGTTTCGTTCGGATGCATTCGAGAAAGTTATCTCTGAACTGAAGGGAGATGAGGGTGGCGGTGGTGGCGGTGGCAAAGACTTTAGGCGTAATCGGAAAGTGTCAAAGGCCCAGAAAGCTCCCGGGAAAACAGATATCTTCAAGGTTGTTTCAATGATTAAGGACCGTTCCATGTATCCCGTTATTGTTTTCTCTTTTTCTAGACGCGACTGTGAAACAATGGCAATGCAAATGTCGAAGCTCGAATTTAACGACGACACCGAAAAAGCACTGGTCGAGAAAGTTTACATGAACGCAATTGCATCTTTGAATGACGAAGATCAAGACCTACCTCAAATCGCTGGTCTTCTACCTATCCTGAAGCGAGGTGTGGGTATTCATCATTCTGGACTGCTACCGATCGGGAAAGAAATTGTTGAAATCCTGTTCCAGGAAGGACTGATTAAGGCTCTGTTCGCTACTGAAACATTCGCTATGGGTGTGAACATGCCTGCAAAAACCGTTGTGTTTTCTGCTATTCGAAAATTCGATGGCAAGCAGTATCGAAATATATTAGGTGGCGAGTATGTGCAGATGAGCGGTCGAGCTGGTCGTCGTGGACAAGATGAGCAAGGTATTGCGATTCTGATATGCGACGAGAAGCTTGAGGCGGGAGCAGTCAAAAGTCTCATGAGTGGCACTTCTGAGCCGTTGAAATCTACGTTCCATTTAGGTTACAATATGCTTCTGAACTTGTTGCGAGCCGAGGAAGCCGATCCCGAATTCGTCATCGCTCGTTCGCTTGCGCAGTTTCAGGCAGACAGGAAAATTCCGCTAGTGGAAGAGAAAATAGAACAACTGAAGAAAAAGAGAGATGGTATCAACGTAATACCTCCGAAATGCACGTTGTCCGAGAAAGAGATTCAGGATTATTTCAAACTGAGCACTGTTCTCGAAAAGTACAAAGAGAAGTTCAGAAGCGTTGTTCACAAGCCGGCGACTATCTTACCTTTCTTCCAGGGTGGCCGTATTGTTCGAGTGCATGACCGAGTCGCAAAATATGAGTACGGCTGGGGTGCCGTCATGGGATGGAAGAGGAAAAATAAGGCAAAAGGTGGCGGTGATCAGAAACTTGTTGTAGACGTACTATTGAAATGTCGAATCGAACGAGTTCCCGAGGGCGAAAAACCGAAACCAGCGAAAACCGTACCTGTAGTTGCCTTGGATGGTTTGGAAGAAGAAAATACGAATGAAGAGGAATGGATGATTGTTTCCTGTTCACTGAAGGATATTGATGGTGTCTCTGCAGTCCGGGTCCACAAACCCGAAACAGTGGAAAGTTATTCAGATCGCAAAGCCATAGGGAAATCGGTAGGTGAAGTTGTTCGTCGATTTCCGGAGGAATTACCAATGCTCGATCCGTTCACAGACTTGGGTATCAAAGACAAAGCGTTTGCAAAAGCAATGAAGGAAAAGGAGGCACTTGAGGAGGCCATCAAAGAATCTGCAGTACATAAGAGCTCACACAACCGCAGCATTACTCGGTTATGGAATAGGAAAGAGAAAGTAGAACAAGAAATTCGAGGAGCTAAGAAAGAACTGAAGGTTGCTCAGGGGCTGATTTGTAGGGAAGATTTGAAGAAAATGAAAGCTGTATTGCGCCGACTCGGATTCACGACAGAAGATGATATCGTTGAGGTCAAGGGACGTGTCGCATGTGAAGTACATTCTGCTCATGAACTTGTCCTGACTGAATTCTTACTCGGTGGAAACATGAACGAAATGACGCCGGAAGTGTTGGTTGCGGTGTTGTCGTGTTTCGTTGTGGATGAGTCGAAGAAGGATGAGGATCTGAAGTTGGAGAAGGATTTGGAAAAGGCATTGGAGATCTTGAGAACGGTTGCGAAGCGAGTTGGAAATGTGCTGAACGAATGCAATATTTCTACTGATATGACAGAATTTCTTGAAGCGTTCAACCCAATTGCGATGCAAGTCGTCTATCGTTGGTGTCATGGAGATGCCTTCCAGGATGTTTGTAAGCTCGCGGATATTTTCGAGGGAAGTGTGGTGAGATGTTTTCGCAGACTTGAGGAACTGCTGAGACAATTGGTTGCAGCTGCGAAAAGTATCGGAAACAGTGAACTAGAGGACAAATTCGAAGCTGGGTCATCGAAACTGAAGAGAGGAATTGCGTTCTCTTCATCTCTTTACACATAAAATAGCGTCAAGTCGCCACTATTATATCTAGAAACTTGGGAAGTAATGAACCGAACTGTGTTAACGTCGAACGACTAAGCATCCATTTACTGTATATACAATCGTAAGTGCTTGGGGTCACTGCTCCGTCGTTCACATTGATACTTCGCACTACTACAGCCCAACCGTTGCAGAAACAAACTGCCCCTCAATTAACCCTTAATACAGTCTCACCCTTTCGCGGCTACTAACTTTTCAAGTGCTCGAACAGCAGTCTCAATGTCTGGAACGTATCTATCCGCCTTAGAATGTTCTGATTTACCACCGACTCGACAACACAGTGTGGTGACAGAAGACGACTCATTCATACGAACATGGCCATTAATAAAGGAGAACATTTCCTCGTCTGCTTGCTCTTCCGAGCCCATTGCGAACACGAATTCTGTCGGAGCCTCCGGATGTTCGTGGAATATCCGTTGAACGGCTTGCACACGAGAAACGCCAACAGGCCGCAACTCGATGTAATGCTGACTCGAAACAACCTCCAATGGCATATTCGCAGTGGATTCAGCAAGAAGCAATTGTAGCTCCTTCGCTTGCCACGACCCGAAGGTCGGGTCGGCGTCACGAAAGTGCCACGTGATAATTTTGTTCTTCTTCTCCAGTACCGCACCGGGAGTACGTTCCGTGAAATAACTCAATATTGGCAGGACTGCGTTTCGCCATGAAGTATCATGGCCGCTGATAATCGGTTCCCACCTAGTCGATTGCCCAGGATGTCGCAATTCACATCCATGCTCAGCTACAAGACCCACCTCGATATCGCCAAACCAATCTTGTAACGTTTCACGCGAACGGCCCGAAATAATGTACACACAATTGCGAGGATCCGAACCCAACAGAAGCATACACCGACGTAGAACTGGGGACGGGGCGGCCAAGTCGACCAACGCGGCCGTGTGTCGAATTGTACCCTCATAACTGAACAGGAACAAACGCTTCGAGCGTGTACGTATTTCATTCACCACGTCAGTTGAAACGCGCAGCATCGACTGTAACTGAGCGCGTTGATCCTGAGAGCTCTTCATTGCCTCGATTTTTTGCAATTGACTAACGAACGAATGAGCCCAAAACGAAGCTGTGTGCTTGTTCACATAATTGTACAACTTCCCATGCCTTAGTTCGCGCTCCCGCTGAGGCAATGTCAATGCGGAATGAATGGCTTCAGAAAGCTCTTCAATGTTCCATGGATTCACGTGGATGGCGCCCGACAACGACTGTGCGGAACCTGCAAACTCAGATAACACTAACACCCCATGCCGTTCCTTCTGACATACGACGTATTCGTAAGAAACTAAGTTCATACCGTCGCGAATCGAAGAAACCACGGCTACATCTGCCACTGTGTAAAGCGCACACAAATCCTCGAAACTTACGGATTGATTGATGAAGACAATGGGCGAGTACTCGACAGTTCCATACTTTCCATTGATACGACCGACCAATTCGTTTGTTTGACTGATCAACATCTTGTACTGGTCGACGGTTGTTCGTGATGGTACTCCAATTTGGACTAGAACAATCTTGTCCTTCCATTCGGGATGTGACGAGAGCAATCTCTCAATTGCCATCAGTTTGTGAGGTACACCTTTGATGTAATCGAGTCGGTCGACGCCCAGGAGGATTCGTTTCCCCCCGAATCGATCTTGTAACTCGGCGATTCGCTCCTTCACCGACAGTGACTTTCCTGCCAGTTTCCACACGTTGGGATCGATACCAATCGGAAAAATACCAACATTTGCAAAATGATCCCTCAGTTTCACCCCTTTCGGCGACGCTTCCAACCCCAGGATTCGTGTGGACACACTTAGGAAGTGACGCGCGTAATCGTATGTGTGAAACCCGATAAGGTCCGCAGCCAGAACACCTTGTAACACCTTGCTTCTAACCGGCAAGACACGATACACCTCAGAACTCGGAAACGGGGTATGCAAAAAGAAACCGATACTAATATCCCTCGCTCGCTTTCTCAACAAACTTGGCAGCAGCATGAGATGGTAGTCTTGTACCCACACAACATCACCCGGCTGATAAATCGCCATGATAGCTTCCGCGAAACGGTGATTCGCCTTGGAGTACGCCTCCCAATATTTGAAGTCGAACTTTCGATCGCCTTCCGTCGACACAATAGGGAGTGGCACATAATGAAACAATGGCCACAGCACATCATTGCAGAAGCCATTGTAGTACAAGTCCGCCTCCTCCGCGTTCATAAACACTGGAACACAATTCAACTCCTCCCAAAATCGGTCGCGTAGACCACTCTGCTCGTTTGTCGCCACATCCTCACCTGTCCACCCCACCCAAATGAACGGAATCTCGTTTTTCACGCCCTCGAACGCGCTCACCAATCCGCCCGCGCTGACACGGAACTTCCAGTTTCCAGCCTCGTCCTTCGTCACGGTCACAGGCAAACGGTTGCTCACGACGATGAGGCGCGCCTCCCGCCCCGTCCGACTAGCGCTGAAGTCCGTCGCAGACGACGTCGCAGCCCCGTTATCGTTCAGTGCGTCCACATCGCCCTCGGTCTCATCGACCTCGGCGTTGATTCGGACCTGTTCCAATCTCAAGTGGAGCTTGTGGATGCTCTCCAGTATCTCCTGTTCCGTCGACGGCTCGGGCTGCTGTGGTCCGGATAACTCGGAATCGTCGTCGAGGTCGCTGTCGGTCGCATCGGCTTCAGTGACCTTGTCCACCTCCTCGTCGGGCGCCACCTCGTCTACCTCGACGTCGTCCGCTGGCATGTTTTCTGCGCTGTTCTCGTGCTCTAGTCGGCTTTTGGATGCACTCGCGGCTTCGCCGACGCTCATCTACCAGGAACAATCCGCGCCTGTTCGAATTAAAGGCCTGTCCACACGCCGAGCTCAACGAATGCGGTTGGTCGTTGGTGTTTGAGCTTGCGAGACGGCGCACAGCAAGTGCGAATCTACGCAATGACCAATTGGAAATAGGAACCGGTTTATAGCATGAGCCTGAGTCGCCAAATTTATTCCAGGGTTATCACCCACTACAACGGTGGACGGACGAACGAGCGCTACCCAACGCTCGCCGATACTGGCTGCAGCCCACTACTTACATAGCGCTACACAATTATACGCTACTATTCACTGGTGGGCTAGCGTCGTAGAATGACTGGTGGATTCTTCAAGTAAAGTTAAACTTTAGCGACAGTGCAAGACAGTTAGGGTACACGAGTTCTACACTTATTCTCCAATCAACTTGCACGCTACGCTCAACGGTGGTGTCGTCTACTGCTTGCCGGTGAGAAGCGCCAATGTGCGTTCCTGTCTCTCTTCCTTGTCCTCCTTCGTAAACGGAACTTTCTCAATTTTCAAATGCGGCTTGCCGAGTTGTGGTAGTGGTTTGCGACGTTGGTTCAGCTTCCATGACACCGAAACCTTGGCCAGCGTCCCAATCTGTTTCCTCCCATCCGAATGCTTGAACAATCGCAGCGCGTAAATCGTACGGGCAAGCCGCTTTTTGTCCGCCGACGAACGTAATCCCGTAAGTCCATACTTCGTGGGGTCAACAATTCCATATTCCGACACCCAATCATACACCAAGGTAGAGTCATCGCTTTCATCCTTGGTTCCGTCGTCGCTAATGTGACGTAAAGACTCATCGGACGGTGTGTACGATGCTAGGAACTTGTTGTTGTCCTCACCCGCAAGCGAAATGGTGGCCATGTTCCTCGCAGCCTTCTTGTACAGCTCTTTGTCTTTCTTGCGTTCCGGATGTGTCAGGCTCATGTTGCGGTCGAACTGCATGCTGATAAATTCCGTGCCGAGACTCGCGAAGTCCGGAAACAACGGCGTGGTTTTCACCACCTTCAAGTGCCGCTTCCGTTTGTCCGGGTGAGCTGGAATCTTTCCAGCAAGCATGAAAGAACGCTGGATAGAAGCCTTCGGTTTGAGTGGGGCTGCGGAGGGGCGTTTCGGTAAACGGCGCAAAGGTGTCAGCCCTTTCGCATGTGAAGAAGCCGGCGACGGCCGCGAGGGTGTCGACGAGCGACCGAAATATTCGTCGTAACTCATTCGCCTCATCCATGTCTCGTGGAATCCCGTGTTTCGTTTCGTAATACCGGGTACGACGCCGGCTTTTGAAGGTAAAGAGGATCCAGATGCATTACCCGAGCTCTTGTTATTCGACTCAATAGTTAGTAAAAGGGCTTCGTCTTCGATGGTAAGCTTAACCGGTTTACGATATGGCGAAGTGTCGATAAGACCCGTGAATAACCCGTACCGCGGGTTCGCCGGGAGCGCGGGATGACGCGCAAGTCGCTCGATAGGCACGCTCAACGCGTTTCCGAATGCGTCGGACGCCATGGTGCCATTCAACATCATCAGGTCCATAGGTGGTTCCGGGAGGTCGAAATGGTAGCGATGGTCCACACTTAGACGAATACGAGGCTTCTGGATGGCTTTGCGCTTTGGCGCGCGAGAAAGAACAGCCGTCGGCTGCGATGGCGCCTGCGAAACCGGACGTTGCGCCGCATTCTTCTTCGGTGCGCTGCTGCCCGCGATAATCCGCTCGTACGGATTCATCGTTCGTGTGCGATACCACGCTGCGGAAACCAACTGCGCTTATAAGGAAGACGAGTATGACTAGCGTAGAGGTGTTCGACTTACAGCACCCTGCTTGGGTGCATTTCTAATTTTTTTCATAATCTATTTAGTGAATCCCGCCGTTGTCCCCCTACGATGTGCTGTACAACTGCTCCACATCCAGGTTAAACTTTTTCAAGCGATCAACTACGGACTAATTACTATTCAACCGCCCTTTGCGTTCGTCTGATTCTCTTCCGTAATGGTTGTGCCGGCTGCAACTAATTCTGACATCACAACCGTCGAGAACCAGATGGAAGCTAACGCGATAAACGGCGGCGTGGATAGCGCGCCACAAAAAACTGTACAGAGCGAGGCATTCTGGGCCGAACGAACGGTTTGGGACACCAAGACGGAGGACGTGTTAAAGAACGTCTGCAAGTCTCAAGCCCCTCTCGCCCTGAAAAATGTGAAAGACGGCGATGAGGTGTGTCTGAGGTTCGCCCCGGAGCCGAGCGGTTTCCTTCACGTTGGCCATGGGAAAGCGGCGTTCATCGGCGATTGGTTCGCGAGGCGTTACAAGGGCATGCTTATCCTTCGCTTCGACGACACGAACGTGGACAAATCCGAGGACACATTCGAGCAATCTATCCTGAGCGACCTTATGACGATGAAAATATTCCCTGACAAGGTGGAGTACACCTCGAGTTACTTCGACACGCTCCTTGATTACTGCACCACTTTCATCAAGGAGGATAAGGCGTATTGCGACGCCACCCCCATGGAAGAGATGAGCAAGCAACGCCTGAATAAGACAGCAAACGAGTACCGTTCCGTTTCCGTCGAGGAAAACTTGAAGGTCTGGGAAAAGATGCAAAAGGGCGAGGCGCAGGAGTATGTGGTCCGTGCCAAGATTGACATCCGAAATAAGAACGGCTGCTTACGTGACCCTGTGATGTATCGAAGCAAGACCACTCCGCATTCCCGAACCGGTACGCATTACAAAGTGTATCCGACATACGACTTCTCATGTCCTATTGTAGACTCTCTCGAGGGCATCACTCATGCGCTCCGCTCGAGTGAGTACACAGATAGGAAGGCGCAATACGATTGGTTTGCGAAAGCAGCAGGATTGCGCGTGCCTTCTGTGTGGGAATTCTCACGACTTGACTTTGTGAAATCGTCCTTCTCGAAACGCAAACTGAGAGGACTTGTCGACGAAGGATTAGTATGGGGTTGGGACGATCCTCGATTCCCTACGATTCAAGGAATTCTGCGACAAGGCATGGACATCTTGGCGTTGCGCGCGTTCATCATCTCGCAAGGCGCGTCGCGCAACGTCACCACGATGGAGTGGGACAAGATTTGGACGAACAACCGACGCGTGATAGACGACATCGCCCCGCGGTACACGGCGATTGAGAAGTCGAAAGCCAAGAAGTGCCACATCGTGAACGGGTTCGACGAGATCCGCATCATACCCAAGCACAAGAAGAATCCGAGCCTCGGCGACAAAAACGTCGTGCTCGCCAAGCATCTTCTCATTGAGGGAGAGGATGCCGACACGTTCGCGGTCGACGAGATTGTGACCTTCATGGACTGGGGTAATATGAAGGTGCTCAGCCGCGATCAGGACGGACACCTCGAGCTCGAATTCTTACCCGATAACACCGATTTCAAAAAGACGAAGAAGGTCACCTGGGTCGCGGATGCCGACGACCTCGTGCCCATCAAGGCGTACAAGTTCGGCCCGCTACTCACTCGTGAGCTCAACAAGGATGAGAAGACTTGCCTGGATGCGTTCAACAAGGATTCCATCGCAGTCACCGAGTTGGCTGGCGTATTCGATTTGCGAAACATCAAGCGAGGCGATGTCATTCAACTCGAACGCCGCGGGTTTTACAAGTGCGATGTCGCGCTCGGACGTGAGGATAATCAGAAGGTGAATCCGTTGATACTGTTCGAGATTCCGGATGGCAAAACGCCGAAGAAGCCGAAAGCTGAGTCGGATGGCAAGAAGGAGAAGTCTAGCAAAAAGGAAAAGAAGGCTAAGAAGAAGAACCCCAAGCCGAAGGACCAAGCCTCTTCCGCCGGTGACGCGAATAAGGCGGCCGAAACGACAACGGATGCACCGCCAAAGACAGATACCACGGCATCTTAGGTAGCCAACGGAATTAGTAAATGCATGTAACTTGCAACCGCTCCTCTAAAACATGTACGTTCACGTAGATGAGATACGTTGTGACGTAAGGGCGTTTATTCTATAGAGCTTAGTAGTGGAGTAGAGTGAGTTGTTCGAGCAACACAAGTGGACTTGTGTTTAGCTAGTTTCTTCTGTCTTTCTGCCTGTCTACGAAGGTGGTACATTGCCTCAGTGTGCGGCAAGAGGTTTCTGTGCACGCAACGGAAAGGAACACGGAACTCAGCTGAAGTCGCCTCGTCTCCCGAGCGCCGCGATACGATCTCTCAACGCCTTGACACGGCTTTTCGGGGTGCCATCCTCGTTTCGCGATCGGCCCGAGCCCGACGCCTTCCTACTGAACACCGACGAGCGTCGCCCACCCGAAAACGTGGTCGACGTTTGTCGGAACACGCCGCCGCCGCTCTCCGCGGGCGGTGTTTGGAAGGTTTCGCCGCGGCCCACGTTCGAGCGGCGGTCGACGCTGGTGAGCCACGAGAACATCGGCGAGTCCTCGCCCGCGATAGACGCGCGTCTCCGCGGCGGCTCGGGCGTCTTCTCTTCCTTCTGTTCACCCTGCTCTTCCTGCAGCGCAGCAGCGGCCTCCGTCGCCGCACGCTCCGCCTTGTTCCGTCGCTTCCCATACAGCGCTTGGAACGAAATTAGTCTTGGCGTGCCACCACCCGCGTTGGAGGTTTGTCGGAAAGTGACCGACGTGCGCCGCGGCGTGTACTCCGGCGTGCTGACAGAACGGCGCGGCTCGCTCTCGGGGTCATCTCCCGCATCCGCCCCCTCCTTCGGTGATGCACCGTCCGGGAACGCCGACGCCGGCTTCGAATACTTGGACCCCTTCTTCTTCGACTTATTCTTCTTCCCATCCGATTTCACGCCTTGTATGGAGTGTCGTCGATGCTTCTCACGCTTGGGCGTGAATTCATTCGAAAACACCTTCACTATTTGGCTTCGAGGCGTGTTGTCATTTGCCTCCTTTCTGTCTTCATACGCAATCTCTTTTAGTGGCGTCACCTCCGACTGCTTCATCTTAATCATCAGCGATGGCGCCGATTCCGGCTCATCATTCTGCAGTGCCGACGCGTCCGGCGAGTTGGTTTGTCCCTCCGGCTTTTCGTCCTCAGCAGGCGGCGGTGACGTGGCTGGCACCGGTGTCTTCGGTGACGCGGGCGTTTCAGGTGTCTTCTTTTGTTCAATCTTCGGTTTTCTCTGTTCAATTTTCGGTTTGTTGTCTGTATTCCCTGACGCAGTGTCGGTTGTTGGCTTCTCAGTTTTCTTGCCCACCACTTTTTTCAGCTTTTGCTTCGCCGCCTGTCCCATATTGCTATCCGTCCGCTCCGAAATTACGTTTCGAATAACAGTCGCTCGGCGCGTAGCCAGATGCCTGGGCGTCGGTTTCCGCGTCACCGGCTTCAATCTCCCCGTGGCGGCCTTTGTCTCAGCCGCCGCCTTCCCGTCCACCGCCGTCACTACAGCTGTGCTCACCACCAAGCCCGTAGGTGTGAAATATTCGTCTTCTCGTCTCAATATCACGTCGCCTTCCACCTTCCCATCATCGTCCTGTGACAACTTCGTCGGGCTGCCGCACGGCGATGAGCTCGAGCTTGACGCTTGGTCATCGCTATCATTGTCACACTTCTTCCCCACCAGAAAATCGCGCAACGGTAATGATCTCACCGCAGCCGACACCACACTCCCTTTCTTGCCATCCGACGCCTTCTTCGGATGCGACTCCATAACCGGCGATGTATTAGACTTGTTAGATTTGGTCTCGCTATATGACGGGGGCAATTCCGCGAATCGCACGAGTTTCGCTCCCTTTTTTCGTTTCGGGATTTTATCGAGCGGTACCTGATGAAACGGCAGCTCCCCATCCTTGCTTCTCACTCGTCCCCCATTCAAAATCGCATTCTTCTTCGACTTGCCCGCATTTCTCGGTGGCCCACTTCGGGACGTGAGTACTACCGCGTGTGCCT
>JAAUYH010078172.1_pt1 | contig 24926 bp, 17 predicted proteins | sample 7278061 | NCBI WGS metagenome assembly JAAUYH01 (sample SAMN14350203, study PRJNA611818) | marine sediment metagenome | isolation source: surface marine sediment (0.6m) | place: French Polynesia: Moorea | collected 2018-08 | reverse complement strand
CGCAATTTTAAAACATGTTTTTGCAGAATGTAGGGCAGAACATAATAATGCATTCTACACAATCTTTCATCGAATTCAGCTATGGCTCTCCAGCGATACGACAGAAAATGCAGCAACTCAGTGAAGTAGGTATCAGGTAGTGTATCTCATGATTTTCATAGCACCAGAAACAATGCCTTAAGAGTAACACCGCATTTTCTGCATCACATAGGCGTCGTTTTGCTGTAAAATCGAGATGTATTTAAGTTGATTCAAATTTCCGGAAATCTACACCAAGGAAATGCGTTCAAGAACGGAGAAAATTCCTCGTACTCACAGCACTGCATTATTATATTTGAAAGTAGGCACCATATTCTGTGCTTCGTAACGCGTTCCAAATTTTCTCCAAGCCCCTTTGCGATTCTTGAGTGGACGCGATGTGTTCTACCCGCAAAATAAGAACGATCAAGAAGCATGCGGGAAAACCGAAGCAGAACTACCTTGATCATCACCATCACTGTGGTGATCACGAGATCCTTTTTCACGCTGCTTTCCGGAACATATCTGAGCCAATGAATTAAATTTTGCACGGATTTGCACGCTACGTCTCAGCGTTTGATTTCTGCAGAAGTTCAATCATCTTTCTAAAGCTGGATTTTCAGCAAAATCATTTTCCAACTCAATTTCTGTGAAGTTATAGGTCTACCTCATGTACTATTTTGGGCATTCATATTACTGATTTCGGAAATGTCGTCATTTTTTTACTATAACCTCATTAAACTGTTTTTCTGCTACTTCCTCGGCATCCAGATCAAAAATACAAACATAGAATGAGGAATGTTTCCTTCTTCGGTGTCGCCGTCAATTTCGCTACTCTGATTTTGTAAGTATTCATTCTCACCTGCCAACATGTATGTATTTTACCCAGCTTGAACTATTTTCTCAGAATTTAATTCACGCATAATACTCAATTGATGCAAAGTGACTCCATACACTGGGTTGTCCTAAAATCCATGTAGCTTATAATGTCACTCGAGTTAAAGGTTGTCGGTGCCGATAGAGTCATATAAATCAGTACGGAAGTGAGGAAGAAAATGCTTCTGGTGGTATCATTGGATGAATCCAAATACATTGTACGGTTTTACAGCCGGAAGCACATAACGCAGATGAGCAATTTTTTCTTGTGAACGGCATACAAAGAACCTTGGCCGATTAAATGGGATGTGTTAGAAGCAACCAAAGTCGTTTAAAATAGTTCTGCTGCTCAAGTGCTTGCAATAAACAAGGAAATCACGAGCAGGAGCAATCATATCGATCTTAAGTATCACTTTGTCAAAGACTAGTGGAACAGGGATATCATGGTCCTCCAGGATGTACTTTCAACGTAGATTCTTACATAGATCCTGATAAAATTCTTGACCTTTCCACCATAACGCATTTATGCAAGGAAGCTCACAGAACAGGTTACTCAGATCTAACAAGCAGTTTGCTCCTCAAAGAAATATAGTGTGTTATTGATGCACAATTATGTGGCTTTATTCACGCTCTTAGATACCGTAGAAACTCATTGAAGCATTCCAGAAGCTCTCATCGGTATTCCATAGGCGGGAGAAATACTAACTACTGAAACCAACCTATTCCAGCCATCTCCCATTTTGTCGCCTTCCAGTTCGGTTCAGCCTCATCTTCCCACAACATGCTTCTCTGACGTATAAGGTCCATAAGCATATAGGTAGCTTCTTATTCCTCCCTTATGCAGGTACCTTGTTGTAGTACGCATAGACAATGCTCTTCAGTCAGTAGTACAGAACTATGCATCAATTACAAAAACATGTTGCTTGTTGGTTGTTTTTAGATATTTCAGTAGCTTTTGATAACAACTTGGTGCTGATTTTTTTGTGTCTTCTTCGTTTCACAATATTCTTGTCAGGATTATTCTATCTAGATTTCAATACACTTTTTACTGTATATTTGGCTTATTTTAGAATTGAGCAAACAATGCAGTTGTCACTCCAGCTTAACACAAGCTATATATGTTTGATTTGCGCAGTTCTCCAACATTTTTGACCCCCGTCTATCCTCCATGTTTGGTTTTGTTTTAGGATTCCTACGTAGTTACATAAACTTTTGATAAGATATATGTTTTTATCTCTTCATTTTCTGATAAATTCAGGCAGGTTAAAAATTTTATCATCCCATCGAATATTTATTAAAGTAGTATCAACAATTTCTATGAATAAGTGAAAAGCGTGCATAACACTTGCTTTACTTTGATGGAAAATGGAAGTAAGCGTTCTCCTACAATTAGAAAATAGTGAAAAAAAGTAGAGGGATGTGTTCGATTGGTGCTGTATTTTTTTGAATGCCAGTCCAGTTACAACAATTAACGTGAGAAAATTATAATGGCTCGAACTAAGTAGACAGAACGATTTAAGAGCTATTGGTATGTGAAACCTAGAAATCCGTTCCATTCGGGGATTTACGGAAGTAGAGAAATGTAGTTTGCAGTTTACTGTTCCACCGAGGCTAAATATGAATTACAGTTGATTCAAACAGCAAACTACAATTGCGCCTTAGATTTACAGTTAATCTCCACATTTAGGGGGAATTTCAGACATGATTTGTAGCTTGCGGTTAAGATTTTCGGACAGCTGTCTAATCGGAATTGGAACAGCAAACTACAAACTGCAAATTCGATTCTTCGTAAACTCTCTATTCGATCGATCAAATACGCTTTGAATTATGAAACCTGAAAATAATTAACTATGAGTTGTGAAGCATACAATAAATCAAATATTGCTAATCTAACAAATATTTCCATCAATAGCAATAACTTTATCTCATTTCCAATCATTTGATCATATTTGCACAGATTCGATCCCTGGGATATATACTTTATCAGTATCTTTATTTTACGAAGATAACACCGACGATGTAATCCATTGGGATTACATTCTATCACCCCGGAAGACAGCAGCTGCTATCTCTAGTCCATCGTCATTACAATTCGCATGTATGGATAAAACGATTTAATCTAATTTCGTTATCCATTGGTCATTAAAATGGTAGTGAGCATACTAAACTGGTACCCAAACGTTTTCATTCAGTAAATGCTATATGTGCCAGGAAACAATCGACAACTTGGACCAAGGATGAATTCCAGCTTGTACAGGACATACGTGTTCATACAGAATCATTCAATAAGAACAGAAAATCACCCAGAATATGAACGGTGGACACGGCAGCAGAAAAAGAGGTGACAGGTTCTGTCGTTAAGAACGAAGAAGAAGTTCGAGTTCTGGTTAATGGCGAGGAAGATCGAATATTAACCTTATTTAAGTTTGAACGTCCTACTGCATATGCACTCCTGACGAATTGCTCATCTCAATCGTGCTGAAACACATTTCTTGGGCACATTACTCACTGATCTCAATTAGTGTGATTGTTTCTTGTTTCTTTCTGAAGTGAAACACCGCTGCACTAGGTCAACACACGGCTGCCAGTAAGGGTACGCATATTCGGGAGCCAAACTGTACGTGGGAAATAAGCATCTAGCATTCACTGTTGTATTTTTTTGAATTCGTTTTACTGTTTTTAAAGAAATTCTGCACTTTCTATTCTGTATAAAACGTCGATTGCTTTGACACAACAGTATGTGAAAATTCCAATCCGGGAACACGATTCCGAAGCTGGTAGTGGGGAATGCCAAACAGAACGAATATGAATGCATTGGTTGTACGACTTTTCCATCGTTTGAGAAACTCACACAAAACGTGGCTGAGAAGGGGCATGGCACTCAGGACCAAGGAAGTAGTGTTACCTGATCTTCCTACGCCCGTTATTCAGAAAAATGAATAATTGGTTGTGTCTCAAAAGAATGGGCGGAGGTAGAAAATGGAAGCAACACTTTGGTTGAGGATGTGACGGGAAATGAGTGCAGGTGAGTTATAGAAAGTGTCGTTGTAGACGTGGAATCGATGTTGCATAGATCTCACGGTCAATTGTACTGTACCCTGCACGGTACGTACAGTACATGTATAATCAAGTATGATAATGAGCCATGTTGGTTTTCACCGATTGGAAAACTTGAAGAGAGCGATGTCGACAGGGAATCCGAGTAGTTACGAGTGGCACCTGCGGCTTGAGATGACACTTAAACGAAATACGGCACATCAAAAATAGCGGGAGCCAAGCGAGAGTCATTGAACAAGATTGAAAGAGCCACAGTATCAGCCCGATGCAGGCGGGCACACGTGGTACGGGGATAGTAAATAAAGGGCAAGCACGGTGGAGGAAGGGAGCGAAAGTAAAGAGCACAACATATTTGGCTGACGCGGTGGATATTGAGGAGCGTGGGGAAGTGGTTGGCGACTCGTAAGGGGTGAGGAAGGGGGTTGCGCAACAGGGAGTCGTGCTGGCGCGCAGACGCCCCGCACCAAGTGTCGCGCTGGGATTGCACGAGGGCTGGAGATACCCTTCGTGCAGATCCAACAGATACGGGCATTTGCTGCTGGCCGTGGAAATCCGCTTCATCGACGAAACCGCCGCCACCCCACATAATCTGCCGCCATCTCGCAGTCAACGGCAACGTCCCACGGAGAACGTCGCCCGCCGTCGCTACCCATGGCCGCCAGCACACCCCTCCGCAAGCAGGCGCTACGCGTCGGCCTCGCCACGCGTACCCGACCCGAGCACAGCGCCGACCAGCCCGCGCCCCCGTGCGAGGACTATGACGCGCGCATCATGCATCGCGCCGTGCCCGCCACGCTGACCACCGTCACCGTGCTCGTGGACGCGTCGGATTACCAAATCGCACATGCGCTCCACCTCGAGCCGCGCGACGTGCGGAACAGCTGGATCACCAGCCGCACGCCGATGGTCGACCCGCGGCCGCCACGCGTGCCCGCACGGCCCCATGCGTGCGCCCCCGCAATGGAGCGGCGCTATCGCGTCCACGCGCCAATGGTCCCGCTTCAAGTGCTGCAGAAGTATCGCGACATGGCTGTGTTGCTACGCCGGCAATTGAGCGAAATCCAAGAGAAATCCAATCCCGAACAAACCCCCCTTCCACCCACCAAGTGTCCGCAACGAGACACGTCTACTGTGGCATCGATTGCGCCATCAAGCGCCGATTCCTGTGTTGGCACATTCGATCCATCGTCGGTGATATGCAACACGTACGGCAGCAAATGTTGCGCCTTCTCACACCACGGCAAACGGATTCGTTTCAATGGGGATGACTATCACTCTGTGGTGCGAACCAAGGGTGGGTTGTACTCGGGTGCACGACATTCGCGTCTGCTGAGACGCGGTGACACCGCCTACACCGAATTCGTCTTCTCTGCAGACTCCGAATTGAGCGGTGTGGCGGTTGGCGTGGCACACGAGAAATACGGGCTCGACACCATGGTGGGCGCGAAGCCCGGGTCCATGGCACTGCACTCGCAGCCCAAGTTCGTGAGCGGTGGGAAGTGGAATGACCCGCAACGCGACACCGCGCCGCTGAAGGGCGGCGACACCGTAGGTGTATTGGTGTCGGTATCGACGAGTGGGGTGGTCACGAGGATGACCATGAACGGGCGGTTTGTAGGGGAGATGGTAGGCGACGAGGTGTTGTCGAAGGCGGTGAACGATGGCTTGGGCGTGCAGGTCATGGTCTCGATGCTGAGATGCGGGACAAGCGTGAAGGTCAACTGTTGCTCGAGCGATTGGGCGCACTCGCCGACCAAGATCTCGACGCGCAATGTGCCGGCTCTGTGCGCGACGAAGAACGGTGGGAGGAACAAGCGCGTGCAGGTCGCCGTGGACGACATGTCCGCTGTCCTCACGCCGTAGGGACACTAGATTGTACAGGTGCATTTACTGACTAAGATGGGACGGTTGTAAATAAATGTTCGACGTGCGAGTTGCGCGAATCGGTGTGGTACCATTTCACGCCGATGCGATAGGCGATGTACCGGCTACACCCTACGTCATTACGGCGATGCTCCGATGCTCCAATGCGCCGCGTCAGTTACAACACGTTGAGAACGGTTTGTTGCGCGATGGAAGAAGAGACGTCGATGGCGCAAGCCACGTGCTGGACCGTTTCACACCGCACCGTGGCACACCCGCGTGCCGGCGTTGTCACCAAGCCTTCACACTTGGAATTGGATTGGCACGGCGGCGAATAAGTGTTCGCAACAGCAACGTGCGCGGCCGTCGTCCGCCGCATGTGCGCCCGCGCCCCAGTGCGCTTCCCGCGGTCGGTACGCCGCGCACATGCGCGTGTTTTCCGCTGTTGCTTGCGCGGGTACAGGGCAATTCCTGCTTGCCTAGGCAATGGCGTGCCCGGTTATATTCATATACTGTACGAAGCGCGGCATGCCTATCTCGGCCGCGAGATTGTCGCCAATTCCACCCTCGCTGCCGCTGGACACCGCCCTTGCGCCCGCGCACCTGACTTGCAATTGGCGATGGTGAATATTCGGTTCCCTACTGTAGCGCACGCTGTTGGTTGTTGGGTTGCTGTGGAGTCGTTTGTCTTCTGCGCATCAGCGGCTGCCTTGTTTCAGCGAGAAATAGCAGCTGTGGATGCTTCCAAACGAATCGAAATTGCGCTCTGCTATTGCGCCAGCAGGCCGTGGGAAAGGCTAACACGTCCATCTGCAACCTTGTTGGACACTTCGGAAAAACAAGGCATAGCAGTTCTGCGCTCACTGTTGAGATTAAGCAACAGGGTGGAAACTAACGCTCACCCTGGCGGCTTGATATTAATGCAACGAGCGAAAACACTTGTACAGTACGGTACGGTACGGCGTTATCGCTATCAATGCATTCCATCTAACGGAGAGATGTAGTCGAAAATTAGACCGAAAGCTTGCAACAGGCTCGCATGTCTCTGAAGTCCGCGTTGTCGATACGGTACTGTGAGTCCAACAGAGTAATTGTCAATACTATAGCCTCGTTTTGGTGAGTTGACATGCAATTCGATGTCGCAATTTCGTTGCGGACGAAGGCGCTGTATTTACTTGAGTGATCTACAATGCGAATTTTCAACGCTCAGATTCTGCAATTCCACAGAGATACGAACCCTTCATAGGAGACCCAGAGCGTCGAAACCTGGAATCTTAGAGATAACCTGGTTCTTCGAAAGCAGAAGTGTCGTATCGGTTGAACTAGATCCCGGCCAACTCGAATATGGGAATCTTCATTTTCGGCTTTACAATACGCGCATAATATCATCAACTTCGCAATGCGAACAGCAACATAGATCGAGACTAGAACATAGTACTGCAATTCATTCCAATTGCTGTTTACCTACAACTCTGGAGTCCAGTGACTCTGGCCAAGGCATCAGCTTAACCTCATCCTTTTACGGAACAAATAGAGATTGGTCTGCTTGATCAGAGTCGTTTGTTCATAACCCGAGCGTGCACCAGCAGGTTCCTTACGATATGTAAATGGTGGGAACCACATTCGCGAATCCATTACCGTACCGTACGAAGAATTTGTGAGGTGGCTCAATCGCCGCTTGATACATTTCAAGGTCACTCACCACACTCAATTTTCCGGGAATGCGTCATGAATGTGATTCTCACCATTAGGACCTAGCCCGAGGACTCACAGGTACCGCTTATGCGCGTGGGCACCCCTCTCTAACTGAATGATACCACATTTTATAAATTGTGAGTAAAAGCAGGTAATGGATGGGTGCCCATGCGCTTAACCGGTACCCCAATATCCATGCTCAGGGCGACAATTCCAACTCTAGCTGGCAAGGATTTTTCGTTATAAGCCGCATTTATTGAAGAGAAGATACGTGAGACTTTAGATGCCGACTCAGCAGAGTTAAATCGATTGAACAATGATGCTGTGTAGCAACAGGTTGAAGACTCAAGTTAACGGAAGGCCACGTGCAAACATGTCAGGTTGTCTACATGAGCAATCGCCTCGAATGCGGTAACTAGTTTGATGGATATTCCCGAAGGGTGGCACAGTGTCTGAATGGGAATTGTTCTACTCCGCTTGATTCCACTGAGACATGCCACACTCTTCATTTACTCGTAGTGCTGTGAGACAATTCCATGGTCTTATGAGTTGGGAGTGCAACAATTCTTGAATTGTGGCTCACCCCTTACAAATGCGATCGAACCCGTTTATTTAAGGATGTCGTGATAGCTTAGTAGAACAAACGAGGACAGAGAGAAGACAAGGATGAACCTATTTGATCAACATTGAAGACGTGAGCACCATTCATTCTGAGCGAGCCCATCAGTTGCTCCGCCATATCCAACTCTACCGCTTGCTCCCGGAGCGTGTTACTCTCTAAGTTGAAGGCGAGGAAGTTGGTTTCAACTTCCTCCGCGGCATACAAGAGTTGCGGTTGTGCTATTATCTAAGGCTGAGTGCGCAAGAGCACCATCAAACACTGCTCTCGCCATGTCATGATCGATCCATCCAGCGCCGCAGACTCTATTTCATCCGTAGCGCTCTTTTCTCGTTCGCAATGTGAAACTTGTGTTTAGCTCTGAAACTATTTGGCACCGTGAAATGTGATTGAAACACATACATGCGCGCGTCATGCCATGAAGTTCGGTTGGGCATTAAGTGAAGGATGTTGTTAGGCATCTACTATTGTCTGAAGTGGAAAAACTTCAGAAAGGAATTGGTAGAATAATTCTTAGTAATGCTGCCTACCTTGGTTCTGAGCTTTCACCGGCATCCTCGAATAATGCAGATACGAAACGGAACGGTAATCTCTACGCTTTCCTGAAAATATTCGGAAAGTAACAGAGGTGGACGAGGTGAATGTTCACAGAACAGCAGTGATCGGAAATGAGATCACAAAAAAGAAATAGGTAATAGAAAAGGGGCAGTATTTCGTCGAATGGCGAAGACTGTTGCTGATATTGCGAAAGGTCTTGCAGGAGCGAGTACGATTTTCAAATAATTTCGCATGTGCGAGGGGAGAAGTGAGATGTGCGCAAGCCAAGCGTGGGCGGAGCGGACTCCCAATCAAGCTTTCTCGGGCTAATAACCTGTTGTACTATGTTTTGAATTCTTTAACAGTCATCATGGACCTCCTGCGAGCGGTGAATCAATCAAGGAGGAATTTGTGGTTGATGTTTGAAGGAATAGTGGTGGTTATGGAGACCTTCATTTTTAGTGGGTGAGGCAATAGGCTCTTGAAAGCGAAAGTCGCCCCTTAGGTGGAGGAGAATACGATCACACAGTCTATCATTGCCCTCATCCCGCTCAGTATGGTGCCTTTTACAATACTAGGTGGGATGAGGACAATATTATACTGTGTATGATAGTGGGTAGACGGCCTTCATTGATAGTATTTCAAAGACTTCTGAAGTCAGTCCAAAAGTAAATTAACTGGAGAAAGTAACTTGTGATCTGTCGAATGAAGAGCACTATGTACGACTCCCGATTTCTCTATTGTTGTTGGTCGAACGAAAGAGTTCAGTGGAAAATATTGAAAGAAATGATCGAGAAGTAAGACAGCGCAATCAGCTCACAGTATGCCGTAGTGGGTAAGACGGGATTGACGATTGTGTTTGGGACCGAGCAGAACATGCGAAATGGTACCGGGAAGAGTGGAAGAGTAGCATACCTCGTGTGCTGTCTTATTCTCAGCGACATTTAACGGGGTTCTAATGTATGAGACAAGGTGTTTGATCTTGCGATGTTCTCTTCGTTTAAGGTAGTAGGCATTGAATAACTTCTACAGATACAATTACAGTGAATGTGAGCACTTTGCCCAACCACTAATGCACCATTTCACTCTTTCAACTTTATAGAGCGCCATGCCCCGAAGATGATCTGCATTCATCATTACTGCGATCGCTTGTTGTGCTTTCTTTAAAAGAATGAAGATGTGCACTGTACATCTGGATCAGTTAGTTGGGAATTCTAAATCACTAAAACTAGGACGAAAAGCTAGAAATAATATTCTAAGATATACTGTTTGCCAGATTCAGCACTTATGCATACAGGAAAGTTGGATAAAGCAACGCTAAAGACCAGTATATCATGCGAGCTATCCATGGAAAATAGTCGGCGCATCCTGAAATTGAAGATTCTCCAAATAAACTGACAGTTGTGCATCGTTTGCGAGGGAACCTACTATAGTTGGTTGTGACGTTGAGAGCGAGCTTTGCGACGGACAGAGGTTCTACAGTTTTGGTTCGATGGATCGAGTTTTCTTAAGTTTCTTCCAACTTTGAGGGATGCGTTTCTAGACCAGGCAAACCACAGGAAGCAGTTGCCAAATTTTTCTCAGTTTGGAAATAATTGACTCTGTTCATCGTTCTTTCAAGATTTGAATAAACTTACTCGGAAAACTCCGGATGCACCTGGTCGTAGCTCAGAAGTTTGTGCTTGTTTATGCTAGTAAATGTCGAGTAAAATGGTGATACTTTAGTCGATATGCTATGTATTTAATTTGTGCAACCTTGATCAAGTTGATGCAAATGATACAAACTAGTTTACTTCTACACAGAAACACAGCGCTTTGCGAGAATCGATGTTTACTATTTTCGGTTCACACCTAATTAATTGGGACCTATTATGAACCTTTTACACGTCCTCAAAGAATTTTTCACTCGCGAGAAGCTGGGTTTCTTCTATTTGTAGAATAACTGCCTGAAAATGAAGTACCAATGTGTGTTCAGTTGCTTAGATATAAGCATCTATCTTTTCCAAGGATAAGTACAAAATCTATAGACCCTTATAACCAGATTAGTCTACGGTCTCGTCTCCACTCACATGTTTGCCCGTTGCACATCACACCACCTGTCATTTGCGCAAGTACCGTTCTCGGAAATACTACAATCATCGAGGAATTCGAGTTCAGTTTTCTGGCAACAGACTCACAGACACAACCCGAAAGTAAACTGGACTCTCCATCCTTGGTCTTTACCTTGGCGTAAACTATCCGAATTAATCGGCAGCTTGCTTCTCCTGAAACAAAGAGAAGATTTCTCCGTTTACATAGTCCTGGTTCATTGCCTAATCAATATTTCAGAGCTAGTTCTACTCATTAATTTTTCATCACAACACGATGCTCAATTTTTGCAGATATTCAAACCTAGCTAAACTATGTCAATGTACCGTACATCGTGAATTTTCATCCACACTGCAGTACTAGAACTCCGTTAGGTCCAACAATGTAGGAGTAGGAATTAGTTTGCCGAATTCGGGAAATTTCGAAATGAAATTGAAATGTATGTGCGATGCTCTAAAGAGAGGTGTATGATAGTGGGAGAAATCAAGAAAGCGAGAATGAGACAAGAGTTTTCAAAATTGTTCTAAAGCAGAAGAAATCGAGAAAATTAGTCAAGATAAGAAACGTGAGCTTTTTCAATTAAACACGTACCATACTCCATATTCGTTAACAGAAGATGGTCCTGCACAATATCGAATGCTGTTTTGGTAGGTGTACCGCATCAGGGTTCGTTCTTACTATTTGTTTATCAAAGGTAAGTTTGATACAGTACGGTACAGAATAGAAATGTGATGCATTCTATAAATTGATGGATGAATATGTCTCAGAAATGTTTGAATAGTTATTGATCTGATATCGATGACCCTTCTTGGGCTTAGGTTGTCAGGATTTGGGCTCATTCAACCCGGTGTCGGTTTGTCGGGGTATTTGTGACAGTTCAGGTGTGCTCTGAGGAAGTAACTTTGGATTTTTTTCGACTCGAATGGTTACTCTAAGTAAAACAATACTGGTATACAGCTAAACAAACGGGAATACACAGGAATAATTCATCAGCTATTGCAAGTGGCAGCAACAATAGGATCCTTTTCCCAATCCACCTTATGGACAGAATGAACTCGAAGGAATCCAAGCTGAGACGGTTTGTTAACTTCCGAGGCTTTAAACATCCCGTCACACACTGACAGTGAATTTGGGTGCTTGGGTCATGACTCATCATGCGAGGTGCAATGAGGAATCTAAAAAGATTATTCGAATCAACCGTGCTCAATAATTTATTTTTGAAGCCTGATCGTTTGCTGAATAACTCTGAAAATTGCCGATTCAAAAGAGCGAGAGTAGATAAGTTATTCGGTACTACTCAATGAGTTTATTTTCCAATACCCCGATCCCTCTGCACCGTATTACGATCGCAGAAGTAGGACAACAATCATATTTACCAATTCACAGTTATATAAAACACATGCACGTCATTCCTCGATTTCAAGTTCGCTAAGCTCATCGACAAATTTCCGGTGCTCCTTCTTCGTGACATCGACGATCAAGAACGTGAACGCCTGCCCCATCGCCACTTGCTCGGTGACGAGGTCTTCCAGGGCGTCGACCTTCTTCAGCGACGTGGACGACTTCTTCTCGTTCTCGCCGTAGCCCAGCTCGCCGTACGCCGGACTGCACCCCGACGATATCGCGCTGGTCTCCGCCGCGATGAAGCAGGACGTCGGGCCCGCCGTGAAGCTGCGCACCTCCCAGCCTGTGAGGTCGTGCTCGATGACGGGGTACATTTGCGCGTCGCCCGTGGGCTTCCAGATGCCCCACCGATACGTCACCTTGCGTTCGTCGATGTACGCCCACGATGAGCGCTCGCCACACATAATCTTGGTCACCTTCATCCCACTGTTCGCCAACGCATCGATGATTTTCGGCGACAACACGTCGGCCGTGCTTCGATGCTCCTTGGTCGTCTTGTGACCCAAGCGTCCGTACGCGCCCCATCCCCACTGCCATCGACACATCGTTAGTATTACCAAGAAATCGAATTGAGAATCAAATTCCAACTTACACTCCATACTCGGCCTTCCTCATCCAACGCCAACGTGTGGTTCACACCCGACGCTACCGCCACGACCTTGTTCTCACCAAACCCGTGGATTCGAATCGGCTCGTCGGCTTTCGCGAATGATATCGTGTTGGCCTTCTCCAAACACTCGCCAGTCAACCCGGTGCCCAGCTGGCCGTACTGCGCCGACCCAGAGGAACAAACGATGCCCGACTCCAAGACCCAAATCGTGAAATTCCCACCGGCCGACGCACCCACGGCACGCTCGCCCTTGCGAATCTTCACCGGCTTCCACTCGCACACCATCTCCTGGCGACTGCCCGTGCCGAGCTGACCGAACCCATTGGCGCCCGCGGCGAAGGAGCGGCCCTGCGATGTGACGAGAATCGTATGCGCCCTGCCACACGCGGCGGAGACGATCTTCTCCCCGTCACGCAATTTCACGTCGACCTTTGTGGGCACACAGATGGCCAACGGCTCCGCCATCCCCAGCTGGCCGTGCTCGTTGCGGCCGATGCCGTATGCGGCGCCGTCGGCGTCGATGAGGACGGCGTGCGCGGCGCATGGTCCGCTGAAGACCTGCACGAAGTCGACGTCGGCGAGCGCGGGGAAGCGCAGGCGGTTGGGCGCGTACACCTGCACGCCCGTGTCGCCGCCACCGCTGCGCTTCACGCGCATGGGCACACTGCCGCGGCGCATCGAGCTCCACTTCGTGGACCCGCAGAAGAGCAGGTCGAACGCGCGCGCGGGCTCCGACTTGGCCACCTTCGCGTCGGGCGCGTCGGCCTCCCCGTTCGCCAGCTTGCGCTTCTCCTGCGTCATTGTTGTGGGCGGCGTGTGAACAGGCGGCTGAACAGATCGCTGCGGCGGTTGGCTCGATCCCACGCACCCGCCACGCTTGGACAATGAGCCGCCGCGAGTATGAGCACGCAATATTATAATTTCTGCGTTCCCGCCAGAATTCGCTGTTAATTCGGTCACCCAGCCCGTCGCACGCGTGTCAGGTGGCACGCGTGGAGTCCCACTGCCCATCACGATGCCGGCTTCATTGGTCGACTGACGATTTGCTGGCTCGTCGCACTGTCTCGTAGTCTATCGCGCGTTTCGTTCGCCTCTGCGGTGGATCTGCTACTGTGTGCCTCGCATTCCAGCGCCGAATATCTAGTTGTTTTAACCGCATGAGTTTGGGACATGAGCAGCGATATGCACGTGTACTGCCATTTCTAGGAACAACAAACGCTTCCACAGAGAAGCGAAAACGTGGGCCTGAGGAAGCGGATTGAGATGGCTGTCAAGGTCTTGCCGTAACGGGATTGGGACCTGGATGACGACGACTTCTGATGCCGAAATACCTGAAAACGAAACACTGGTTTATTTTCTAGTTTCATCGATTGATCAAGCTGTACAATACTTTCCTGATGCTCATAATTCGCTAGAGCATGTACCGGACTGCATACCGCACGTACACAAACAGAGAGATGTGAATGCTCAAGTAGAAATCAAGTGATGAGACAGTTGGTCGAGTTGATCTTTCTATCCAGTTAAGCAAATTATCTAGATATACCCAGTTAGTGGATATCCGATTTGCACCCATCGAGATCATTCGTGCAATAGGAGGTTGCGGATCACCGCATTGCTCTAACGATGCGCGGTGCGGATGGGTGCGCTTGGGTGACGCCGACGCCGTTGCGATGCGGGAAGGCGACGACGACGAGACGGACACCGCAACGCCGGCCTCGGATGGAGTCGGCGAAGCCGACGCCGCGCCCTGCGGCGCTTGACGCGGACGACGACAGCAAGGGGCAGGCGAGCGAACGGGTGGTTGTGGAGGCCGCGGCGGCGCTGCGGGGCCCCGCCGCGTCGGCTCCTTTCGGACTGCTGACGGATTCTGTGCTGGAAGTCAAGTGGCTGGCGCAGGAACGGACCGAGGCGGCGCGAAGAGCCAAGGTGCCGCGCCCGCCGCCGCCGGGCATGCAACTGCCCGAGTCGCGCGTCGACGTGGCGCAGAGCGACCCGTACGCCGCTTATGCCGCGTTCCTGCGCATCGCCGCGCCCACCGCGGCGCTGGGCGCGGACGTGGACGACGACGCGCCGACCGCTGGGGTGGGTGAGCAGGTTCAGGTCGATGAGAACGCGTCGATGGTGGAGATTGCGCGGGCTCGATCACGCGCCGCGGCTTCCGCCACCCCGTATTCGGCGGGCGTTCTGGCGAGACGCATGCTGCGCTACCATCTTGGTCGGCGAAACCGCGACGAGTTTTTGTCGTTTTTTGTGGGCGAGTTCGATAATTACGACCAGGTCTGCGTGGAGCGCAAGGAAGGGATGGAGCCGGGTGCGAGTGGGGGACACGAGCACATTCACTGCTCGCTATCGCGCACGGGCGACGACGGCATCGTGGCGAAGTATTACTTCAATGGCAATCCCAGCGTGGTGTTCCGCTCGCGTCTGTACCGCGTGGCGGTTTGCGAGTGTTCCGACCGCGGGCTGCTGGAGATGAGCATTTATCGGCCCACAGGGAAGGAGGACGAGGTGGAGGCCCTTCCGGGGTGCGAGGTGTTTTGGGAGCGCTACGAGCCCGGTGCCGACGACGAGGACAAGGGCGCGCAGGCGCTGGGCATCGAGCGCGGCGCGACACGCTTCGTCGGCTACATGACGGGCGGCGGCTGCAACTTGTACTCGCGTGAGATCAACACCCGGATTTGCGTCATGGACGACCTGTTGCTCACCGCGCAAGACCTGTGGGTCGCCGACCGCGCGTTCGATGGCGACGGCAACTTCGTTTACGGCAATCGCCGCGGTATCCCCTACAAAATGAAGCGTGTCGACCCCGACGGCCCTTTGGCGTGGACGCTATCGGATACGCCCCCGCCCGACGGATACGTGCCATGACACAACAGAATAAACATCTTTATTTACTCGTCCCTCAATTCGTATCCATCGCGTCTTGTTCTTGTGGTGGCGGCGCTTGTGGTTCTGCGGTTTCTTCGGCTTTCTCGCCTTCGCGGATGTACATGACATTATTACAACTGAAACATGGGGTTAGTGACTGTAGTGCGCGACGAATATGTTTGAACTTACCGAATTAGCACCTCGCCGAGAGGTCCCGCGAGTGCCCCATCCACCCACTCCTCGGCGTTAAGCAGTTGCACATTCATGTACGAGTCTATCGACTTGAGGAATCCTGCGAAATACGTGGTTAGTACGAGTTACGGAGCATGGTTCGTGCGAGAGTGACGTACCTCGATATTCCATGCCCCACTTCAGCTTCACGATGACTGGCTTGCCTGTCAATTGTGCGAGGAACGTCTTCGGGCTCAGTACTGTTGGAGGTGGCGCCATTGTGCTGTGGGTTGCAGGTCAAGTCACTGTGCTGGTCGACAATGGGGAACAACAAAAGCAACGTTAAAAATAATAAAAATATGTTGGTGTGATTAACATGGATCAAATAAATAAGCAGATACGCTCACTATAAATCTACCCAGTTTGACGAATTCTTCGTGCGATCGAAATAAATTATCCTCAGCTCGAAGGGAAGCATTATGAACTAATTGAATTGGTTCAGAATAATTTATGCTCAGATACTCTCAATTGTGGAAATAAATATTTTCTCTGTTGATAGCGGCGTGTATAGTTATTCTTTAATGTTGGGAATGACCAGATAATATGAAAAGTCAGAATAGCGTAGCTCAATTCGGTTCTAACTATTATTTAATTGTATAACATCCCATTTTATCTAGTTGAACAATACTCGGATACTCCGCTGATCTTGATATCAAAGAAAGTCATACAACGGGAACCGTATTCGGTGATACGGCTACTCTTAAAACAGTAACTAAAATATCGATCATTACCGGTTTCAATAGCTTGATGCCAGAAATTGAACATTCTTGTGCAAAAGTCAAAGCTTGAGTTCTCTATTATTATTACTAAATGTATTTGTACTTTAATAACGACGGACAAATTCTCAGAAACCTTAAAGATCTGGAGGTCGTGAGTATAGCTAAATGCGTGGTTCGATTCCTAAAAAATTCAGCTAGGTGCTTTCTACTCTTTTATTCACTAGTGCAATTAACTTACAGAAAAATTTGCAGTGACAGCTTGAAGAAAAAAATAAAACAATAAAATTAAAATTTTCTCACATACAAAGGGCCGAAAGTAGTGAGTGCACAAGCCATGTGCCCAACAAAGATCTAAGGCCATGATTAAAGGAGTAATCAAATTTTTTGCTTTCTGTAATAGTCCATTTTGCTTGGTTGCTCGATACCACGCAGTGATATGTCCGAACAATCAAGTACTACGGAGATAAGTGAACTTTCTCCCACAGCTACTTTACTAGGACACACCTCTTGGTCACTTAGGTGTGCAATCTCTGGAGATGGTGAAGTTGGAATCTCTGGCGATGGAAAGCCGTCTGCTAGATTGTGGAATTTGAGCGATATAACGGATTCTACTCCATTTGGAAATGGGAAAGTTGGAATAAGGCAATGTTGCCTAAATTTTGATGGATCGATGGTTGCTATAGCTGGTTCAGGGAGCAAAAATGGGGTGCAAATATTTAACTCGAAAAGCGGCAAAAAGTTATACGAGATGCCAGTACCATCCAAAGGAATGTCACCATCTGGATGTGCACTCAGTCCTGATTCCTCTGTGCTAGCTGCTTCATTTAGATCTGCAAACAGATCGAAAGGTTCTATTAGAGTCGTTAAATGGAGAGAGAATACTCCTGTTGCTTCGGAAATTGATCGACCTTACTCTATCTGGCAGGTCATGATAAGCTCTGATACTCGAAGATTGGCATATAAATTTTGGCACGGAACTACCTCTGGGGTAGAACTTATTGACCCCTGGAATGACCGCTTATTTTTTACTCAGCCCATGCCGCCCAGTGAATGGGCATTTTCGATGGATTCATCTGCATCAGTAATAGCAACAGCTACAGAATGGTCACTAAGAGTGACCACACTTGATGAAAGAGAGACTGTAAAAACATTACCTGGATATACATTTTCTGCGTATGCCGATTGCAGTGTTTCGGCGGATGGCAACTATGTTGTGGCTCCCGTAAGAGATCATAAATTTGGTGTATGGCACATACCATCTGGAGCTCTTGTGCATATTTTGGTGGGACATACCGATAGAACAAACGGATGTTCTATATCTGCAGATGCCTCACGTATAATAACATGTAGTAATGACAGATCTGTGAGGTTGTGGGAACTCTTGGATTGCGACGCTACAAGTGTGGTCGAAGAAACTGCTGCTGATGACCCTATCATATTGAAAACATTATATTTGATGCTGGACGGACGGTATAATTTCTCTTTGACAAGCGATACCTTGAGATCTGTAATTGTTGCCGAGAATATAAACTCGGTAACAGACTTATTTTTTGCTCACTCTGTCTTAATTATATCTAAACGTACGATAGATCTAGTTAGCGCCAGTCAAATTCCAAAAGAACAAATTGAAAATTTATATGGCTGCATTTCGGGAAGGCTTCACTCCCCTTTAGAAGCACTAATGGCACAATTAATTATGCTTCATGCAGAACAGCTTGAATTACTCTCCGAAGGATTTGCATATAAAACAACAGGAGTAGCGATGAATGCCTCGAAGCAAATGGTAGATGACTTAAAATCAACTCTTCTACGTTGTTGGAGGTTAGCTTTTTCACTTCCGAAGCGAAAAAATCATGAAAAATTGGAAAAGTTGTTACTCCAACAATTAAATTCAGTATATGATGAAATAGAATCGATACGGTCGAATGAACACGTCATGATCTTTGCAGCCATAGCGAGGTGCACTTTATTATTTCATCCGGAGTATTTAACCACCCTCGAGGATTTCACATTTGGCATATCTGGTACTATTCCTGTTTCGGATCTTCTAAGAGAATCGAAACTTACTGGGATTACATTTATAGAAAAAATATGCCCATTCGACATCAGTTCTCCAAAAGTGTTGAAGGCATTACTAAGTAGAGATTTTATTTCAATCTTATCACCTGACAGCAAGCGTTGTGTACTGTCTGCAGTTTCGAATAGCTTTTTTAAGAATGAAAATATTGCTCAGGCGTACTTGCACGACATAATTAGCCTAAAATTAAATCGACAAAATAGTGCTGACACAGAGGAACATCAGGAAAAGAAGAAAAACGAAGAAACAGATCCCAAAAATGAAAAACGGAAAGAAAATGGACACGAGTCAGATTTAATTGTAGAAGATGTAGATGGAGAACATGAGAAGATGGAAAAGAGCCTGGGATTTGAAAACAATAATAGCAATCCTGTTTCTAAAAATGTGGAAGAGGTTGTTGGAGTTTGGGAGAAAAGTGCGAGCTTACAAAAAATAGATCCTAAAGAAGAACAAAGCCAATTTAAAACGAGTGATTCTTCTGGGATTAAGAATGCTGGAAATGCAAGTCATACTACTTCGAAAGATCAAACAACTGGTCGGAGTCAAATCTACAGTACGAAAAACCTTGAATCAGATGTAACTGAGAAAATCGAAATAGAAGAGATTGAAATCTCGAATGAAACAGGTAAGGAGCCAGCCATTCATAATCAAGGCCAATATATCAAGAACACTGTAAAACACGATATCAGAAGCAGCGTTACAGAAATAGCATCAAGAACCAACACTCCAACAACAGTACAAAATAATGAATCATCCGTCTCTGGAAATGATAGTTTGTTTAAGCCTTTTTCTATTCCTCAAGTACAAGGGGAATCGAGCGGAATTACAAGAGAAGCGGCTCCGGAATCTGAATCCAAGAATGAAATTTTCGAGAATGGCTTCGAAAAATTTTCTGAAGTTATCGAAAATGACCATTCTGGTGGCACAAAGAACAATCATGAAAATATTCTGGTCAGTGCGAATGGCTCGAATCACGTGGAATTACAAATTGATAGTTCATCAAGGACCGGAGATAATATTGTTCAGAATAGATCAACAGAAAAGCATAATTCTCATATAATTCCAGAAAATGATCCAACAGGAGAAACTCATCGAAGTGAAAATCAAGAACCTCCGGCAATTCTAGTGAAATCAGAGCTCACAGATAAAATGAAAAGATTTGAAAAAGCTTTTGAAGGAACTGCTGCTGAGGCAGTATCCCGAAATAATTCGATTAATGATCATGCGGTTGAAGAGGAAGATAATCTCATCATCAAGAGAGGAGACTCACTGCTGTCAGAGCATACCAAATCAGTAGAAGAAAATAGGGTACACCCAAGTACAGAAAACGATGCAAAACCAGAACGCCCGCAATCTTTATTTATTGAGAGCCAATATGATCAAAGTATCTCCCAATCCAGGGGCAGTGTAAAAGAAATACACGAAACTAAATCTTCTGAATCACCCCAAGTGATGAATATAAACGTTTATATTGTAACTGAAGATCAAAAGGCTCCAAGTGCTAACGAAACAATAACGGAAGTAAAGTCAGAAGGAGCCAAAAGCTTCGAACTTGCAAAAACTGTCAGTTCTTCTTATTCAGAAGACTATCAAACAGAATTCAAGGACCAGAGCAAAAAATCTTCAGAATCAGAATCTAAAGAATTGGGTGCTTCCGATTCAGCAGATGCATCGCAAAGTGGCGACAGCAGCAAAGGCGTAAAATCCAAGGACAAGAAGCATAAGCGAAGCAAGCTTCGAAAAAGTTTTATTTCGCTGGCCAAAGGCACCCGGAATACGTTTTATGGAAAGAAAAAGACCAAAGAAGAAGCGAAGGGAAGTTGAGGCATAAATACAAATTAGTTTCAAGAGGAAAGACTCAAGTCTGATGAGTCGAAAGACCAAGATAAATTTAGAATAAGGAATCGTGGCCTTAATGCCACTGGTAGAATTCCATGATCCACTGCCTTTTTTATTTATAGGAATCGAGATCGATTCCAAGAAATGATAATGGAGAGGAATAAGTTACAACAATAAAAAAAACGTTTTGGATTTATTAGCAACCGATTAGCTTACGTAATTAGAGTATTTGTGTAAACGTTACGTAAATAGAAATACCCAAGTGGTACTACAGTAAGTGAATTCAACTATGCTGTTGCCCCCCTCACACACAAGAGTCGTTGCCCTGAGTACAGGCTCGGCAGTGGATGGCCATAGCATCGACTATGGGTCGGCAACGCTCCCCCCGCGACGTGCCGAAGCTTCCGAGCGAGGTCGTGTACTGCGGGCGCGAAGTATGCGGCGAACTAGGGCAGGTTGAGCAGCGTGAATTCCTCGTCACGAATGGGAAGGGAGGTTATGCTTCAATGACTGCGGCATGCTCACTCACTCGTTCATATCATGGCCTATTGATTGCAGCGCTACGACCACCGCTCGACCGTACGCTTCTTCTATCAAAGCTTAATGAAACCGTGCGATACCTCGGGAAGACGTATCGACTTGCGACAGAACGCCGGAGTGCGGCAAGTCGATATCCCGGGAAGAATGCGGAAATAGCGCCGAGAGGACTGCAACTACCAGGCGGTGACTTCGTTTCGCCCATGGGCTATCTCCACTTGGAGAGCGTTCGTCTCGAAGGCTCTGTGCCCGTTTTTACATACGCGCTAGGCGGCGATGCGTTACTTGAGAAGCGTATATGGATGGCGCAGGGACAGAATACAGTGTACGTCGGTTATTATTTGCGACGCGCATCTGAGGTGGTTGAACTTGATTTGGCGGCCTGGGTGAATCATCGAGACCATCACTCGCGAACACGACACGATTCACCGGGATTCAGCCATGCGGCCGTTGCTCGGGGCGAAGATCAAGTGCATGTATCTTTCGGTAGCTCAACGCAGAACACTAGAACGGAGCTGCGAATGCGCCTCGAACACGGCAGAGCACGAATCCAAAATGCGTGGATCCCTGACCTCATTCTTGACCGCGAACGATTACGCGGACTGCCTGCCGTTGATGCCGCGCTCCATGCCGCGAGTTTTTCCGTCGAACTCGTCCCCGGAGCGCGAGCCACCTTCATCGCGACCGCGGAACCGGACGTGGATCTGGACGTCGACGGTGAGGAAGAGCTTGCTGCGCAACACATGCATGCGGCGGAACTAATCGAAAATTTCGAGAATGCCACGAAACGAGCGAAGGCGCGAAGACGAAGTATTGCGAAAAGACTTCACCGAAGTGTGCCTGTTGTCGAGCAATGGCCCCGTACTAGAGCGAGGGAATTCTCGTATCGAGAATCGAATTTAGAAGATTCAATACGACAACTCGTACTTGCCGCCGACCAATACATCATCAAACGAGCGAACGGGCACAGTTTAGTAGCAGGTTGGCACTGGTTCACGGATTGGGCGCGAGATACGATGATTTCTCTACCTGGACTCACAATCGTGACGGGACGATTCGAATTGGCGCGCTCGATTTTAGTTACTTTCGCGAGATACGTCTCCCGAGGAATGTTGCCGAATCGGTTTCCAGACGATGGGACGGCACCGAAGGACGAGGATTACAACAACGCAGATGGCACGTTGTGGTACTTCGAATCGATTCGTGCTTATTATGCCGCCACGGGAGATCTTTCAATACTCGAGCAATTGTTTGCGCCGCTGGAAGCTATCATCCTGCACCATGTAGCGGGCACTAGATTCGGTATCAAGCAAGATAAAGACGGGCTGCTGTGGGCGGGTGCACCCGACGTCGCCCTGAGTTGGATGGATGCGAAGTGTGGCCGAGTGATGACCCCACGGCGTGGCAAACCGGTGGAAGTTCAGGCGCTTTGGTTCAACGCACTGAACAGCATGGCGTTTTTCGCAGCCGAACTGGGGAGACCGCAAAAATCCGCGACGTACACGAAAATGGCGGACAAAACCGAGCGTGGATTCCGACGGAAAATGTGGTGCTCGAAGCGAGGACACTGCTATGACGTGATTGGAAAAGATGGGGACGTCGATGAAACATTGCGACCGAATCAGCTCATCGCTGCGGCGTTGAATTTCTCCCCACTCAACGCGGAGCAGCGATATGCAGTGGTTGAGGCGTGCTCTGTTCAACTACTCACTGCGCATGGACTGCGCACGTTACCGGAGAGCGACCCACGGTATCGTGGTGTATATGAAGGAAACATGGCTACCCGCGATGCGGCGTATCACCAGGGCACTGCGTGGGCGTGGTTACTTGGGCCGTTCGTCATTGCACATCTGCGTGTTTTTGGCGACAAACGGAAATCGCGTGCGTACTTGAAACCGTTACTGCGCTCGCATCTGAGCACGGCGGGGTTGGGACAGGTGAGTGAGATTTTCGATGCAGACGCTCCTTTCCGACCCAGAGGCTGTGTGGCGCAGGCGTGGAGCGTCGCGGAAGTACTTCGAGCTTGGGCTGCAACAGAGTTGGACGACGGTGAATAAAAACGTGGATATGTCGAAATTCACGAGTTTTCGGGCTTGGCTCGTCAATTTTGCTGTGCCTTGCGATGGTGAGTGAAGTAGCCGCTTAGTACTTGCTGAATGCTCGATCGGTATCACGCCTATATGGTGCACCAGGTTTCATGAAGAAGTCGGAGAAAAGCTCTGGATTTTGGTGCTCGCCTTCATGAGGAACGCAGAAGATTTGGTCGACTAGTGAGCTGATTCTGCGTTCTCTGAATTAAGTTGAACGCGCAAACAGACAAGTTTACCAATCATCCCAAACCATTGCATGGAAGAAATCGTAAGCAGGATGTGCTGTTCGAGCAGTTTATTGTGTATGTTTTAGTTGTTCGAAGAGACGCTCAAGTTAATCGTTTCCAATTGATGAACCTTGTAACGATATAGTTGCGATTTTCACGTGTTATGGGTCAACTTGAATCGTTTTCGAGTGAACTGCTTTAATCTCCTGCAAGTGTTTTATTTAGACCTGATGTAACTTGCCTTTCCTATCCTGTACATATTAGACGACTTGTCTCAACTCGTTACAAGATTCAACCACATGTCATTAATGCACAGCTTCCCACTCTTTTTCCTGTAAATTCACAGTTTGGACTTCAAATGCCATGAACAAGCGTCTCTTAATACTTTGAATAAAATAAATATCGGACTACCGTGAGGTAAAATCACCACATACAGAATTAATTCAACATTTTACTCTATAAGCACGAGAAGAGAATTATTTGTTTAAGTGTTTGTAAATTAACGGACGCTTAGATACAGCTGTGAGCTTAAAATTCGTGAGTTCAGCTACTCTAAGGACAGCAATGAAATCAAAACTTAAGGAAATAAACATTCTATTACATTTAATACATTTTCAACTGCTCGTCAAGGAATCCTCGAAACGATTCAATAAAGTCCATTCGTGCGGAATTAAGTCTACAATATCTTTTTTACGAGGACCATACCATGGCGTTGGTGCTATTACTGTGTGAGGTCCGGCTTGAGCTCGAGCAAACATGCTTCGCAGAATTGCAGCCCACCAGCTAAAAGTCGAATTAGCTATGATGTGGTGATCGGCTCCAGCCATGACCATTAGGGCTACTACCGGATCCTTCAATCTTACGAATTCTAATCGACCTTTTATTCGTTCTTCATGAAATGCTCCGCGACACCACTTCAAATCATCACTAAACACGGCGAATGTTGTGTTTTCAGGAAACAGCTTCATTGCGTTAAAGTAATAAGATGGTTCGATCGCCTCGAGTAGATTTCGATTAAATTTTTTCGTATAGTCACCGCGACGAACGTGCATTGTTACAAGTATTCGTTTGTATCTCAAAGACTGTACTATCTTCAGCGCCTCAATATACTGCTTCACTTGAGCTCGCAGCCGAGACGCAATAAAGGGTCGACTTTTCTCGGCTAATTCATGGCATTGAAACAAGCTATCTAGAACTGTACAATCATAATTTTGAGCCTCTATTAGCGCATCTTCTAAATTCGTACAGTCCCAAGATATTTTGATAGTTTTTGATGGCTCTCGATCTGCACAAGCAGATTTGACACTCGAATATGTGCCGATTCCAGAAAATAATGTGTCCCTGTAGTCTGTTTCGTCGCTGTATAAATTTTCTACATAATGAACTCGCAAATTAGGCTTCGAGTTTATGTAGTTACCTGCTGCAAGTTGGAAAAGTTGATTGCCAAGTCTTCCAGATAATTTAATAACAACTGTGCTTTCGCTTGTTTTTCGTCTTGTTCCTCTATAAACTGAAAGTGCAAAAGCGATCGTGACAAGAAAAAGTATTGAACGATTTCTTCGACTGAAATG
>JAAUYH010242840.1_pt1 | contig 24929 bp, 27 predicted proteins | sample 7278061 | NCBI WGS metagenome assembly JAAUYH01 (sample SAMN14350203, study PRJNA611818) | marine sediment metagenome | isolation source: surface marine sediment (0.6m) | place: French Polynesia: Moorea | collected 2018-08 | reverse complement strand
AGATGCTAGGCTGCGAATATCTATTTTAAAATCACCTTTTCCGCCTTGACTTACTTCTCCTTTTCCCTGAGAAACTTTTAGACAGAATTTCCCATTGTTGGCAGTTATCAAATCATCTCGGACATCTAAATGTAATTCAGCTGCTAATGTGGTTGGATAACCACGCTTTGATAAAGCCAATGGCACATTAATTATGCGTAGCATCCAATTCATCTGCTTAACAATTTTGCCTGTTTGTTCGGGCAAAAGTAGGGTAAAAGGATTAAAAACTGAACCTTGCCAAGTCACTTTTTCGATTATAGAGCGATGATCGGCTAAAAATGTCCATAACCTTCGGGCAGCCGAGACATTTAATAACGCCCAGTCTTTTATTTCGATCGCTTCTTCCTTTTGGGTAAAAATTAGGTAGCCTCCAGGTGTGTTTTCTGAACCAATTAGATAGGCATAAATGTCTTCTTCTGGGTGCGGTTCGAGTATTCTCGACCAAATAGCAGAATTTCGAGCTAAATTACCGTTATTTACTCTAGCTTGTCGATCGTATATCTGCTCAAAAATGCCAGAGTCACTCACACTAACCCGATACATAGGTAAATGACGCTCTTTTATTTGAATATTGGCAGTGGGTAATTCCCATGTACAATAGCTTCCGCCTTGCTCGTATCCCACTTGGCGATAGAGTACTTGAGTAGCAGGATATAGAGCAGAAATAGGTATGTTTAAGCTATAAAGTTCTTGAATTGTACGAGTTAAAAGTTCGCGGGCTACGCCCCTACCACGGGCTTCTGGTGTTACCCCAACGGCAGCAATTCCTGCCATGGGAACGATTTGACCGCCAAACCATTGTCCCATAAAATAAATTGCCAAACCCGCAATTATTTTATCTCCTTGATGAAGAATACGGAAATTTTCAGCACCAAGACGATTGACATAACGTTCCCAGTCAGAAGGGGAACTACCAAAGCACTGGCGTGTAATTTCTCCAAGCTGCTGAATTTCTTGCGGATTAGAGACAGCACTATATCTATACTGGAGTGTCATAGTTATCTGGAATAATCTAGTGTTTGATGCTCTAGACAAGTAGTGAGTAGCAGAGACTAACCACTATTGAGCCAGCTAATCTCTAAATCTAATACTTTAAGAAATTAGACTACCTACCCAATCTTTAATAAGATCGATAGTGGCACGAACAGCAGTAACACCAAAAGCCAAAACAGAAATACTGACAGTTGCCCCTACCGAACAGACAAATAAGCCACCGATACAGATTAAACCATCATCTTCTAGTAAGCCAAAAGCTGTGATAAAAATTCCCGCAGCAGGGATAGTATTCGTTAGAGGAACAGGTATCATCATCGAGATAGACATCAGCGCGATCGCACTGCCAAGAATTACTCTACCTGGTAAGCTGGTACAAATATAAGCTAATCGTGGTTTAGTAATATTTTCGATTCTTTGCAACCAAGGAAGTCCTGCTTTTAGTACTCCCTGAACTTTATCCAACGAAATGGAACTATTTTGCATTTTTTCTGGCACCCAAGGACGTTGACGACCAAAAATAAGCTGGAGTGCTAACAGCAGCATCAAAATACCAAAAGGAACGGAATAACCAGGGGCAGGAATAGGCAAAGCTGAAGGCAGAGATAAAATTACAAATAAAAACCCAAATATTCTTTCTCCTGCCAAAGACAAAATTTCCGCAAGAGTTACTTCTGGTTTTCTTTCTTCTTCAAAAAAATAACGGTTCAGTTCAACGGAAAGTTTAGCCATCTAGTTTAGAAAATAATTTATAAAATCTTACATATATCATGAATCAACAAAAAAAGGGTGGGATTTTCACCCACCTCTCATAAAAACTGTTAGCTAAAAACTATAAAATTGCACCTACATCGGCAAACTGTTGAATTCGGAATTTGGAATTTGGAATTCCGAACTCATATTATTAAGTCCCTACAGTCCAAGAGCTGATATATTCTTCTTGTTCGGCAGTAAGAGTATCAATCTTAATTCCCATTGCTGCTAACTTGAGAGCTGCAATTTCTCGATCGACTTCTTGCGGAATAGAGTGTAAACCTGGTTCTAATTTGCCTTTATTTTTGACTAAGTATTCGCAAGCTAAGGCTTGGTTAGCAAAACTCATATCCATGACTGCGCTAGGATGTCCTTCGGCAGCAGCTAGGTTAACTAGTCTTCCTTCTCCTAAGACAACAATAGATTTACCATCGGGTAATTTGTATTCTTGGGTAAAGTTACGTACTTCTTTTACTTCAGTTGCTTTTGCCCCTAGAGATTTTAAGTCAATTTCAATATCGAAGTGACCAGAATTACATACCATCGCCCCATCTTTCATCGCTGCAAAATGTTCTGGGCGAATTACGTGCTTATTACCAGTAACGGTAACAAATAAATCTCCGTAGGGTGCAGCCTCTATCATGGGCATAACGCGGAAGCCATCCATCGCTGCTTCGATCGCTCTGACAGGATTAATTTCGGTTACGATTATGTTAGCACCGAGTCCTTTTGCTCGCATGGCAACACCTTTACCGCACCAGCCATAACCAGCTACTACTATAGTTTTACCAGCTAAAAGCACATTAGTAGCACGGATAATGCCATCTAAAGTAGATTGTCCTGTACCGTAACGATTATCAAAGAAATGTTTAGTTTCTGCATCGTTAACGTTCATCGCGGGGAAGCTGAGAACGCCATCTTTGAACATTGCTTCTAGGCGAACGATACCTGTAGTGGTTTCTTCTGTAGTTCCAATAATATCGCTTAGTTGATGCTGTCTTTCTTTTACTAGAGTAGCTACCACATCACTACCATCATCAATAATGATATTAGGTTTGTGGTCTAGAGCTATTTGAACGTGACGATGATAGGTTTCGTTATCTTCACCTTTGATAGCGTAGACAGGAATACCATAATCGGCAACCAAACAGGCTGCCACATCGTCTTGGGTGGAAAGAGGATTACTAGCAATCAAAATTGCATCAACACCACCAGCTTTGAGAGTAATTGCTAAATTAGCAGTTTCTGTAGTGACGTGACAACAAGCTACTAGACGAATACCTGCTAGGGGTTTCTCTTTAGCAAAACGTTCTCTAATCTGCTCGATCACGGGCATTTCTCTTGCTGCCCATTCTATTCTTTGCTTGCCTTTCGGCGCAAGGGCAAGGTCTTTTACTTCGTAGTTAGATTGAGTAATAGTAGCAGTCATAACTTGTTTGTTAATAAACAATATCGCCCTGAGATTGTAACTAAATTTTCAGTATCCTTGCTGATTAGTTCAGAATATCCTTAGCAAGATAGGTTATAGATTAAGACATTGTCTTAAATTATGAAGATCTATGTTTGAATTATTAAAAAATTATAAAATTATTTGTAGAGTTTTTCCTCGATCGTGATTGAGTTCTATCTTGCTATTAATGAGAATTGGTATGAGCTTGATAAGTTTTACAAGCATATTTATCCCATTCAGAAGAGAAAACACATTTTGCTCCTACTTTTTTCCAAGCAATTCTCATGCCACCGATACCAGCAAATAAATCGATAAAACGCAAATTATTGCCTAGCAAATATTTGCTTCGATCGTAAACAGGGAGATTTAAATTATTAGCGAATAAACTATATTGAATTACAGATTGCACTTTGATTCTTTTATTATTATACAAATATTATAATTTTAATCTCTTAGATTGTTAATAAACAAAATAATGAGAAGAATTAAAATAATCTAAACCAAAAGCAAAAATAGTATTATATAATTTATCTGTTTACCTAAAACTATTAAAATTTGAAATTACTTGGTATATGGCTAAAAGCCAGATGTTCAAAAAGCGATCGCTTACTGTTGTCATCAGTGTAATAATCTTCTTCTTTACTGTAACTATTGCACCAGTAAAAGCTCAGTATCCTTTTATTCAATATATTTTAGTTTATTCGAGAATGTTACGGCAAATCCAAGATAATTCTCTCGATTCTGCTTGTATTCGTCTGGATGGTCGTTGCTTGTTTAAACTAGCTGCTACAGAATTAGAGCTATCTCCTAGAATCAGGGAAATTCAAACTAGGCTCAATGAAATAAAAGATTTATATCTTCAAAAAGAAGACCCTAACTTAAATATTAGACATACAAAAGAAGGAGTAATTTACATCAAAATAACAGACAAACAACAAACTGAAGATGCTAATGAAGAACGGCTATTTAATGTTACTAATGATGATGCAAGATTATATAAAGTAAATATTCAAACTAGAGCAGAACAGTTAGTAAATAAATTAGAGGATGGTTTACAAAGAGCAAAACAAGAAAGACAAAAACCTTTTTTGATTCGGCAAGGAATAATAGCAATAGTTATTATTACTTCAATGTTATTAAGCACTTTATATATTCTACGTTTGCTAGCTCGTTCCCACCAACAAAAACAAGAATTAGATCCATCTATAGACTCTGATTTACTACCGATATCTAATCAATTAAGTCAAAGACAACAATGGAATATTAAAGAAGTTCAATATCGCTTGCTTCAATGGGTTCAAGTTGTAATTTGGCTAGGAGGAATCTTATTTATTCTTGGTTTATTTCCTTATACTAGGATTTTCCAATTTCTAATTATTGCTGCAATCCGTATACCGATAAGAATAATAATTGTAGGTTTAATCACCTATCTTTTGGTTCGTCTTACCTATGCTTTTATTGCTAAATCTAGTTCGGCATTTCTTCGTACTAATCTTCTCAATCGTCGAATAAATCAACGGAGAGAACTGCGGGTAGCAACCATTGCTAGAATTGCTAGAGGAATAGTCACAATTGTTTGGATTAGTATTGGAGTTTTAGTTGCTCTTTCTCTGAGTGGAATTGATGTTACTCCTTTACTCGCCGGTGCAGGTATATTGGGATTAGCCATATCTTTCGCTTCACAAAATTTAATTAAAGATACTATCAACGGCTTTTTTATTATTTTGGAAGACCAGTATGCGGTAGGGGATATTATTAAAGTAGGTGATGTAGATGGATTAGTGGAGAATATCAATCTTCGTATTACTCAATTAAGGGATGCAGGAGGAAGATTGATTACCATCCCCAACAGTGAAGTAAGAATAGTAGCTAATCTTTCTAGTCAATGGTCACGAGCAGACTTAAGTATACCGATTCCCTATCAAGCAGATATAGATAAAGCATTACAATTAATTCATCAAGTAGCAGAAGAGATGAGTAAAGATGCTGACTGGCGAGATAAAATTCTGGAATCTCCTCAAGTATTAGGTATAGATAATTTTAGCGATCGCGGTGCAGTGGTAAGAGTTTGGATTAAAACCGAGCCTCTCAAGCAGTGGGACGTAGGAAGAGAGTTTCGTCGTCGGCTTAAAGTTACCTTCGATCGCGTAGGTATTATTATACCGCCACCCCAGCAACAAGTTTGGTTTAATCGTGAATAAGTATATTTTTTGCAAGTCAAAGTATAATAATTGACTTACAAAATTTTAAAATAATACGTATTATCTCTAAATATTGTTTAAAATTTTACATTAATGTGTTTATTCATTTCTTAATATTTGGTAGGATTAGCTTCAAATGGTTTATTCTAAGTCATAAAAACAATGTCCTTTTTTAAGAATTTTTTTGAGACAACACAATCACAACTAGAAAAGCTGTGCGAGCAGAGAGAAAGTTATCGGCAAGAAAAACAGCGTCTACTCAATCAAATAAATGAATCATCATCTGTTTTAGGGGAAGAACAAACAGCATTAACTAATCTCGCACAAAAACAGCAAGAATTGACTCAAAAAATCCAAAAATACTCTCGTCAATTGGATATTTTACGCAGAATTTTTATTGTCTCAGAACAAGTTAAGGACTTAGAAATAGATTGTGGTGTAGACCCATTATTACATAATGCTTTAACAGCAGCGATCGCGCCTACTACTTTTGACGAATTAAGAAAAGAAAATCTTGCTAATAAATTGCCAAGATATCAACAAATACAAACAGAAATAGTAGGGCAGTATAGTAAAGAATATAGTCTTTATCAAGGTAAAAAAATTGGACAAAAAAGTATTAGTTATTATGCTACTGCTTTTATCGCATTTGGTCGTCCATTTTACTTAAAAGTTTGTCAGAGATATCATGCAGATTGTGGTGGCTCGGATGAAACTATGAAGTTTATTAATAGTGCTTGGAGTATTGCTCAAGATTATCTGGAAAAGCAAGCAATAGCCAAAATTGCTTAGAGAAAATACCAGGGGAAATTTTTGAGATTAGAACAGATCAAACCTGTCTGGAAAATAGAAGTTCGGAATTTTAGGAAAGACTTACCAAGTCATGTCTGTACAGAAGTCAGAATATATCTAGTTGTCTCAAAAAATATGGGTTTAAAACTGGACGCAGTTTAAATACAGGCGGGAAAGCTGCAAATAATAGTGAAAGTCGAAATGATATTTATTCCCAATGCTGGACGAGTTCTTGCTTCACAACATCCTCAAACTTTTGACTTAACTTCAAAGTGAACATGAACAGAGACTCTACAGGACTGTTCTAACTACAAGAGAATCGCGCTACAGGTTTTGCCCTGCTGTGTTCGGCATCGGTACAGCAAGCCCAAGATCTGGCTTTAATTGCCACTGCTGCAACTTTGCGATCGCGTATTCCCTTTTTACATTTCTTTGATGGTTTTCGCACTTCTCACGAAATTCAAAAGCTCGAACTGTTGAATGAAGAGGTAATGCGGTCTCGCTTTTTGCGAGGCGCTGCGCGACCGCTTATATCAGAAGATGATATCATTGCCCATCGCCAGCGTGCTTTAACCCCAGAACGCCCAGTTATTAGGGGGACAGCACAAAATCCCGATATTTTCTTCCAAGCTAGGGAAACAGTAAATCCTTATTATCGATCCTGTTCGGGAATTACTCAACAGGTAATGGATGAGTTTGCTCGACTGACAGGAAGACAGTATCGGTTATTTGAATATTATGGCGATCGAGAAGCTGAAAGAGTAATCGTCTTGATGGGTTCGGGATGCGAAGCCGTACGAGAAACAGTAGATTATCTCAACCAACAGGAAGAAAAAGTAGGTGTTATCAAAGTAAGGTTATATCGTCCTTTCGATATCCCAAGGTTTATAGCTGCCTTACCCGACACTGTTAAAAGTATAGCCGTTCTCGATCGCACTAAAGAACCAGGTAGTTTGTTTCATGGCAAAGAGGAATGCTCTCAAAGTCATCAGCCGATGCTGGTTTTGGTCAGTTTGTGAATATTCTAGAGTGGGTATGTTTCCGTCGAGGTGTATATTTTGCCAAGGTAAATAAGGATGGGACGAGCCAGACTTGTCCTAACTGTGGCTCACATACTGGAAAGAAAATTTTAGATGTTCGCTTTCATCAATGTGGTGAGTGTGGATATAGCACGACAAGAGATGTAGCAGCGTCCCAAGTGATTAGAAATAGAGAATTAAAGGCGGTCGGGCAGGTCGTCTCAGAAAATGTCTGCAAACTGGATGCGACGGGGAGTATCGGTCACGATACTCTAGTTGGCACGGGACGAAGCAGAAAACTAGCATCGTGAGGTGTTAGAATCCCGACAGCACAGCCGACGGGAGTATGTCAATTAATTAATAAAGCTAGCTTTGTGGGCTGTCACCAGTGGAATTTTCTGGAAAAATTACCCGTTCTCGATGCGATCGAATCTGGAGGAACTTTCTTACTCAATAGTCCTTACAGTCAGGATGAACTTTGGGAGCAATTACCGCAGCAGATACAACAGCAAATTAGCGATAAGCAATTGAAGTTCTACGCCATTAATGCTTACAAAGTCGCTCGCGAAGCAGGAATGGGGGGTAGAATTAACACGGTAATGCAGGTATGCTTTTTTGCTTTATCAGGAGTGTTGTCCCAAGAAGAAGCTATAGATGCTATTAACCCACATCCATCAGCCACACAGATGTAGTTTTTTAAGTGTTACTAAATCAGCGGTTTTGGCGATCGCCAATTGGCGGTAATTACGCCAAGCGCGATCGCCAAAAAGGGAGAACTTGGATTTGGCGATCGCGCTTGTCCAATTTTTTGACCAAAACGCGATCGCCAAGAGAAAATAGCGTACGCCAAACCCTCTAAGTTGATTCGGGGCGTTGGTTACTCTACCGCTACGATCCGAGAAGGACGCAAAAAGGTGAAAACCCGTTATTACTCGATAGTCGCGTTCCCAAAAAATCTGTAGAGCAATCTATGTATGCAGAAAATCGTTTTCGGATGTTAATGCACTCTCAACCCGAAGCTGCGAAAAAACTGATGCAACAAGCACAAGAGGATGTAAACACCCGCTATGCTATGTATCAATATTTAGCAGCCAGGCAAATAGACAATCGTTAATCTTTCTAGAGGCGATCTAAAGATCGCCTCCAGAAAAAAAGGACAAGCCCAGTCTTTTCTTCACAGATTCCTCAAGTTATTTGTTTATAACTAAGACAACAGAATAGAATCGGCTCTGAATTTTGATTCAAGCCAGTCAGGCTAAAATCCAACTGGGAGTGTTGAATGATGATTGAGATTGACAGTTATGTTCGTCACAAAAAAACTAAGAAAAAGGGGAAAGTCTTCGGGTACGGCTACCAGATTGTCGGGGAAGCTTATGTGACGACTCTCAAAGTTGAATTACTGGAAGAAGTAGCAATCGAAGGATTTATCGAAGATGTTTATACCGAATGGATTCCTTGTGAAGCCGAAATAATCCAGAGGGTATAAGGGATTTAACTAATAGGGCAGAGGTTGAGGGAAAATCAAATCAGCATCTTCTGTCCAGAAAGCCTCACCAGATTCTCTTTCCCAACGAGGAGAACTATTAATGAGCAGCAATTTTTTCTTAAAAGCATTGGTGCTCGCGACAGCCTTGTTACTTGTCAACCCATTAGTCAATGCCGAGGAGATAATGATGAAGCTCGCCAGTCCTGCATTCGCTCACCAAGCAACGATCCCGCCAAAATATACCTGCCAGGGGGAGGATATCAGCCCTCCTTTGACCCTCAGCAATATCCCTGAAGGTACTAAATCCTTGGCTCTAATCAATGATGACCCTGATGCACCGATGAGAACTTGGAATCACTGGCTTATTTGGAACATCAAACCGACAGGAGAAATTAAAGAAAATTCTGCTCCTGGTACGCAGGGTAAAAATAGCTGGGGTCGCAACGACTACGGTGGGCCATGTCCACCAAAGGGAACACACCGCTACTTTTTTAAGCTCTATGCCCTAGATAGAGAACTGGATTTGCCAGAAGGGGCAACCAAATCGGAGCTAGAAAAAGCTATGGTAGGACATATTCTCGAGCAGGCGGAGTTGGTCGGTTTATATCAGAAATCTTAGAATCGGTCATTTACTGCGCTTTTGCTGTTGGGTAGACCACACAGATTCAACTCGATCATTAGCTAATAGCTAATAGCTAATAGCTGATAGCTATTTCAGAGGTTATATCTCCCAATTAAAGTTGTTCAGCAAACCCTAAATAATTGAGAGTTTTTTCTGCTTCATCGGGAGAGATAATGCTCAAAGCAAAACCAACGTGAACGATGACATAATCGCCGATTTGAGCTTCGGGAACGTAAGCCAAACTGACTTCTTTAATAATTCCTCCAAAGCTAACTCGACCCATTCTCCATAGCGAATTTGGTTCTCCATCCAGAATAGCAATTATTTCTCCTGGAACTGCTAGACACATTCGTAACTCCTTATTAATCTTCTTCCCATTCTTCTTTTGGGAGTAGATCGCAGATCCGATCGCGTAAAAGATAGTTATTTCTTTCCAATTCGCATTCTACACAAATCCATTCCCGTGGGGGAATAAATTCACAGAGAGTGTAAATTAGCTGTTGGCGATCGATCGTTCCTTGTTCGACTAAATGGCGAGCTTCATCTTTGATTTCTTCAATAGAATAATCGACTGTAGCAACCATCTTATACCTCAGTTTGGTAATTAGCTTTCAATTTTAAAATAAGGAATAAGCTTGAGAAACTTGTGAAGAATTTGATTAGTTGTTGGTTTTTGTTCTTAGTGTCGCTACGATCTGACCTAGAGCAATACCGCTATCATTACAAGGTACCCGATGATGCCAATAGGGAATAAAATTTTCTTGTCTTAAAAGAGCGATTGTTTTCTCGGTTAAATATTTATTTTGCCAACAACCGTCTGTAAGGACAATATGTTTTCTGCCAATATTTTTAGCGATCGCAATTATTATTGCCACTAAAGTATTGTGAAATTTGGCTGATATTACTGCGGGCGATAAATTGTTAATAATATCTGTCAGAATTTCTTTAATTATTCTTTTCCAATCGATAACGAGCGGTATAGTTCGATCGGGAAACTGAATTAATTCAAAGTTATATACAGCGTTTGTCTTTAAATCGGCGATCGCCAATTCTAACTCTATTGCTGCTTGTCCTTCATAGCTAATTTGCTGTCTTATGCCTAAAATCGACGCAATCCCATCAAATAAACGTCCCACACTAGAAGCGCTCGGGGTGTTAATGTTGTTGTTTAACATTGTTCGTAATATATTTAATTCTCTGGGACTAAATGCTTTGATACAGGGCAAATAGACAAAACTTTTAAGCTCGGCAAATAATCGCTCTCCAAAAACCTCATACAGTAAAGCAAGTGCGATTCTTTTCGGCTCTTTAATTGCTCGTTCGCCTCCAGGTAGTCGAAATGTTTGTAAGGAAGCAACTCGTTCAAAACCTGTATCGGTAATAGCTAAAAATTCTCCACCCCAGATCGTGTCATCTAGTCCATAACCAGTACCATCCCAGGCGACACCTAAAGCTGGTTCATTCCAATGCAATTGATTGTCTGTCATACAGGAGAGAACATGAGCATAGTGATGCTGTACGGGAGTCAAAGGAAGATTTAACTGTCGGGCAAATTGTGTAGAGAGATAATGAGGATGTAAATCGCCAGCAACTCGAACGGGTTTTAATTCATAGAGTTGTTGAAAGTCGGTAATGGTTTGTTGAAATCGCTCGAAGGTAGCTAATGTTTCTAAATCGCCAACATATTGACTAATAAAAATTCGATCGTCTTGTAAAAAAGCGATCGCATTTTTTAACTGTCCTCCTACAGCTAGTAGAAAACTTGATTTTTGTTCTTCTTGACTAAAACCTGAAATTTTAATAGGTAAAGGTGCATAACCGCGAGCGCGTCTGAGAATCTGTTCTCGTCCTCCTATAACTCGCACGATAGAATCATCTACAGGACGAACAATAGGGCGATTATGAACTAAAAATAAATCTGCGATGTTATTGAGTCTTGATAATGCCTCTTGGTTATCAAAACAAATTGGTTCGTCGGTTAAATTACCACTGGTAGCAACTACAGGAAAGCCTAACTCCTTTAGTAAGAGGTGATGTAAAGGAGTATAAGGCAGCATAATACCTAGATAGGGATTGTTGGGAGCAACCTTTGCGGAGGGATAGAGGATGAGGGCTGAAGGCTGAGTTCGTCTTTTTAAAAGAACTATTGGGGCTTCGGGAGAGAGAAGTAACTTTTCTTCTAAAGTAGATACATGACAGTGAGCTTTAATTAGTTCGAGGTCAGTATACATCAACGCAAAGGGTTTATCGGGTCGTTTTTTACGAGCGCGTAATTTTTGCACTGCTACTTCATTTCTAGCATCGACTACTAAATGAAAACCACCCAATCCTTTGATAGCAAGAATTTTTCCCTGTCGAATCGCTTCAGCCGTTGCTAATAAAGCATCATGATGAGATGATAGAATTTTCCCTTCTCGATCCCAAAGTTCTAGATGGGGTCCACAGTTCGGACAAGCATTAGGTTGGGCATGGAAACGACGATCGAGGGGATTTTGATACTCTGCCCAACATCGAGCGCACATCTCAAACTCTTTCATCGTTGTCTTCGGGCGATCGTAGGGTAAGTCTTCAATAAGTTAATTCTAGCTCTGTTGCCAATCGATAAATAAAGGGACGAAAACCTACACCTTGAACCACACCTTGAATTTTAAGCTGCAAGCGTTGTTTCATATCGATATTGACAGAGTAATAATGGAAGGAATTCCGCTTCATGCTTTTTGGGAGCAAATTTTACCCTTTAGGACTTGATGTAATCGAGGAGCAAGACTATGAATTCTTGGCAGAAATTTCTAGAGATATGCAGTCGAGGAGCGAAAAGATATCAAAATCTTTTCTTGCCAGAACATCGAGTTGACGTAAAAGACTACGATTCTACAGCGATTCAAGCAGGTGAAGCCTATTGTCGTATCTGGTTAGTGGAGATGCGACTAGCTAAAGATGTGGACTGGTTTAAGCACCGATATCCTGTGGTTCATGCTGCTACTCGTTTCAATTACGGCGGTCAAACCGTGACTATTCCTTACCTAGCTGGTCCTAGCTACTTACAGGATTTAGGAGTAACTAATCTAGACAGAGTTATTCAATACAATTATTCTTTAACACCCCTATTTCCTTTTAATCAAGGCTCGATCGAATTGTATGCTGGCTTGTTTAGTATGGCTGCGAGCGACCCCATTGGCAAATTTATTACCACGATGGAACGGTTCTCAGACTTGTTACCCGTACCAGAACTCTCAACTGTAGTCAATCTGGCAGACCCAGTATATCGGGGAATTGAAGATTTACTCGATATTGGCGATCGCCGTTTAGAACTGGGTTATCATCAAACCTTTTCTGGAGCGGGTGGAAGAGGTGGGAATACACTACGGGCAGGTTACTTCGCCGCAATTCTAGCAGAGGAAAACCAGCTCGATCGCGAAGCACTCTGTGTCATCGATGATAGTCTCTATCTGGGCAAACTTGGAATGTCAAAAATATCGAGACAAAATTGCCAACCTCTTAAAGGTTATAGCTATATGTTGTTCCGCCTAGAAAAGCGGAAGGCTCAAGATTGGGAATCCTTAACTAGAATTAAAGAGTTGGTGTATCAAGCCCAAGATGCTGCGTCTGAGGGTAAATATGAAGTAGTTAAACACACCCTGATTCCTGCTATTAGAACGGCAATTTACCGCAGTGCTGATGTTGCCAAAGCCGATCGCCGTCCCATGATCCTCAAAATTGAAGAATCTTTACGAGAGTTCGGCTTACAAGCAGCAAAAGTACCAGCGCGATCGCTATACGCCATTATGCAGCGACCTTTACCAAAGGTAGATGAAGAAACTGAGAAAGAACTGACGACTTTAGAGCGGCTATTTAATCAATAAGTTAGTGTTATTTTTACTTATTTATATTTATTAACAAGAAATCACTTTTAACTTTGAAAAAAGGATGTTGATCGATGAGATTTACCACCGACGAAGAAATTAAAAATGAAATCAAAAAAAGTATATGCCAATATTTAGAAGGAAAAAATTCGGGTCATTTCGATGCAATATTAGTAATAAGTGGTTTAAATGAATACAAAAACAAGATTACAATAAATCAGCCATTATATAAATTTACTGAAAACTTCTATGCTTTATTAATAGAAGATTTTGAAAGAAAACTTTAAGTAAAAAATACAGATATAATTAAGTTCTTAAACCATATTCAAGAAGATATATTCTATGATAATAAAGATAATAAAGAAGCTATTAAACAAATAATAGCTGAATTGGAAAAAGAGTATTTATCAGTACAAAAATATTTAGAACAAACCGTCCTAACTGATCATCGAATTCCTGAGCCTATTAACCAGTTATATAAGGGCGAATATCAGGACATAGTTAAATACCTAAAAGAAGGAACGCTGGTTCCTGTTCTCGGAAGAAATATAAATTTGTGCGGTCGCCAGAACAATGAGGCAAAAGAGCTGAAGAATTGGCAACCTGAGAATGGCGGCTATCCACCCAGCGGTAGAGAACTAGCTGCATATCTGGCAAGAAGCTGTCCTATTCCCTCCTACTTTGGAAGAGAAGAAGTTTGCTGTCCATTGCTGGATATAAATACATCTGATAGCGCAGATGAACAGATTGCCATACCAGAACTTTTTGTTAAAAAAGCGATTTTGACCTGTCCGTACAGTAACCAAAGGCTGGCAGTGGGAATAGATCTTTCATATTGGTCACAGTGTGTCGCCCTCAATAGTGGCTCTGGTGAACTTAATGATATGTTGCGCTCTCTTTTTCATAGAGAATACACTCCAAACCCTGTACACGAATTTTTTGCCGAACTGCCGACAAAACTAAAAAATCAATGTTCTTCCCATCCCTATCAACTTATCGTGACCACTAATTATGATGATGTCCTAGAAAATGCTTTCGAGAGAGAAAATCAGCCATACGATATTGTATCCTACATCGCTACTGGTGACTATTGTGGCAAGTTCAGACATCGTTCTTCAGAGGATGGCAGAGGAGAGGTGATTGAAAAACCAGGAGAATATCGCTACTGTTCGCTCAAGCGACAGTCCGTGATTTTAAAAATTCATGGTGCGGTTGACTGGACTGATTCAGAAACGAAACCAGATGGTTTTGTCATCACTGAGGATCAATACATTGATTATTTGGCTCGCGCAAGTGTCTCTAATATCCTGCCAACACAGTTACTAACTAAATTAATGAATAGCCATATCCTCTTTCTGGGCTACGATTTGAGTGACTGGTATATGCGCGCTATCCTTCACTTTATCTGGAAAGACAAAAAGATCGGCGAAAACCGGAAGTCCTGGGCAATTCCTTTCGATGCGGGGAAACTAGCTTCGGATTTATGGCAAAAGCGCGATGTAGAAATGCTTAAAGTGCCGTTAGAAAGTTTTATTGCCGAGTTAAGAAACCTGCTGTAAGCTAATCAAATAGAGGAATTAGCAATGAGGAGTTACCACAAGACATTATCTGATAAGCCCTACAAAGGACTAAATCATTACACGAAAAAAGATGCAGAGTGCTTCTTCGGCAGGGATGACTGGAAGGAAATCATTCTGGATAACGTGATGGCTCGTCGAGTAACTTTACTGTATGGTGAGAGTGGCGTAGGAAAAAGTTCTGTTCTGGACGCTGGTGTGGTTAGCCAGCTAGAGAAAATGGCAGAAAAAAACAGGAATGATTTCGGTACACCTAAATTAGCTGTTGCTATGTTTCGCAATTGGAGTGTCGATCCTCATAAGGGGTTAGTTGAGTGCGTCCAAGATGCTGCCATTGAAGCGTTGAAGCTTTCTGAGATCGAAGCAAAAGCAGTAAAAGAATTGATGCCGCCGTTTTCTACATTGACCGAGAAGTTGCAGGCGTGGTCAAAATGCGTGGGAGGTCAACTGTATATCATTCTCGATCAATTCGAGGAATATTTTCTCTATCAACCAAAACACGATCCTCAGGGTAAGTTCGTCCTTGAATTTTCTCGGGCAGCTAATAATGAAGATCTGCGGGCTAACTTGCTGATTTCCATTCGGAAAGAGTCTTATGTTGAGCTTATTGACCACTTAAAAGTACATATTCCCGACTTATTCACTGACCCCTTAGGCATAAAACGCCTGAATAGAGAACAGGGAATGGAAGCGATCGAAAAACCAATCAAACAATACTACAACAGTGAATACGGACAAAAATTTGACATCGAACAGGAATTAACTCTGGAAATTCTAAAAGATGTCGATGTAATCAAGGCTATGCCATGGCTTCAGGATGAAGCTGGTCTTGGTGACAAAGATATAAATGGAACAGAGAAACAAAAGAAAAGTTCCCAGATGATTGAGACATCCTGTTTACAATTGGTGATGGATCGCCTGTGGGAAGAAGAAAAGAATAATGAGCCCCCAATCCTGAAACTGACAACGTACAAAAAACTTGGTCGTGCAGAGAAGATTGTCAAAAAGCACGTAAATGATCAGATGAAGAATTTGTCACCCCAGATGCAAAATACGGCAGCATATGTCTTCCACTATCTGGTTACAAGTTCTCGTACCAAAATTGCTCATACCGTTGGGGAATTAGTCGAGTTGGTTAACAGCGAGTCGGGTATAAAAATTGAGTTGACAAAAGAACAGGTTGAACCCTTACTCAGACAACTTGGTCAACCAGAGGTTCGTATCCTACGCTCAATATTACCAGCTTCTCGCGAACAAAAAGAAAAACGCTATGAGATTTTCCACGATGTACTAGCCAAGGCAATCCTCGATTGGCGAACACAATACTTGGACAAAGTAGAAAGAGAAAAAAAAGAAAGAGAAAAAAAAGAAAGAGAAAAAGAGAGAAAAAAAAGAAACCTAAGGATAAGAATCTATGTGGTGTCGGGCTTGATATTAGGAGGTCTGATAGCACTATGGTTTTATAGAGAAACAGTTGGTTTGAAACAAGAGCTGCAACAGGACTTAGAAAGGTCATTGCCTGGAAATTCTCAGTTAGACAAGCTTCTTGCAGGGATGAGAACTGTAAACAAATATGAGAAAACTAACAAATCATTATTTAACATCTTTTATAAAAACTACAAACAAAGCTTAGTTTCTGATTTAGTTCAGTTTTTACCAGAGAGCTTTATCGGTCTTCAAGAACAGAATAAATTTAAAGTTCGAGAACTTTCTAGAAAAGCGATATGGAATCATAGGTTTATCCTTGACAATCCGCCTGAAAAAAATAAAACTCTGCAAGCTCAATGGCCGAACTATTGGAATAACTGGCAGGACTGGCAAGACTGGCAGGACCAACCTTGGACTAACTGGCAGGACTGGCAGGACCAACCTTGGGCTAACTGGCAGGACTGGGGTAACTGGAGTAATTATGGGTAAACTGAATTTGGAACAGTCAAATTAGTTGTCATTCAACCAACTCCCTTTTGTAATCTCAATTGTAATTACTGCTACCTGCCGAATCGCCGATCGAAAGACAAACTCTCCCTCGATTTAATTGAATCCATATTTAAAAATCTGTTTCAAAGCCAATTTATCGATAAAGAATTTACAGTTGTCTGGCACGCTGGCGAACCCCTTACCATGCCTATTAGTTTCTATAAATCGGCATTTGACAAGATTCAGCAACTCGATCGCGAGTTTAATTCAAGTCACTGTTCAATCTCCCATGCTTTTCAAACTAATGGCACTTTGATTAATCAGGCTTGGTGCGATCTAATTAAAAAATATCGGATCAAAGTAGGCGTGAGCCTTGATGGCCCTGCTTTTATCCACGATGCTCACCGCCAGACCAGAAAAGGCCTAGGCACTCACGCCAGCACCATGAGAGGGATATCGCTGCTACAAGCGAATCAGATTGACTTTTCTGTAATTGCTGTTCTCACTAATAATTCCCTAAATTTCCCCGAAGAAATCTTCAATTTCTTTATGGAACATCAGATTAGGAATGTAGGTTTCAATATTGACGAAACAGAAGGAGCAAACGAATCATCATCTTTGGAAAAAGATGGTGTAGAAGAACGGTATCGTACTTTTATAAAAAGGTTATACGAACTGACAAAAAGTACCAATGGATATTTAAAAGTTAGAGAGTTTGAACAGACCAAAAACTTTATCTATGAAAAGTGTAGTGCGCTTCAGGGACAGTTCACTCCTTTTACGATGATTAATATTGCTTATAATGGCGACTTTTCCACGTTCTCCCCAGAACTATTATCAATGAAAAGTTCTATTTACGGTGATTTTATTCTCGGCAACGTCCGACAAGATTCCTTTGATTCTATCTGCCAAACTGATAAATTCCAAAGAATCGATCGAGATATTCAAGCAGGGGTGGAACTGTGTAAGCGCACCTGCCAATACTTCTCTTTATGTGGTGGCGGTGCGCCTTCTAATAAATACTTTGAAAATGGCTCTTTTACCACATCTGAAACGATGTATTGTAAATATACCAAAAAAATAATCGTAGATATTGTTCTTGAGGATATTGAAAAAGATTTGGGTTTGCGTCCAAACTGAGTAAGAATTCACTTGAATCTAGCGATCGGCTTTCGCTGGCACTGCGCGTTCTCGACTATGCCGAGGCGCATCCGCGATCGGCAGCTGGAAAAATTAACTGTAATCTTGCCTCAACTCCAAACTCCTGTACTGACCTTCCAGGTCACGTCACTACTAACTCCGAACTCCAAACTTACATTTGACATAACTTCCATTGTTCGTGGGCTTCTCGCAGCAAAACTATTGCCTCTTCGCAAGTATCTACACAGTCTGGAATACTTAGATCTGCGGGGTCTGCCATGGGTGGATCGACATCGATCGTATATTTTTTAGCCCAGACAGCTAGCTCATTCCACATTTTCCCAACAGTAATAAATGGTGTATTTTGTAGCTGGCGGACTTGCAATAATTGCCATATCATCAATGCTTCTAAAGCTGTACCTATACCCCCTGGTAGCACTACAAAAGCATCAGAGGCGAGTACGAAGTGATGTAATCGAGAAAAGAAGGTTCGATGGAGATAAACTTGCTCGACAAAAGGATTTGTATCTTGCTCAAATCCTAAATCGACGCGGATACCGATAGATTTAGTCATATCATCGGGATCGGCAATAACACTACCTTCATTGGCAGCTTGCATTAAACCCGGTCCTCCGCCTGTGACAATATCACAGCCCATCATCGTTAGTTCGCTGGCTAGATCGCGAACTCCTTTATATAGAGATGTATCGGGTTTAATTCTCGCCGAACCGAAGAGAGTAACACGATAGCGTTCTCTTCTAGGAGGTTGAATACTGGACAATTTATTAACTGTATCCCAAAGACTGAGAATGGTATCATGAATTACTTCAAAAGCAGCCTCTGAGTCAGCAATGCTAACGGCATCAGGATTTTGAGGAAGATTACAATGTATAGTACGCGATCGCTCTTGTTTACTCATGATTTATATAGCTCGCTAGAGGCCGATCCTAGCCGAAATTTTGCCATTTGTCAGCTATTGCCCTTAAATATCATCGGTTAATTAGCTTCACAATATCCTCAAAATATTTCTCTAATTTATAAGTAAAACTTCCAAGTACTAAAAAATCTACAACAATGGAGGTCAGCTATGACACTTAGTAAATGGCAACCATTCCAAGAGTTAAACAATATCAGAAAACAAATGGATAGTCTATTTGAAGATATGCTTTCTGTTAGAGACCGTGATTGGATGGGACTACATGGTATTGGCGGAAGGTGGACTCCTGCGGTAGAAATTGAAGAAACCGAAAAAGAACTGATTCTCAAAGCCGAAATTCCAGGTATCGATGCCAAAGACCTTGACGTAGAAGTAGGAGAAGATCGGGTAACTATTTCTGGAGAACACAAAGAAGAAAAACGTACTGAAGATAAAAAGAAAAACTACTTCCACTCTGAATTTTACTATGGTAATTTTCAAAGAGTCATTCCTTTACCTATGCCTATTAAAACTGACGCAATTAAATCGGAATTTAAGCATGGTATTCTAACTCTTACCCTTCCCAAAGTAGAAAACGTACCTAAAAAAGTTGTCAAAATTAATTTAGAAGATAGTTAGGAGTTAATTCGGGCAAGGCAAGCCCTTGTCCATACTTCTGGAACAATAGGACGACCTCGACTAATCTCAGGATTGCCTCGATGGATGCCAATTAATTCCCACTGACGATTTACAATCGGTGCGCCAGAAGACCCCTCGGTAGTCTTCAGATTGTGGTAGAGGTAATCTTCACCTACCTGAATAATCTTTCCCTGCTCTGAAATTTCAATTGGTTTGCCCTGTGGATGATGGATTAGGCGAATTGCCTGTTCTCTTTCTAGAGGTGTATTGTTGGGGTTAATTATCTTTTGTTTGAGTTCGCCTTCGATCTTAACTAAAGCAAAGTCTTGGCGATGAGAATGTTCAATAAAATTTAGATCGAGTTCAAAAAGATCTATATCTAAGGGATATTTTCCAGCTTTATAATTAAAACGTACCCAAGCTTTCTGTACCTGAGTTTTGCTAAAAATATGGCTGCAAGTAAGCAGCAACTTTTCCCCTACCAGCACTCCTGTGCCGATCCCATTGTCTTGAGGTGATTCTATTCTGCCTACAGCACTGCAAGCAACTAAAGCCTGGAAATTTTCTTCGCCTCGTTCGACTAATCGGACGAACAAAGCTCGATCTTCGTCTGTCAGTTTATAAGTTGCAGCTAGAGCGCACAGGTGTTGGAGCAGTTTAATCATTGGATGATAATCCAATCGTTCTCTGGAGATAGAGTAAGTTCTAAAGGCCGCTACTAATTCCAAGGCAAACATATTGGGTTGTGCATTGAGACTGAGATTGCCGATGAAATTATTGTCGATACCAGCAGCCTCCAGAATAGCTAGAGGTTTGACTCTGGTAAAAACTTGGCTTAGTGCCTTAGTTAGAGGGGAAATATCCTTTTGTTCCAAAAATACCTCAGGATTCATAATATTTTTGTTGCTCGAATACGATCGCCCTTACCACATCAATGACAGTAATATAAGCGATCGCGCTGCACTTAACCCACAAAGATACGCTCCTTTTCAGGTTGCTGAAGTTCTCTAAGGTTCTTGGGAACAAGGGTAGAGAAACCGGCAATCCCTTGTTATTTAACTATGCTGCTTAGCAACCTATCAGAGAATTTATTCTGCTACTTCTACCCGTAACAGCGATCGCTTGTTTTCAATCTGGTTGACAATAGTTAGGACAGAAGAGGAACTAAAACAGTAACCCTAGGGCAAGTTAGAGATTAATTACTCGCTCATCTAACTTTTTGAACCCAAAGTTTTAGCCAGCAAAACATCTAGTAACTTAAGCTTTCGATCATAAAAATATCATTATCCTAGAAAAATCTCTACCAAAAAAATACTGATATTTGATGGATCTCGCTGATTTTTTTACGTAGAAATACTAATTTTTTGCGTAGAAACACTGATACTGATGTTACAATTTTCGCTCGACTTTAGAGTTGTAATTAGCAACTTGGGCTGATATAAAAAACTTGTGAAGAAAAGATTTGTATATATGTAACCAAGATATTTAGAGTTACCAAAACCAAGAGATAATAAATAAGTCAACACTTTGGCAACATTTGATTGATGAACCAACAACGCCTCAAAGCTTATCTCGATTTAATTCAAGGACTGTTGAGTTGCCCTAGAGGAGAAGAATGGATACTGCTGCGACAGAATGAAAACTTGGTTAATCTCGAACTAGTAGAGGTTATGGAAGAAGTCGCCAGCCATTTGGCAACAGAAGGAGACATTAAAGCAGCTAAGTATCTGCACAATTGGGCAGGGAAATTACATCATATTTTGACGGAAAGTGTTCCTATTCCCCAAAACAATAAAGATAAAACCCAAGCCTATGTCGAACTGATCCAAGCCTTGCTGAATTGTCCCGAAGGTTCTGAATCAGAAATTTTGGCAGCCCATCAAGAGTTAATCGGGCCAGAATTAGTCAGGGTTATGAAACAAGTCGCCAGTCAGATAGCAGCAGAAGGAAATGAAGAAACAGCTAATTTTTTGCATAATTTAGCTACAGAATTAAACCGCACTTGGCTGAAAAACCATGAATTTAAACCAACTCTCAAAAAAGAGATTGCTCCCGATCCTTGGTTCGATGAAGATTCCCCTCCACAACATCCGTCAGCAACAGAAACAAAACCAGCAGGTTCAGAGATGCCAGCTATTGAAGAACCCGCAATATCTTCTCCCCAACTTCAGATGGAGAGCGATCGACAAATCTTACAGCAGCTACAAGCGATCGCAGATTCTTTAGTCAAGTTAGAAACCACCTTAGCTTATCGACTGCAACCATCAAACCCCTTATGGTATATGGATGTCCTCGAAAAAGCAGAAGCTGCTAACTGGATATTGACGACTGAGGAAGTAGAACAGTTAATCGGCATTAAACCCCAATGTCATCATGATGAAACTTCTTACCACAGAGGTAGCTGGGTATTTATCAAAGCGGGAAAAATTGGGGCACAGACAGGCTGGCAAGTCAAAAAACAAATCGATTCTCTTAGTCAATGAGAAATAAGCGTTTCTCAAATTGGTGAGTGATACTAAATCCTGTTGAGATATGCCATTTATAACTGGTGTGAAGGCAGGAGGCAGGGGACAGAAGCATCTAAACTCGTTTTTTACCTTTGGCTGTTGGCGAATTTAGCTTCAGTTTTGGGAAAAGTAAAGGTATTCTATCTTGAAAGTTGTCACTCATAATTTTTTTAGGCTCATCAATCAGTAAGCTCGAGTACTTTTTTAGTTTGAAAAGGATTGAGATATAAACCTGCTTGGGATTCTACCCCAACCTCAAACTGACAATCAGAACGAGGAGAGGCAATACAGAGTAAAACATAACCTTTGGCTACTCGCTCGGGTTTTAAGCCCACTGCTTGAGACTGTTCGACTTTTCCTTTGAGTAGACGAGCAGCACAGGTAGCACAAACTCCATAACGACAACCCACAGGTAATTTTTGTCCTGCTGCTTCTGCTGCTTCTAAAATGTATTGGTCTTCTGCTACTTCAATAACTAAATTTCGATTAATTAATTGAACTTGGTAAGTTTTTTTCACTTTCTACAGCCAAATATCAGAGGTACAGTCACCGCCAGGATAACGCATTTCATGGGCGCGAGAAGGACCTAATGGTTCTTTGCCAAAATCAACCAAGAAATTCTCGTTAATCTTCAATCCACCTTTTTCTGTGTCACAATCAATTTGTAATAGGGTTGAACCTACTTGTTTTAAGTCAGGATAAAACTGATTATCCCAAGTGCTAAAAAGAGAATCCGTAGCATACAAACGTTTACCATCTAGGCTGAGTTGCAGCATTTGCGGTCCAGCAGCAGATTGACGACCTTTGACGGTGCTACCTTTGTTTAATAATCCACCCCACCAAACTTGACCTGTTAGTTGAGGATCCATTGGTTCGCTAATGTCATACTGACAAATGTTTCCATGCAACCAATTGGATAAGTAAAGATATTTATCGTCCATGGATAAGACCAGATCGGTAATTAGAGAAGGTACGGGCATCGGCCAACCTTCTATATCTACCGCAGGAATATCGATCGCTTTCTTGACATCCCAGTGACCATTGGCTTTATGCCAGTGCCAGATATTACTACTCAATGCTGCACCCACAAAACCATGAGTACTATTGGGATTATGATGAAAACGAACTTCCAAAGGAATCATCCCTTCTTCACCAAGAGCGACAGTTTGAATAATTTCCTTAGTCGACCAATCCCAGAAGTGAATTTGTTTACCATATTTACCCGCAGCAACGTCATCGAGATCGAAACCGGGAAAAAAGGTTTTTGGTGCGCCCCATTCACTACTGACCATTACATTATGACGGGGTTGATACCAAAAATCATAGTTAAATAGCATTCCTTCTGCTTTCTTTTCCCAATGTCCCGCAATATCAAAATTTTCATCCAACAGCAAAAAACCGCCTGGACCATTTCCTTCTCCATCTCCTAACATAGAAATCATGACTCCATCAGGGAGGCAGTGAATTGTATGGGGGGCAGATAAATTAGTTTTCTCTTTAATTTCAGGAAATTCAATAACTTTGTGGATTTGAGGCGATCGCTGGTCTTTGGTATCGACAATATAGATGTTGCCCGAACGCATTCCTGGGATAATTAAAAACCGTCGGGATTTGCTCGCATCACCATAACAAGAACTACAAGCATTCCAACCAAAATGGTGTAATTCATCTCCAAGATTCGGCATGGGGAGACGGTGAATTACTTTGGAATAATTAGAAGATTGGGGATCGACATCAATCGTGGCTAGATAATCTGATTCTTCGATTCCCGTTCCTGTATAGAGAGCGACGATATAAAGAACTTGCTCTTGTTTTGCCTGCATAGCGGCTTCAACCGAAGCATAACCTGGCCCACAACAATGATTCTGTTCGTTCATTGGTTTTATCTTGTTTTTATTCAGCTTTTAATCGTCTTGGCTTTAACTCAAGGTCGCGATCTCTTTTAAAGGTGAAATGTTTGGTGTCAAAAATCTTTCTTAGCTAGAAATGACTGATGAAACGATCTTGAGGAAATTGTGTAGATTGCTTTCCTTTTTTTCTCTGAAAATAACTGCTATTTTTATTTAACCAACTAGTCTGTATATTAAGAAAATATTGTTGAAATTGTCAAATCTAATTTTAGGCTATTTCTATCAAAGAATAATCTTGTATCCTTTTATCAAAAAAGGTTTGAGTAAAATAAATCCTTTTTAATGCTCAAACAATTCTTTACAAACTGGTTGGTATAATATTGACCGAGAGGAGAATAAATATGTCCACAAAAAGACAAAATAATACTAAAGAGCGTATTCTCGCTAATGCCGAGGAACTAATATTACAAAGGGGTTTTGCAGGAACATCGATCGACGAAATTCTTGCTGCCACCGGGATTACTAAGGGAGCGTTTTTCTACCATTTCTCAAATAAAGCGGAGTTAGCCCACGTCCTAATTGACCGATTTTGGCAGAGAGATTGCGCCTTGTTAGAACGTTTATCTCAGCGAGCTAACGAACTGAGTGAAGATCCCCTTCAATCGATGCTGATTTTTCTCAAGTTGTTTGAAGAATATCTTGAAACTTTAAACGATGCGTCTAAAGGCTGCCTGTTCTCTAGGCAGGAGATAGAAGTCAGAAGTCAGGAGGCAGAAGTATTGAAAGAGTATCTATACTCACAATTTCTCAATAATTTCAAACTTATCGAGAATAAACTTTTTTGCAAGCTGGTAACAATTCTTTTTTCGCCAAATAATCGTGAATTTGGTTGACATTAAAATGACAAATATCTTTAGCTACTTCCTGAATGTTTAGGTTTTTAAATAAGCTGTCATTCATCGATTCACGCATTATACCTAGAATTTGGGGTTCTGCAACTAGAATCAGTTGTTTTGCTTGATTAGCCTGAATAAGATCGATCATTGCACTACTAATCTTATTAGCAAACCTTTTTTCAAATTCTAGTTTATGGTTTTGGCGATGATCGTCATAGCTATGAGCTTGACCATTTGAACCTCGGTTGCGTCCAGTTTTGGTATTT